>Ga0105237_10006409_pt1 | contig 13059 bp, 10 predicted proteins | sample KBSC24metaG_FD_81520 | JGI IMG/M metagenome (GOLD analysis project Ga0105237, IMG submission 81520) | Corn rhizosphere microbial communities from Kellogg Biological Station, Michigan, USA - KBS C2-4 metaG | ecosystem: Host-associated > Plants > Roots > Rhizosphere > Soil | place: Michigan, USA...
GCGTGCCTTCGAACTCGAACGGCTTGGTCACCACGCCCACCGTCAGGATGCCCATTTCCTTGGCCCATCCTGGCGATGATCGGCGCCGCGCCGCGCCGCGCCGGTGCCGGTGCCGGTGCCGGTGCCGGTGCCGGTGCCGCCAGCCATAGGAGTTACTCTCTGAACATGATGTCGTAGGCAGTCGCGTTATTGCTTGTCAGTTCGTTGTCACGTCCCTCTAAATGAGCGCGCGGCTTTGTCAGCGGGCGTCATTGGTGCCATCAACATATCCGTGCTCGGATCAAACGCCGGCTGACCTGACCCTTTGCCCGGAATAATGACGACCTGCGCTCGTGCCTCAGCCATCTTCGACCCGATCGCCATTTCGAGCCACTGCCTGGCCTTGGCGATCTGCGCCTTCAGCGGTGTATCTGGATAGTCATCCGCCTGAGCCAGCATCTGCGGCGTGATGGAGACGCCGTTGAGCTTGACGTCGGTCAGCCGCTGGTTCGCATCGAGCACGTAATCGATGGTCTGGCCGTCCGGTGTCTTGACCTGCCGGAGGTTGCCGACCACATTGGGCGTGAAAACGATCGCCTGCCCGTTGATCGTCTTGCGCGTCATGAAGCCGCGCGGGGAATAGCTCAGCTCGATCGCCACCCCCATGTCCGTCGCGCCGGCGAGCATGTGCCCGTGCGCGTCGTACTGGGTCATCCTCGCCGTGACCGCATGCGCCACGTCGGTGATGCTGGTGATATCGCCGAGCGTGTTGTAGCCGGTGGTCCAGCGGCCGGTTTCGGTCGAGTTGGTCTTCTCGACGGTCGTGGTCGCGAGGTTGCTGGCGTTGTAGGTCCAGTTCGTGGTGTAGGTGCTGCCAGTCTTGATGGCCGCGAACTTGGTCGCCCCGGTATTGTCGATCGTGGCCGTGACGCCCTGGCTGGCGAGGTTGCCCTTGGCGTCGTAGCCGTAGGTGGTGAGCTGGTTCGCCTCGGCCACCTGCAGCGGCAGGCGCCACGTGGCGTGCCACTGCGTGCTCGTCACGCTCGTGGCCAGGCCGAGCGCCGGGCGCGTCGTCGCGCTCTGGTACGCCACCCCGAAGCTCGCCCGCTCGGTCTGCCTGCCCTTGGCGTCGTATTGGTAGAACGCGATCGTGCCGTCGTGGGCCACTTCCCGGAGCTTGTTGCCGGCGCCGTCCTAGACGCTCGAGCGGCTCGTCGTGCCGCACAGGCTGCACGGTGCGCTGATCGCGGTCGGCCGCATCAGCCCGCCCGTGCGCTGGAACGCGTAGCTGCTGCTGACGGCAACTCCGCTCGCGTAGCTGGTCACCGTCGTCTGGTTGTTCGTCGCGTAGCTGAGCTGCAGGCGGCTCGCCCCGCCGGCGCCTGCGTTTTCGGTGACGCGGCCTTTGTCGTCGTAGCTGGAGGTGTCGATGCGCACGCCGAGTTCGTCGCTCACGCCGGTCAGCGCGTGCGGCCAGCGGCTGTCTTCGTAGTGGTAGTGCCGCTGGTTGCCGTCGGGCCAGGTTGCTCGCCGCGTCGTAGCCGTAGCGGGTGATCGCTCCCCCCGGAGCGGTCAACGTGGCGATGCGCCCGGCGCTGTCGTAGCCGAAGCCGAGCTGGCGGCCAAAGGGATCGCGCACGCTCGCGAGCCGGCCGGCCGGCCGGCCGCGTCGTAGCCGAGGGTCGTGCGCCAGCCGTTGCGCGCCACCACGCTTTGCAGCTGGCCGCTCGCGTCGTAGCTCTCGACGCTGTCGTCGGCGCTGGCGGTGTAGGTCCAGCCGCTGCGCTGGCCGGCGCTGTTGCGCTGCTCGGTGAGCGTATCGCGGCTGGACTGGGCGATCCAGCTGGCCGGGGTCGCAGTCGAGGGCTCGAAGACGACGGTGCTGCCGTCGGGCCGCACCGCGCGCAGCGGGCCGCCCGGCACGTCGGAGAGGCGCGCCTGCACCGAGAAGCGCCAGCCGCCTGTCCAGGCACCGATCGGCGCCAGGCCAGCCGCCGGCGTGCCGTCGGACCAGATGCTGCGGTAGTAGCGATGCAGTTGCAGCGGCGCCGCGCCAGCGCCGCTGTAATCGATCTCTTCGTGCAGCGCGCGACCGCTGCCCGGCAGCACTGGATCTCCGACGCTGCAGGAGCTCTCTTCGAATACCGCCGGCTCGCAGGCTTGGCCTGTCGCACCCGGTTTGTAGCCGGGATTGCACACGCAGGTGCCGGTGGCATCTGGCGCAGAGGCCGGCGGACAGGTCTTCGATGTCCGGATCTGCGACCACATCCAATTCCCTGGATCGACCAGCGTGCCGCTCGGTTCGCTGTACACGTGATGCCGCGTCCAGCGGCCATCGATCTCGCACTCGTACCTCACCAGGGAGCCGAAGTTCATGACATCGAGGTCCGTACAGGACTCCAACAGTGTCGCTCGCCATCCGTCGACGCCCCAATTGTTAGGCTGAAACGGCAACGGTACTGGACTGGCCCAATACTCGCTGATCAGCTTCCAGCCGACGGTTCCTTCTGCATGCGCAAGACTGGACAAGGCAGCGGCGACGCACAGCAGCGCCCAGTGGATGACTCGACTCATCTCTCCTCCCTGATAGATAGCCGGATGCTAGCGGCACTGTCGTGTCCGGACTCTACGAGGATGCGAGCAGCCCCCTAACCCCCGCGGCACGCCGTTTGCCCCAGACGCGCATCGTCCGACGCTATCGACCATGCATTCGCCCAGTCGCACCGGCACCGTCCGCATCGGCATCTCCGGCTGGCGCTACGCGCCGTGGCGCGGCGTCTTCTATCCCAGGGGACTCGCGCAGCGGCGCGAACTCGAACACGCGTCGCGGATGCTGCCGACGATCGAGATCAACGGCTCGTTCTATTCGCTGCAGCGGCCCGAGTCGTACGCCGCATGGCACGACGAAACGCCGGAGGATTTTGTCTTCGCGGTCAAGGGGCCGAAGTACATCACCCACTTTCGCCGGCTGAAGGAGATCGAGACGCCGCTCGCGAACTTCTGCGCGTCAGGGATCTTCGCGCTGAGGGCCAAGCTCGGCCCGCTGCTGTGGCAGTTTCCGCCGCAGATGCCGTTCATCGCCGAGCGCTTCGACGCCTTCTTCGGCCTGCTGCCGCGCGACACCGAGGCGGCGCTCGCGCTGGCGCGCCGGCATGACCAGCGGCTTGACGGACGCGATCTGCTGGCGATCGACGCGGACCGGCCGCTGCGGCACGCGGTCGAGATCCACCATCCGAGCTTCGTCGATCCGGCCTTCGTCGCGCTGCTGCGCAAGCACCGCATCGCGCTGGTCGTCGCCGACACCGCCGGCCGCTGGCCGCTGCTGGAGGATCTGACGGCCGATTTCCTCTATCTGAGGCTGCATGGGGACAAGGAGCTGTATGCGAGCGGCTACGGCGATGCGGCGCTCGATGCCTGGGTAGCGCGCATCGATGCCTGGCGCGGCGGCCGCCAGCCCGGCGATGCCCGCAAGGCATCGACGGCGGCGGCGCCGCGACGGGCGAAACGCGACGTCTACGTCTATTTCGACAACGACGTGAAGATGCATGCGCCGTACGACGCGGCGCGGCTCGCGGCGCGGCTCGGCGTCGCGACCGGCCTCGATGCGAAGGGCCGCTTCGAGCCTCCGCCCGACATGGCACCGCCCCGAAGGCGTGCCGCGGGATTCGGCAAGCGGCGTCGCTGACGACGACCGCTCGCGAGGCTCCCGAATCAAAGCATCGCCGGATCAGGCCGCCAGCGTCCGTCCGCATCCCGATCGAACAAGGGAATGTGGCCCGCGCCATGCACCCGCCCCGGCCACCCGTCGCCCAGCACGGCCAGCGCGTCGCGCCAGGCATGGCCTTCGGTCAGCGCCGCCACCAGCCCCTCGACCTGCGCCCCGGCACGCTGCAGCAGCCGGATCGCCGCCACCGCACTGGCGCCGGTGTTGATCACGTCGTCGACCAGCACGACACGCCGGCCGGCCACGCGCGAGATCAGCGCCGGATCGGTCGATCCGCCGCGCCGCGCGGTGCTGGCGGGGCACGGACTCGAGGTCCCCGGCATCAGCTGGTTCGGCTGGCTGGTGCCAGCACCGCTGGAGATCGTGTTGCTCGCGGCTTTCGGTCTTGCATCGCACGCTTGCGGCACGGCTGTTCGGCCGCGACTGAGACGGACCGGCGATCTATTCGCGATCGAAATACATCCCGGCACACAGGGCGGCGCCGACCGCATACAACAGCCAGGTGTTGGGCACCACGTAGGGATAGAACATCAGCGCGACACCCAGCCACTTGGTGCGCGGCCGCTGCGCCCTCCTGCCGTGATACCAGGCCACCATGCCGACGATGCCGAACAGGATCGCGCCAACGATGTAGGCCGGGCTCGGCAGCTCGAGGCCGAGCGACTGCAGGGTGGAAAGGCTGTCCATGCGGCGATGATCCGCCGCGATGGTGACGGCCGTGTGCGCCTGGCGTCACGCACGGTGACAACATACGTGTTCACGAGGCAATTTAGGCATCAGGCGTCTGCATTGGCTTGCAGCAGGCGCTGCCGAGCATTGGCGATGGCGTGATGCAGCCTGGCTTGCAGTGCTTCGCGCGACGGCAGCACGGTCAGATACTCCGCGACATGGATGCCGCTCTTGTCCAGCTCCAGCAGTTCGATCTGTTCCTGCTTCTTGCCGGTGCACAGGATGATGCCAAGCGGCGGCTCCTCCCCTGCCTCTTGCTCATGCCGGGCAAGCCAGCGCAGGTACAGCTCCATCTGCCCTTTGAACTCGGCGCGGAACTCGCCGACCTTGAGTTCGACCGCCACCAGCCGCCTGAGCTTGCGGTTGTACAGCAGGAGGTCGAGGTAGAAATCGTCGTTGTCGATCTGCAGCCGCTTCTGTCGTGCCACGAAGGTGAAGCCTGCTCCCAACTCCAGCAGGAAATGCTCGATCTCGCGCAGGATGGCGTCCTCCAGGTCTTTTTCCAGATAGCGATCGTCGAGGCCCAGGAAGTCGAGCAGGTAGGGATCTTTCAGCAGCACGGCGGGCGAGGGCCGTTGCTCCCGCCGCAAGACATCGAGCTCGTGCCGGATGGTTTCGTCAGGTTTCTTGGAAAGGGCCGAACGCTCGAACAGCAGGGACTGCATGCGATCCTGCAACTGGCGTGACGACCAGCCTTCGAGCCGGCACAGTTCGATGTAGAAGTCGCGCTTCAACGGGTCATCGAGGTAGATCAGCGCCTTCAGGTGCGACCAGCTCAATTGTCTCCGCAGTGCGGAGACAATTGCCTCGTTGGGGAAGGCCTGCGCCAGGCGCACCATGTGGCGCAGGTTCTTGGCCGAGAAGCCCCGGCCAAAGTCGGCAGTCAATTGTCTCGACAGCGAGGAGACAATCTCCTCGCCGTACTCAGCGCGCTGGCTGCCCAGAATTTCCTGGTGAATGCGCTTGCCCACCTGCCAGTACAGCCCCGTCAGTTCGGCATTGATGGCCGCTGCCACACGCAGACGGGCATCGGCGATCAGTTGCCGGAGGTCGGCAACCAGGGTGGCGTGGGTAACGGTCAGGGCGTTCATACCAGTCGGATCCTCCCGGCAAGCAATTCCTGCATCATGGCTTGCTCGAGGACGCGAGTCGTGCCGCGGCGGGCTTCGAGCGCTTGCCATCGTCGGAGCGTCGCTCGAGCCTCTCGCACCGCCAGACGCAGTGGACGAAATGTTAGTTCGCCTGCATGCGGACGGCTCCCGATCCCGCGCACAGGACCACGCCGATTGCATACGTCGGGTACGGATGGAGCATTGGCGCCACGCCAAGCCATCTGGTGCGTAGGCGGTCGCGCCGGCAATGCAGGCTGGGATCGGCAGATCGAGGCCCAGCGACTGCAAGGTGAGAAGTTGTCCGTGCGGCGACGACTTGCCGCGATGGTGACGGCCGTGTGCGCCTGGCGTCACGCGCGGTGACAAACCGGCCCACGCGGCCGCCTCGTCGTCAGCGGCGCGCGGCCTCCGGCTGCGCCTGCAGCGCCAGCACCGGCGCGGGCTGGCCGGCCTGCGCCACCGGCGGCACGTCCCAGCCGCCGCCCAACGCGCGGATCAGCCCGACCGTCGACTGGTATTGCGCCGAGCGCACCTGCAAGGCCTGGCGCCGATTCGCCAGCTCGCTGCGACGCGCATCCAGCAGCTCGAGCTGGCTGACGTAGCCGTTGCGATAGCGCGTGGTCGACAGCACCGTCGCGCGGCTCGCCGAATCGACCGCCTGCGCCTGCGTCTTCGCCTGGTCGGACAAGAGCCGCAGTGACGACAGCTGGTCCTCGACGTCCTTGAACGCGACCAGCACCTGCTCGCGATAGTTCGCCGCCGCGGCATCCCATTGCGCGTTCGCGCCCTGCACGCCGGCTTCGCGGCGCCCGCCGTCGAACACCGGCAGCGACAGCAGCGCGCCGATGCCCCAGGCCCGCGCCGACCACTTGAACAGATCGCCCAGATCGGTCGACGCGAAGCCGGCCGAGCCGGTCAGCGACACATCCGGGAACCACGCGGTCTGCGCGACACCGACACGCTTCTCGGCCGCGAGCATCGTGCTCTGCGCCGCCGAGATGTCGGGCCTTCTGGTCAGCACCGTGCTCGGCACGCCGGCCGGGATCACCGGCGGCGCGCCGGCCCAGTCGGCTTCGGCCAGGCTGAAGCTGCTCGGCACCTCGCCGAGCAGCACCGCGAGCGCATGTTCCAGCGCGGCGCGGCTGCGGTCCAGCGCGAGTGCCTGCGATTCGGTCGACGCGACCTCGGCCTGCACGCGGGCCAGGTCGAGCTCGGCGACGTCGCCGGCCTGGTAGCGGCGCTCGGTCAGGCGCAAGGTGTCGCGATAGGCCTCGACCGTCTGGCGCACCAGCACCCGCTCGCTGTCGAGCGCGCGCAGCACGAAGTAGCTTTGCGCCACGTCGGACTGCACCGCGAGCCGAGCGCTCTGCAGCAGCGCCTCGCTCGCCTGCGCATCGAGCGACGCGGCATTGCTCGCCTTCGCAAGCCGGCCGAACAGGTCGGGCTCGTAGGAGACGCTGGCCCCGGCGTTGTAGGTGGTGTAAGCCTGCCCCGGCGCGGCGCCGGCGGTGCCCAGCGGCAAAGTCTGCCGCGACGCACCGGCGCCGACGCCGATCTGCACCGAGCGGTCCGCATCGGTCGCGCGCAGCAGGGCCCGCGCCTGCATCAGCCGCGCACCGGCCAGCTGGATGCTGGTGTTGCTGGCATCGGCACGCGCGATCAGTCCATCGAGCACCGGATCGCCGAAGGCCTTCCACCACTCGCCGCGCGGCTGGGCTTCGGCCGGGGCCGCGACGGCCCAGCGGCTGCCGGCTTCCTTGAAGGCCATCGGCGCCGGCGGCACCGCGGTCGGCGTGATCGCCGGAGGCACGGCACAGCCCGCCAGCACCAGGGCCGCCAGCAGGGGCGCCAGAGCGAAGCGCCTGAACGAACTCGGGATCGTCGTTGTCGTCATGTCATTTCCTTGGGTGAACGGCTCACTCGTCGTGCCCGACCGGCGCGGCCGGCATCGGCTTGACCGCTCCGCCGCCGTGCGCCGGCGGCAGGCTGGGCGTGCCCGCGAAGGCATCCAGGTGCGGCACCTCGCCATGCAGCTTCAGGCTGCGATTGCCGGTGAGCCGGCGCAGCAGTACGTAGAACACCGGCGTCAGGAACAGGCCGAAGGCGGTCACGCCGATCATCCCGGAGAACACCGCGACGCCCATCGCGCGCCGCATCTCCGAGCCGGCGCCGGAGGCCAGCACCAGCGGCAGCACGCCCATGATGAAGGCCATCGACGTCATCAGGATCGGCCGCAGCCGCAGCCGGCTGGCCTCGATCGCGGCCTGCAGCGGCGTGTGCCCGGCGAACTCCAGCTCGCGCGCGAACTCGACGATCAGGATCGCGTTCTTCGCACTCAAGCCGACCAGCACCATCAAGCCGATCTGCGTGAACACGTTGTTGTCGCTGTGCGAGAGCCACACGCCGGTCATCGCGGCGAGCAGCCCCATCGGCACGATCAGCACGATCGCCAGCGGCAGGGTCAGGCTCTCGTACTGCGCGGCCAGCACCAGGAACACGAGCAGGATCGCGATCGGGAAGATCAGCACCGCCGAGTTGCCGGCGAGGATCTCCTGGTACGTGAGGTCGGTCCACTCGTAGCCGATGCCGGGCGGCAGCGTCTCCGCGGCGATGCGCTTGATCGCGGCCTGCGCCTGCCCCGACGAATAGCCGGGCGCCGGGCCGCCGTTGATGTCGGCGGTGAGGAAGCCGTTGTAGCGCATCGCGCGTTCGGGCCCGAAGGTCGGCGTGACTCTCATCAGCGCCGACAACGGCACCATCTCGCCGCTCGCCGAACGCACCTTCAGCGCGCCGATGTCCTCCGCCCGCGCACGGAAGGCGGCGTCCGCCTGCACGCGCACGGAGTAGGTGCGGCCGAACTTGTTGAAGTCGTTGACGTACAGGCTGCCGAGGTAGATCTGCATCGTGCTGAACACGTCGGTGATCGGCACGCCGAGCTGCCTCGCCTTGGTGCGGTCGATGTCGGCATAGAGCTGCGGCACGTTCACCTGGTAGCTGGAGAACATGCCCTGCAGCTCGGGCGCCTGGTAGGCCTTGGCCATGAAGGCCTTGGTCGCCTGGTCCAGCGCCGCGTAGCCGAGCGACGCCTTGTCCTCGAGCTGCAGCTTGAAGCCGCCCGTCGTGCCGATGCCCTGCACCGGCGGCGGCGGGAAGATCACGATGAACGCATCCTGGATCTGCGCGAATTGCTGGTTCAGGCTCTGCGCGATCGCGCCGGCCGAGAGCTTCGGGTCCTTGCGCTCGTCGAAATCCTTCAGCGCGGCGAACACGATGCCCGAGTTGGAGCTGTTCGTGAAGCCGTTGATCGACAGCCCCGGGAAGGTCACCGCATGCTCGACGCCGGGCTGCTTCATCACGATCGCGTCCATGCGGTGCGTGACCTCCTCGGTGCGATCGAGCGTGGCGCCGTCGGGCAGCTGAGCGAAGCCGATCAGGTACTGCTTGTCCTGCGACGGCACGAAGCCGTGCGGGACCACCTTGAAGAGCCCGACCGTCACCGCGGCGAGCGCGACGTACATGATCAGCATCAGCGTCTTGCGCGAGATGGCGCGCGCCACGCCGCCGCTGTAGGCATCACCGCCGCGCTTGAAGGCGCGGTTGAAGAGACGGAAGAAGGGGCCGAGCAGCCAGTCCATGCCGCGCATCAGCCAGTCCTTCTTCGCGTCGTGGCCCTTCAGCAGCAGCGCCGCGAGCGCGGGCGACAAGGTCAGCGAGTTGATCGCCGAGATCACCGTCGACATCGCGATCGTCAGCGCGAACTGGCGGTAGAACTGCCCGGTCAGGCCGCTGATGAAGGCCAGCGGGACGAACACCGCGACCAGCACCAGCGCGATCGCGATGATCGGGCCGGACACCTCGCGCATCGCTCGATAGGTCGCGTCGCGCGGACTCAGGCCCGCCTCGATGTTGCGCTCGACGTTCTCGACCACGACGATCGCGTCGTCGACGACGATGCCGATCGCCAGCACCAGCCCGAACAGGCTCAGGGCGTTGATCGAGAAGCCGAACACGTGCATCACGCCGAAGGTGCCGACCACCGCGACCGGCACCGCCAGCAGCGGGATGATCGACGCGCGCCAGGTCTGCAGGAACAGGATCACCACCAGCACGACGAGCGCGATCGCCTCGAGCAGCGTGTGCACCACCGATTCGATCGACGCGCGCACGAACTGCGTCGGGTCGTAGACGATCGAGTAGCTCACGCCGTCGGGCATGTTCTTCTTGATGTCTTCCATCTCGGCGCGCACGCCGTTGGAGATCGCGATCGCGTTCGAGCCGGGGGCTGCGAAGATCGGCACCGCGACCGCCTCCTTGCTGTCGAGGAAGGAGCGCAGCGAGTAGTCGGCGGCGCCCAGTTCGATGCGCGCGACGTCGCGCAGCCGCGTCACCGCGCCGTCGGCGCTGGTCTTGACGATGATGTCGCCGAACTCGTCCTCGTTCTGCAGCCGGCCCTGGGCGTTGACCGAGAGCTGCACGTCGATGCCCTGCAGGCCAGGCGACGCGCCGACGACGCCGGCGGCCGCCTGCACGTTCTGCTCGCGGATCGCGCGCACCACGTCGTCGGCCGCGAGGCCGCGGTTGGCGACCTTCTGCGGGTCGAGCCAGACGCGCATCGAGTAATCACCCGAGCCGAACAGCTGAACGTCGCCGACGCCCGGCACGCGTGCCAGGCGGTCCTTGACGTTCAGCACCGCGTAGTTGCGCAGGTACGTCATGTCGTAGCGGCCGTTCGGCGACAACAGGTGCACGACCATCGTCAGGTCGGGCGAGCTCTTCACCGTCGTGATGCCGAGGCTGCGCACTTCCTCGGGCAGGCGCGGCTCGGCCTGCGACACGCGGTTCTGCACCAGCTGCTGCGCCTTGTCCGGGTCGGTGCCGAGCTTGAAGGTGACGGTCAAGGTCATCAGGCCGTCGGTGGTCGCCTGGCTGCTCATGTAGAGCATGCCTTCGACGCCGTTGATCTGCTCCTCGATCGGCGTCGCCACCGTCTCGGCAATGACCTTCGGGTTCGCGCCGGGATAGTTGGCGCGCACGACGACCGACGGTGGAACGACCTCCGGATACTCCGAGATCGGCAGGCTGCGCACGGCGATCAGACCGCCGAGAAAGATCAGCAGCGAGAGCACGCCGGCGAAGATCGGCCGGTCGATGAAGAACTTCGAGATGTTCATGGAGAGGCTCCTGAAGAGCTTTGGTTTCTCGTGGGCGCAGCACGCCCTCGCCGGGAGGCGGGAGCCTCTCGGCGGGGCGGCGGCGCCAAAGGTGTGCTTAAGGCTTCAGGACTGCTTGGCCTGCACTTCGGTCTTCGCATCCATCGAGACCGGCTGCGGCGCGACCGAGGCGCCGGGGCGCACACGCTGCAGGCCGTTGACGACGATGCGTTCATCGGGCTTCAGACCCGAGGTCACGATGCGCAGGCCGTTGACGTTGGCGCCCAAGGTGACTTCGCGGTAGTTCGCCTTGTTGTCGTCGCCCACGACCATCACGTACTTCTTGCTCTGGTCCGTGCCGACGGCACGTTCGCTGATCAGCAGCGCCGAGGCGCTCTTGACCTGGCCCATGCGCAGCCGGGCGAACTGGCCGGGCATCAGCTGCCCATCCACGTTGTCGAAGACCGCGCGCACGCGCACCGTGCCGCTCTTCGTGTCGACCTGGTTGTCGACCAGCTGCAGATGGCCGCTGAACGGCAGATCGGTCGTCGCGGCGGTACCCATCTGCACCGGGATCCGCTCCAGCTGGGCGCGCGCGCTGGCGCCGCTCGGCAGGTCATGCAAGGCCTTGCCGATGATCTGCTCGTCGGCATCGAAGCTGGCATAGATCGGGCTCACCGAGACCAGGGTCGTCAGCACCGGTGCGCCCGGGCCGGCGGCAACCAGGTTGCCGGTGGTGATCTCGAGCCTGCCGACGCGGCCGGCGACCGGCGCGCGCACCTCGGTGTAGCCGAGGCTCAGGCGCGCCGTCTGCAGCGCCGCCTGCGCGGCACGCAGGTTGGCATCGGCTTCGCGCAGCGCATTGCTGCGTTCGTCCGATTCGCGCTGCGCGATCGCACGTTCGTCGAGCAGGCGCTTGGCGCGCTCGGACTCGCTGTGCGTGTACGAAACACGCGCCTCGGCCGCGGCGACCTGGGCAGCCGCACGGTCGACGTCGGCCTGGTACGGCGCCGGGTCGATCGTGATCAGCAGATCGCCCTTCTTCACCAGGGCGCCTTCGCGGAAGTGCACCGACTGCACGGTGCCGGCGACACGCGAGCGGATGTCGACCCGCTCGACCGCTTCGAGGCGGCCGGAGAACTCATCCCAGGTCGCGACATCGCTCTGCACCACGGTGGCGACCGACACCGGCGTCGCCGCCGGCGCGGCGGCCGCAGCAGGCGTGCTGGCCTTCGAAGTGTTGATGCTGAAGATCGCGGTCGCGATCGCCGTCAGCGCGGTGAACACGGTGCCGGCGATGTAGAGACCGTTGCGGCGGCGGCGGGGTTGGACGTTATTCATGATGTTGGGTCCTCGACAAGGTGGAACGGACGCTTGAAAACTTCGGGCAAAGCTCCGCCCGGCCGCGACGCTCACGGCGTTGCGGGATGAAGGGCAACGGCTCCGCCCGCCCCAGCGGCCATGCCGCCGGGTGGCTAAAGGGAGGTGGGCCGGCTCGCCGCGACGGCGAGCCGAGTCAGTTCAGACTTGGCGGCTTCGGCGCGCGATTTCGCGCCGCATGGCAACGCGGCTCTCGGGACGTGGTGCAATGAATGGACATGGTTTTTGCCCTCTCGGTGTGTGATTGGCCGGCCGTCCGGGAACTTCCGCTGAGTGCTACACTCATTTCCATAACGATCACTATGCCAATGAGGACAATGTAGCGGGCTTGTGAAAGCACGTCAAGACATTTAATATCGATCGCTATGAAAAAGACAGTCGAGACAACGTGCACGCCGGCCAAGCCGCGCGGCAGGCCTCTTTCCTTCGATCGCGCAGCGGCGCTCGAGAAGGCGATGAACGTGTTCTGGGAGCGCGGCTACGAAGCGGCCTCGATCGCCGACCTCACGGCCGCGATGGGCATCACGCCGCCGAGCCTGTACGGCGCTTTCGGCGACAAGGAACGTCTGTTCCTCGAGGCGGTCGAGTTCTATGCCAGCGGGCCCGGCGGCTTCGGTCAGCGCGCATTGGAGGAAGAGCCGACGGCGCATGCTGCGGTCGAACGGCTGCTGGTCGAAGCCGCGGCCGAATTGACGCGGTCCTGCCATCCGGCGGGCTGTCTGATGGTGATGGCGACGACCAATTGTTCGGTGGCGGCGGGGCACATCCACGCCGCGCTGGCGAAGCGCCGCGCGCTCGGCGTCGCCAGCATGCAGGCGCGCATCCAGCGCGGCATCGACGAGGGCGAGCTGCCGCCCGAGACCGACGCCGCTTCGCTCGCCAACTTCTACGCGACGATCTATCAGGGCATGTCGATGCAGGCCAAGGACGGCGCGACGCGCGACAGCCTGCTGGCGACCGCCGACGCGGCGATGCGCGCCTGGCC
>Ga0105237_10006411_pt1 | contig 13058 bp, 8 predicted proteins | sample KBSC24metaG_FD_81520 | JGI IMG/M metagenome (GOLD analysis project Ga0105237, IMG submission 81520) | Corn rhizosphere microbial communities from Kellogg Biological Station, Michigan, USA - KBS C2-4 metaG | ecosystem: Host-associated > Plants > Roots > Rhizosphere > Soil | place: Michigan, USA...
TCAGCAGCGCCTCCAGCGACTGGCCGATCTTTCTCGACAGGTCGGCGACAGTGAAGCAGTCGGACGCGTCGACCGACACGGCTTCCCAGCGCAGCACGTCGAGATACAGACGTTCGATCTGCGTGCGCCCCTGCTCGATCGTCACGAGCACCGCGCCGCGGCGGCCCGTCTCGCGGATATGGCGGCCCTGCAGGTTGCCGGGAAACACGACGGTCGACGGCCCCGGCCAGTGCTGGAACTCGTGCACGTGGCCGAGCGCCCAGTAGTCGTAGCCTTTCGCGTGCAGCTCCGCCAGCGTGCACGGCGCATAGTTCGCATGCGCCGCATAGCCTTCGAGCGCGGTGTGCAGCACGCCGATGTTGTAGTGACCCGGTACCGGATCCGGATAGCCGATCGCGAGATTGTCGACGACGGCCTTGTCCTTGAAGCTCTGCCCGTGCAGCGCCACGTCGAACTCCGGCAGCCGGTGGGTTTCCGGCTTGCGGTGGCCGAACACGGTGACGTTGTCGGGCAACGTGAGCTTCTTCGTCATCTCGCTTTCGGCATCGTGATTGCCGCCGAGCACGAATGCGCGAATGCCGGCCTTGCGCAGGCGGCCCATCTGCTGGCCGAAGAAAATGCCGGTGTTGTGGTCCTTCCAGTCGCCGTCGTACAGGTCGCCGGCGATCACGAGGAACGCAACCTCCTCTTCGATCGCACGATCCACGAGTTGCCGCAGCGCCTCGCGCGACGCGTTGCGCAACTGCGCGGCCGGCGCGTCGGGATACGCGCTCAGGCCGTGCAACGGACTGTCAAGGTGAATGTCTGCCGCGTGGATGAACTTCACGAAGATTCCTCTGTTTCATGACGAAGGGGCGATGTCGACCGGCATCGTGCGCGATGGAACGCCGGGCACGGCCGCCCGTCGCCAGCGGGTCGGGATGGTACCTGAAAGCGAGCGCCGGCCCGGCGCGCCGACGACGGAGATGTTCGTCGCGCCGCGTCACTCGCCGCGCGGACACACGGGCGGCAGTGCAAAGCTATTGTCGTGGCCCGGGAACGGCTTCGCGTGGCGACGCAGCGCTTCGTCGTCGCTTTCCTTCCGCGCGGACAATGCGACGCCAATCACACCGACGTTCGCCGTCTCGCCGTACTTCGAATTCGTGATGCCTCGGCATGTTACCCGACCACGCCGGGAGGGCCGGCGACCGGGAGCCCTGCTATTTAAGCATGGCGTGCAGGCAATGGGCAGAGCGTACACGGACCGCCGGGTCGGTCCGCGGCATACATTTCCGGTCACGATGCGCGGCGCGGCAATAAAAAAAGCCCGGCCCGCATCGAAGCGGGCCGGGCTTGTGCGGGAAGCAGGTCGCTTACAGCGCGCCGCCTTGCGCCGATGCAGAACCCTTCACGCCGACCGATGCGCCGCCCTGCACCGAGTTCGTCGCGCCGTCGAGCGCTTCGCCGGCCTTCGCCTTCGCGCCGCCGGCGACATCGCCCGCCGTCGACACCGCGCCTTGCGCATGGCTCTTCGCCGAGCTCGCGACGTGCTTCACGTGCGACTTCGTCGCGTGCGTGGCCGATACCGCCGCGTCCTTCGCCGAACCGGCGGCCGAGCCGACTGCCTGCGTCGCGCCGCCGACCGCACCACCGACCGCGTTACCGGCCGCCGAGCCGACGCTACCGACCGTCTTGCCCACGCCGTTCAGCGCACCGCCGACGACATTGCCTGCGCCCGCACCCGAGCCTGCGGCATTGGCGCCCGCGCCAGCCTGCACGCCCACGCCGCCGCCGAGCAGCGGCGTCTGGACTTGTGCGCCGACGCCGGCGGAACCCTCAGCGCCCGTCTGGGCCGTTTGTGCGAAAGCCGCCGATGCGATTGCCGTCAGCGCGGCGCCAAGCAGAATCGTGCGAATCTTGTTCATGGTCATTCTCCCCAAAGACGTTGTTGCTGCGGGCCGCGTTCCGCGGCTGGTCGCATGCCTCACCGCGACGTGCGGCAGGTGGAGCTAATGTAGCGGCGCCGACGCCCAAAACCGTCGAATTGCGGGGACTGTTACTTCCGTTGCAAATGCTGACGATTGACTCACATTGTTTGACAAACATCGAAATCGGCCCGTGATTGGCATCGTTCGATGGCATGCATCGGTGCGCCGGGCGCAACGCGTCGGCTAGCAGGGAAAGCGGCCATTCCTGTAGGCGTCCCAAAGAATCTCGGTCGGCCAGCCGTCGGTGCGGCCCGATGAACGGCTTCGCGCGATCAGCTCGATGTCGTCGGACACGCACGCCGCGATGTCGGCATTCCCCGATGCGCGGAACGCCAGCCTGAACGCCTTTTCCCTGAGCGCATCCACCGCCTGCTTGTCGAGCGGGGCACCCGGTTCGCCGTCGACTTCGTCGAACGCCGCCATCCAGCGCGCGTCGAACGGCTCCGCGTCGCGGCTGGCCAGCGCGCGATCGCAATCGAGGTCGCCGAGGAAATCGAAAAAACCCGGGGCCGACAGGACGGCGTCCATTTCAAGCAGATGCGCGTTCGTCACGGCGGCCCCTTGCCACGATGCGTGGCCGTTCTCTTCATCGATCGTTGCCGCCATGCGCCGCTTTCACGTTCGGCATCGGCGACGTGCAGCACCGTATCCGCCGCGACCGGCAGACGGGAGCCGCACGCCATTCTCCGCTACCGCGGGCTTACGGCTTGAACGTGTCGCCGAGCACGACGCCTTCGCGACGCGGATCGGTGCCGCCCTGCAGCGCGGGCGACTGTCCGACCGTCACGCGCATCACGGTGTTGACGCCGCTCGCCTGCGCCGACGTCGATACCTTGTGCCCGAGCGCGACGAGCCCCGCGATCAGCGGATCGTTCGCGCCGTTGTTCGCCGCATTGATGTTCGGATGCTCGCCGCCGATGTTGGTCGTCGGGCTGTTGCTCGCGCCGAAGTCGACGAGGCCCGCCGACTGCTGCGCATCGAGCCCCCAGTCGAGCGCGCCGACGAGCGTCTTCACCACGTATTGCGGAATCGTGCCGCCGCCCGGCGAACCGGTAGCCATCACGAAATCGCCGCGCGAGCCGTCCGTGGCGGTGCCGAACACGATCGTCGGCGCCATCGAGCTGCGCGGCCGCTTGCCCGGCTGCACGCGGTTCGCCACCGGATTGCCGGCGCTGTCGAGCGGGTTCGCCGAGAAATCGGTCAGCTGGTTGTTCAGCAGGAAGCCGTTGGTCATGTGGAACGAGCCCATGCTCGACTCGACGGTCGTCGTCGCGCTCAGCACGCTGCCGTCCGCGTCGACGATCGTGAAATGGTTCGTGCCGTGTTCGATCAGCGTCGTGTCGACGCCGAGTGGCACCGCGCCGAAATTGCCCGGCTGCGCGGTGCCCATGCTGTGGTTCGTGTCGATCAATGCGGCACGCGACTTCAGGTACGGCTTGTTCAGCAGCGTGTCCCACGTGCCGCCCGGCAGCGGCACGAAATCGGTATCGGCCACGTACTTGTCGCGATCGGCATACGCGAGCCGCTCGGCTTCGGTGATCAGGTGCACGCCGGCGACGGTCGGCTTGCCGCCTTCGAGATCGATCGCCGTCGGCTTCAGCGACTTGAGGTCGAAGTTCTCGAGAATGCCGAGTGCCGACGCGACCGCGATACCGCCCGACGACGGCGGCGGCATCCCGCATACCCAGTAGCTGCGATAGGTCGTGCACACGGGGTCGCGACGCTTCGCCTGGTACGCGGCCAGATCGGCGACGGTGGTCTTGCCCGGCGTGATCGTCGAGCCGTCGGCGCCCTGCGTCGTCGCGATCTTCGTGACGATGTCCTGCGCGATCTGCCCCGTGTACAGCGCGTTCGCGCCGGACTGCGCCATCAGCGTCAGCGTGTGCGCGTAAGCCGGGTTCTTCAGCACGGTGCCGAGCGTTTTCGGCGTGCCGTCCGCCTTCAGGAAATACGCGGCGGCCTCGGGATCGCGCTTCAGGTTCGCGGCGTTCAACGCGATCGCATCGGCCAGCCGGCCGCCGATCGGGAAGCCGTTGTTCGCGAGCGTGATCGCGTCGCCGAACAGCCCTTGCCACGGCAGCTTGCCGTGATCCTGCTGCAACGCCTCGATGAGCCTCGGTACGCCGATCGTGCCGATCGAACGGCCGCTTGCACGCGCGTTCGGTTGCGGCGCCGACCGGTCGCTCTGGTCGTCGACATAGCGCAGGTAGTTCTCCGTTGCCGCCGCCGGCGCCGTTTCCCGTCCGTCGTACGCCTGCAGCGTCCTGGCGCGCGCATCGTAGTAGAGCAGCACGCCGCCCGAGCCGAGGCCGGTCGCCTCGGGCACCGTCAGGCCGAGCACGGCCTGCACGGCGACCGCCGCATCGGCGGCCGTGCCGCCGCGCTTGAGCACCGCGCAACCGGCCGCGCTTGCATACGCGTTCGAGGTGGCCACGAGGTACCGCTTCGCGTAGACCGGCTTCATGCCGGTGCGGTAGCCCGACGAGGCTTCCGGCAGCGACGGATCGCCGGGCTGGTTCGAGCCCACGACGACCGTCGAGCCGCTGCTGTCGATCGCGAGGCAGCTCGTGTCGGGCGCGGGCGGCGACGTGGCGCCCGCGTTGCTTTCGATTTCGTCACTGCCGCACGCCGTCATCAGGGCGGCGGCGACCAGTGCGGACACGTACGGGAAAAGCGCGGTTCTGTTCATGGTCTCTCGGGATTCTCGTAGGTCGTTGCGCGTTCGTCACGCTGACGGCGCCGCCCCTCGGCGGGCGGACAACGCGTTCGATAGTCCCATGACCGGATTTTTTTCCGCAATAAGGAATTGATGCGATGTGAGCGGCGCATCGGCGGCGCAGCAAGCACGGGCTTGCTAGACGGCGCCGGCGGTTATGCCGCCGGTCTTCCGTGCCAATCCGCACGACATCTTTTTGACCGGGTGACAGGCGACGCGCGACAGGACTACACCGCCGCGGCTCACTGTCGCGCCGACTTCGACGTACGGGCGTGAAAGGGTCTCGAACTCAAACCCCGGATCACCCCTGTGCGCTCGGCGAGGCTCGCACCCGCCAGGTCGCGGTATTCCTGTCAGCATTGCCGCCGCCATTCGAGGAGGCGGAGGCGGATGCCGTGCGCGACCGCGCATCATCCGACACCCGCGTCGGATCGAGCTCGCGCAGCACACTCGCACGGCCGCCGTCGTCGCTCGGCAATTCCGGCTGCCCGCGCGCGAGGGCCGGCATGGCCGTCGCCGCGAGCAGCGCGGCGACCACCATCCGGGAACGGAGCTTCGTCGCGTTCCCCCGCTTCATTGCGCGCTCGCGGTCGATACGGTCGTTGCCGCGGCGGCCATGGCGGTGCGCGGGTCACCGTGCGCGATCGCGTAGAGCTCGCGGTTGCGTGCGACCGTCGCCGCGCTCGGCGGATAGTCGGAGTTCGACGTGGGCACGGTGCCGTCGCGCTCTGCCTGAACGAGATCGGCGATTACCTCCGCACGGGTCACGCCGGACGACGAAGTTTGTGCGAAAGCGGCGACCGGCGTTCCGACGACGACGGCGAGCAGTGCGGCTGCGATCAGTTTGCGATTCATGATGAGACTCCCGAGAACGGTTCAATGAAGACGCATCGTCGATGCGCCGCCGGCGTGACCGCAATCGCGATTCGCCGCCTGACACGTCCATTCTGGCGATCGACCCGTACCCCACGCTGACCGCCAGATGACAACTTTGAAATCCGTCGCCCGCGCCCGGATAACAGTTTCGTAATGTTCAGGTCAGCATCGGGTCAACGCCGCGCCAGCAGACTGCATGCTCACCGCATCGAATGCGGCACCCATGCCCTGCTTCGAGGAAAAAATCATGTGGATCGTCCGGCTGGCGTTGCGCAGGCCCTATACATTCGTCGTACTCGCACTGCTGATCTTCATCGCGGGACCGCTCGCGATCCTGCGCATGCCGACCGACATCTTCCCGAACATCGACATTCCGGTCGTCAGCATCGTCTGGTCGTACAACGGCTTTTCCGCCGAGGACATGGCCAAGCGCATCACGTCCAACTACGAGCGCGCGCTGACGTCGGACGTCGACGACATCGAGCACATCGAATCGCAGTCGCTCAACGGCGTGTCGGTCGTGAAGATCTTCTTCCACCCCGGCGCGGACATCAATCGCGCGATCGCGGAAGCCGCGAGCAATTCCGCGTCGATCCTGCGGATCCTGCCGCCCGGCACGCTGCCGCCGAACATCATCACGTACAACGCGTCGACGGTGCCGATCCTGCAGCTCGGACTGTCGAGCAACACGCTTGCCGAACAGCAACTGTACGACCTCGGCAACAGCTTCATCCGCACACAGCTCGCGACCGTGCAGGGCGCGGCGGTACCGCTGCCGTTCGGCGGCAAGATTCGCCAGATCGTCGTCGACCTCGACACGCGCGCGCTGCAGGCGAAGGGGCTCGCGCCCATCGACGTGGTGAACGCGATCAACGCGCAGAACCTGATCCTGCCGGGCGGCACCGCGAAGATCGGCACGCGCGAGTACAACGTGCAGATGAACGGCAGCACGCAGACGGTCGCCGCGCTGAACAACCTGCCCGTCAAGACGATCGACGGCAACGTGGTCTATGTGCACGACGTCGCGCACGTGCGCGACGGCTACGCCCCGCAGACCAACATCGTGCGCGTCGACGGCAAGCGCGCGGCGCTGCTGACCGTCGAGAAGACCGGCAGCGCGTCGACACTGACGATCATCGACCAGGTCAAGGCGATGCTGCCGAAGATCGCCGCCGGCTTGCCGAAAGCGCTGCACATCTCCGCGCTCGGCGATCAGTCGGTGTTCGTGAAGGCGGCGGTCCAGGGCGTCGTGCGCGAAGCGCTGATCGCCGCCTGCCTGACCGCGCTGATGATCCTGCTGTTCCTCGGCAGCTGGCGCGCGACGTTGATCATCGCCGTATCGATTCCGCTGGCCGTGCTCACGTCGCTGCTCGCGCTGGGCGCGCTCGGCCAGACCATCAACATCATGACGCTCGGCGGGCTCGCGCTCGCGGTCGGGATACTCGTCGACGACGCGACCGTCGCGATCGAGAACATCACGCATCATCTCGAACGCGGCGAGCCGCTGGAAGACGCGATTCTGACCGGCTCGGGCGAAATCGCCGTGCCTACCTTCGTGTCGACGCTGTCGATCTGCATCGTGTTCGTGCCGATGTTCATGCTCACGGGCGTCGCGCGCTACCTGTTCGTGCCGTTGGCCGAAGCAGTGATCTTCGCGATGGTCGCGTCGTATTTCTTCTCGCGCACGCTGGTGCCGACGCTCGCCATGGTCCTGATGCGCGCGAAGGGGCAAGGCCGCCCGCCGCGTGGCGTGTTCGCGCGCATCGCACGATTCCAGGCCGCGTTCGAACGGCGCTTCGAGGCGGTCCGGCTGCGCTATCGCGCGCTGCTGTCCGCGGCGATCTCGAATCGCCGCCGTTTCGCGGCCGCGTTTCTTCTCGCGTGCGCCGCATCGACCGGCCTGTTCGCATTCGCCGGCCAGGATTTCTTCCCGTCGGTCGACACGGGCGAGATCCGTCTGCATCTGCGCGCCCCAACCGGCACGCGGATCGAGGAAACCGCGCGCCTCACCGACGAAGTGGAAGCGCGCATCCGGACCGTGATTCCGGCGAACCAGCTGGCCGGCATGCTCGACAACATCGGCGTGCCGGTGAGCGGGATCAACCTCACGTACGACTCGTCCGACCCGATCGGCACCGAGGATGCGGACGTGAACATCACGCTGAAGCCGAACCACGCGCCGACGGCAGCGTATGTCGCGAAGCTGCGCAACCTGCTCGCCCAATCGTTCCCCGGCGTCACGTTCGCGTTCCTGCCGGCCGACATCGTCAGCCAGATTCTCAATTTCGGATTGCCCGCGCCGGTCGACATCCAGGTCGTCGGCAACAAACTTGACCAGAACCGCGCGGTGGCGAATGCGCTGCTGGCCAAGCTGCGCGGCGTGCGCGGCCTCGTCGATACGCGCATCCAGCAGCCCGGCGACGAGCCGGCGATCAATGTCGACGTGGACCGCACGAAGGCGATTCAGGCCGGCCTCGAACAACGCGACGTCGCGCAGAATCTGCTGATCGCGCTGTCGGGCAGTTCGCAGACGACGCCGAACTTCTGGCTCGATCCGCGCAACGGCGTCAGCTACCCGTTGATCGTGCAGACCCCGCAGTATTCGGTCGATTCGCTGCAGTCGCTGGCGAACATACCGCTGCCGACGGGTGCCGCGCGCCCGCCGCAGACGCCCGCCGGCGGTCCGGCCGCAGGCGCGCCCGCACAGAACCTGCTGGGCGCGTTGGGCGCGTTCTCGCGCGCGACGCAGCAGGCCGTGGTGTCGCATTACAACGTGCAGCCCGTGCTCGACATCTTCGCGTCGGTGCAGGGGCGCGATCTGGGTGGCGTCACGGCCGACGTGACGAAGCTCGTCGACGATGCGCGCGCGCAACTGCCGCCCGGTTCGTCGATCGTGCTGCGCGGCCAGGTGCAGGCGATGCACGAATCGTTTGCCGGGCTGCTCGGCGGGCTCGCGATCGCGATCGCGCTCGTCTACTTGCTGATGGTCGTCAACTTCCAGTCGTGGCTGGACCCGCTCGTGATCGTCGGCGGCCTGCCCGCGTCGCTCGCCGGCATCGCGTGGATGCTGTTCGTCACGCGCACCACGCTGTCGGTGCCCGCGCTGACCGGGACGATCCTGTGCATCGGCATCGCGACCGCGAACAGCATCCTCGTCGTCAACGCGGCGCGCGAGCTGATCGCGAGCGGCTCATCACCGTGGCAGGCCGCGCTCGAGGCCGGATTCAGCCGCTTCCGTCCAGTCGTGATGACCGCGCTCGCGATGCTGATCGGCATGCTGCCGATGGCGCTCGGCCTCGGCGACGGCGGCGAACAAAATGCCCCGCTTGGCCGTGCGGTGATCGGCGGGCTGGCGTTCGGCACGCTGTCGACACTGCTGTTCGTACCTGTGCTGTTCGGCTTCATCCACGCGTGGCTCGACCGACGCCGCGAAGCGGCCGACGCCCGCCGCGCGCAGGACATGCCGGTGATGCGCTGATCAAGCACGCATCCCGATTCCCCACGACTCGCCCGACATCGAACTCATCATGAACGACACGACCGAACCTCTCGCCCCGCCGCCGGCTGCCGAATCGGAAACGATGCAACGTGCCGCGCGCGGCGCCGCACCAGAAACGCCGCCGCCCCGGCGCAGTCGCAAGCTGACCGTCCCGCTTGCCGCGATTGCCGTCGCCGCCGCGCTGCTCGCGATCGGCATCGTGCCGCGCATCGACGCGCGCGCCGCGCAGCGTCACCAGGTGGAGGCGCAGCAGGCGCTGCCGGTGACCGTGATCCAGCCCGGCGCCGCACCGGCCGACCAGACGCTCACGCTGCCGGGTGCCGTGACGCCGTATGCGGAAGCGTCGATCTACGCGCGCACGAGCGGCTACATCGCACACTGGAGCGCGGACATCGGCACGCATGTGAAGGCCGGGCAAACGCTCGCGCAGATCACCGCGCCCGACCTCGACGCGCAACTGCGCCAGGCGCGCGCGGACGCGGCAACGGCGCAAGCGAACTACGACTATGCGAAATCCACCGCGCAGCGCTGGCAGGACATGCTGAAGACGCAATCGGTGTCGCAGCAGGATACCGACACGAAGGTGGCCGACATGAACGCGAAGCGCGCGATGCTCTCATCCGCGCAGGCCAATACCGCCCATCTGAGCGAGCTCGTCTCGTTCGAATCCGTGACCGCGCCGTTCGACGGCGTGATTACCGCGCGCAACGTCGACGTCGGCACGCTCGTGACGGCGGGCGGCACGCCGGGCAGCCCCGGACTGTCGGGCGAACTGTTCCATCTGGAGCAGACCGACACGCTGCGCGTGTTCGTCGACGTGCCGCAGGACAGCGCGGCCGGCGTCTCCACCGGCACGGCCGTCTACCTGACCACGCAGCAGTATCCGGGGCGGCGCTTCGCCGCGCACGTCGCCCGCAGCGCGGGCGCGATCGACCCGGTCACGCGCACGCTGCGCGTCGAGATCGACGTCGACAATCGCGATGGCGCGTTGCTGCCCGGCGCGTATGCGCAGGCGCATCTGCTCGTGCCGAGCGCGGCGCCTGCGTTCGAGCTGCCGGTCAGTGCGCTGCTGTACCGGCCGAACGGCGTGACGGTCGCCACGGTCGACGCGAACGGACGCACGGCGCTGAAGACCGTGCAGATCGGGCGCGATTTCGGCACGCATGTCGAGATCGTCGCGGGGCTCGGCGCGACCGATCGCGTGATCGACAACCCGGGCGATTCGATCGCAAACGGCGAAACCGTGAAGATCGTGTCGGTCGAGCACGGCGCGGTGCCAGCGGCTTTGCCGGCCGCGCAACCGGCCACGGCAAGCGGCGTGCCGTCAGCGCCACGCGCGGCGACGTCCGTGCCCGCCTCCGCGCCCGTTGCGCGTACCTCGAACGCCCGTACCTGACCCGCCATGCCTACCTGCGAGATTTCTGCCATGCGCCTTCCTCACCCGCTCCCGTTCGCCCGCCGTGTCGTCGCGCTCGGCGTTGTCACCGCGTTGGCCGCTTGCTCGACGCTGCCGCCCTATTCGCCGCCGACCGTCGCGGTGCCCGCGCACTATGCCGGCGCGCCGGCCGGGCAACCGGGCTGGCAAGTCGCGGCGCCGGCCGATGCCGCGTCGCGCGGCGCGTGGTGGACCGTGTTCAACGATGCGGATCTGAACGCGCTCGAAGCGCGCGTCGACGTGTCGAACCAGACCGTGAAGAAAGCCGTTGCCGACCTCGAGCAAGCGCGCGCGACGGTCGACTACCAGCATGCGGGGTTTCTGCCGACCGTGACGGCGGGCGTGGCGCAAAGCCGTTCACGCATATCGCAGAACAAGCTGGGTTCGTCACTCGCCGGCAAGACGACACCCGACTATCAGCTCGGCGTGGCGGCAAGCTGGGAACCCGACGTGTTCGGCCGCGTGCGCGATGCGGTGGCAGGTGCGCAGGCGAACGCGGACGCGAGCGCGGCCGATCTGCAAGCCGTCAAACTGTCGGTCACGGCCGAACTCGCGACCGACTATTTCGCGCTGCGCTCGCTCGACACGCAAAAGCAGCTGCTCGACGACTCGGTGCGCGCGTATGCGGATGCGCTGAAGCTGCTGCAACAGCAGCTCGCGGCCGGCGCGATCGATGCGTCTGCCGTCGCACAAGCCGAAACGCAACTGGAAGCGACGCGCACGCAGGATACCGACATCGACGCGTCGCGCGCGCAGCTCCAGCATGCGATCGCGACGCTCGTCGGCGAGAACGCGTCGACGTTCGCGTTGCCGCCGCGCGTTCAAGCGTTCGACGTGCCGGCCATTCCGGCCGGCGTGCCGTCGCAACTGCTCGAACGACGGCCTGACATCGCCGCTGCCGAGCGTCGCGTCGCGGCCGCGAACGCACAGATCGGCGAAGCGCGCGCCGCGTTCTTCCCCGACCTCGTGCTGTCGGCGAGCGCGGGGCTCGAAAGCGGGTTCTTCATGCCGTGGCTGACAGCGCCAAGCCTGTTCTGGTCGCTCGGCCCGCAACTCGTCGGCACGCTGTTCGACGGCGGCCGGCGCAGCGCGACGCTGCGCGGCGCGCACGCGCAGTACGATGGCGAGGTCGCCGACTATCGGCAGACCGTGCTGGGCGCATTCCAGCAGGTGGAGGATCAACTGTCCGCGCTCGATGCGCTCGCGTCCGAAGCCGCCAGTCAACAGCGCGCGACCGACGCGGCCGACCTGTCGCTGCGGCTGACGACGAATCGCTTCAATGCCGGCGCCGTCAGTTATCTGGACGTGGTGACCGCGCAGACGATCGCGCTGACCAATCGGCGTCAGGCCGACCAGATCGCCGCGCGCCGGATGGAAGCTGCGGTCGGATTGCTGAAGGCGCTGGGCGGCGGCTGGCACGCGGGCGCGGATATCGCCGCTTCCACCGCCGGATCGGGCACGGCGATCAAGACGCAGGATTCCTGACGAAGATGAGGATGAACCGCGTGCCCGCCGCATCGCTTTCGACGCGCGCGGTGCCGCCGTGCAGCTCCATCACCGAGCGCACGATCGCGAGCCCGAGCCCGGCCGTGCCGCCCGGCACGCCGCCGCTGCGCGCGGGGTCGCCGCGCACGAACCGGTCGAAGATGCGCGGCAGCAGCGCGGGATCGATCGGCTCGCCCGGATTCTCGACGACGACGCGTACCGCGTCCGCCGTTTCATCGACGCTCAGCGCGATGACGCCGCCCGCAGGCGTATAGCGCAGCGCGTTCGCGAGCAGGTTGCCGACCGCGCGGCGAAACAGTTCGACATCGGCAGTCAGCTGGCCGTGCCCGTCAACACGCAGCGTCGAACCCGCTTCATCGGCGAGCCCTTCGAAGTATTCGGCGATGCGCGTCAGCTCGTCGTGCACGTCAAATGCGCGCTGCCGCGTCACGAAGGTCGGGTGTTCGGCGCGCGCGAGAAACAGCACGTTCTCGATCATCCGCGCGAGACGGTCGTATTCCTCGAGATTCGATTCGAGCAGCGCCTGGTATTCGCCGGGCGAACGCGGCCGCGCAAGCGCCACCTCGGTCGCGCCGCGCATGTTGTTCAGCGGCGTGCGCAGGTCGTGCGCGAGATCGGCGCTGAATTGCGACAGATGTCCGAAAGCTTGCTGCAGGCGGCCGAGCATCGCGTTCTGCGCATCGACGAGCGCGCGCAGTTCGCGCGGCGCGCGCGCGGCATCGAGCCGCGCGTCGAGCTTGTCGACGGTGATCCGGCCGGTGTTCGCGACGATCTCGCGCAGCGGTGCGAGCGCCGTGCGGATCAGCCAGTAGCTGAGCAGCATCGCGCACAGCGCGCCCAGCCCGCCGGCGAGCTTCAGCTTGTCGCGATAGCCGTCGAGCAGTTCGGCGCGATCGCTCATGTCGCGCGCGATCGCGATGCGGATCTGCGTACCGTCGCGCAGCATCGCGCCGGCCACGACACCGCGCACGGGCGTGCCGCCGTCGGCACTCCATGTCGCGATCCGGTCGACCGTGATCCGTTCTGCCGCCGGCACCGGCGTCGCGTGGCGCGGAAACA
>Ga0105237_10006413_pt1 | contig 13056 bp, 13 predicted proteins | sample KBSC24metaG_FD_81520 | JGI IMG/M metagenome (GOLD analysis project Ga0105237, IMG submission 81520) | Corn rhizosphere microbial communities from Kellogg Biological Station, Michigan, USA - KBS C2-4 metaG | ecosystem: Host-associated > Plants > Roots > Rhizosphere > Soil | place: Michigan, USA...
GCTGGTCAACCTCAAGCATGTCCGCCACCTGTTCGCCCAGTACGGCCTGTTGCCGGCGGCGATCTGGGCGGTGACCTGCCTGCTCGTCGTGACCGAGGACCTGCTGACCGGCGTGCTGGTCGGGATCGCGCTCTCGCTGCTGGAACTGGTGCCCAACCTCCGTCGCCTCGGCCTCAAGGTCGACCAGCAGGAGGAAGCGGGCGAACACCGGATCGCACTGGCGGGATCCGCGACCTTCATCACGTTACCCAAGCTTTCGGACCGGCTGGAGTCGGTTCCCGGCGGCAAATCGGTGCTGCTCGACGTCTCGCGGCTCGACGCGGTCGATCACAGCTGCGCCGAACTGCTCAAGGACTGGCTGCAGCGCCGCCGCGCGGGCGGTTCGCCGGTCGACGTCCAGGGTGCCAGCGGCAAGACCGCCGTGCTGGCCGGCTAAACAGGCACACCCCGAAGACCTGGGGCGGCTTCCACCATGGAAGCCGCCCCATTTTTTTGTTCAGATTTCCAGCTGGCTGCCGAGCTCGACCACGCGGTTGGTGGGGAGCTTGAAGAACTCCATCGCGCTTTCGGCGTTGCGCACCATCCAGGCGAACAGCTTCTCGCGCCAGATCGCCATGCCGGGGCGCGACGAAGGCAGCAGCGTCTGCCGGGCGAGGAAGTAGCTGGTCTCCATCGGCCGGAACGGCGCCCCGCAATCCTGGATCGCGGCGAGCGCCATCGGCACGTCCACTTCGTCCATGAAACCGTAGTGCAGCACGACGCGGAAGAAGCCGTCGCCGAGCGGCTCCATCGTCCTGCACTCTGCCCCGCGAACATGCGGCACCGGCTCGATCGCGACGGTGAGCAGCACGATCCGCTCGTGCAGCACCTTGTTGTGCTTGAGGTTGTGAAGCAGGGCAGGGGGGATGCTGTCCGGCGTCGAGGTGAGGAACACCGCGGTGCCCTTCACCCGCGTGGCGGTCTGCGCCGCCGAGCGGATGAACAGCGCGATCGGCATCGCGCCTTCCTGCAACCGGTCGAGCACCAGACGGCGCCCGCGCGACCAGGTGGTCAGGATCAGGAACGCCACCGCGGCGACGAGCAGCGGGAACCAGCCGCCGTCGGGGATCTTGGTGATGTTCGAGGCGAAATAGGCGCCGTCGATCAGCAGGAAGCTACCCGTCACCAGGCCGGCGAGCAGCTTGTTCCACTTCCACACCGCGAAGGTCAGCACGCCGAGCATGCAGGCGGTGATGAACATCGTGCCGGTCACCGCGATGCCGTACGCCGAGGCGAGGTTGCTCGAGCTGCGGAAGCCGAGCGCCAGCAGCACCACCATCACCAGCAGGCCCCAATTGACCAGCGGGATATAGATCTGTCCCGCCGCCTTGGCGCTGGTGTGGAGGATGCGCAGCCGCGGCAGGAAGCCGAGCTGCACCGCCTGTTGCGAAACCGAGAAGGCGCCCGAGATCACCGCCTGGCTCGTGATCACCGTCGCCATGGTGGCGAGGATGACCAGCGGCAGGCGCGCCCAGTCCGGCGCCATCAGGAAGAAGGGATTCTCGATCATCGCCGGGTTGCGCAGGATCAGCGCCGACTGGCCCAGATAGTTGAGCATCAGGCACGGAAAGGCGACGTAGAGCCACGACACCATGATCGCGCGGCGGCCGAAATGGCCCATATCGGCATAGAGCGCCTCGGCGCCGGTCACCGCCAGCACCACCGAGCCCAGCGCCAGGAAGGCGAGGCTGGGGTCCAGCGCGAAGAACTTCACCGCATACCAGGGATTGAGCGCCCACAGGATTTCGGGCGCGGCGATGATCCCGCGGATGCCGAGGATCGCGATCACCGCGAAATAGACCAGCATCACCGGCCCGAACAGCTTGCCCACGGCTGCAGTGCCGCGCGCCTGGATCGCGAACAGCGCGACCAGGATCGCCACCGTTACCGGCAGCACCAGCGGCGTGAACCCGGCTTCGACGGTCGTGAGCCCCTCGACCGCCGACAGCACCGAGATCGCGGGGGTGATGATCGCGTCGCCATAAAAGAGCGCGGTGGCGATCACGCCGGTCATGACGATCGCGACGCGCCAGCGGCTGTCGCCCATCTTTCGGGTGATCAGCGCGAGCAGCGCGAGGCTGCCGCCTTCGCCCTTGTTGTCGGCGCGCAGGATCAGCGCAACATACTTGATCGTGACGATCGAGGTCATCGTCCAGAAGATCAGCGACAGCACGCCGTAGATGTGCGCCGGATCCAGGGCCAGCTTGTGGTGGCCGATGAAACTTTCCTTGAGCGAATAGAGCGGCGACGTCCCGATATCGCCGAACACCACGCCGATCGCGCCGATCGCCAGCGCGGTGAACTTTTCCTGATGCGGATGCGCGGGGGCATCCCCGTCGCTCGCCAACTGCTCCACTGCAGGTCTCCGTTCCCCAACCGATTCGGGGTGCCACGCGGTACGCCTGAGCATTTTCGCATGCCAGTGGGTAACGAAGCGTTCCAGCTGCATGTCGTACGTATTTCAGGACAGGTGTGGCGCGTTTCCCCTATCCGCAAAAGGAAAGGGCCGCACCGATCGCTCGGTACGGCCCCTGCCTTGTTGGTAGAGTCGCTAGACTCAGCCCTGCGCGTCTTCCGCGGCGGGGGCTTCGGTCGCGATCTCGCCCGGCTCGGCGTTGGGATCATAGTCCTCGGTGAAGCCGGTCTCTTCACGCTCGAACATCGCCGCCGTGACGTCGACGCCCTGCGCCTGCATCTCGGCTTCTTCCGGCGAACGTGCGACGTTGACCTTGATGGTCACCGCGACTTCCGGGTGCAGCGCAACGCGCACTTCGTACACGCCGATCGCCTTGATCGGGCGGTCGAGCACGATCTGCGCCTTGTTGACCTTGTGGCCGTCGGCGGTCAGCACGTCGACCAGATCGCGCACCGCGACCGAGCCGTACAGCTGGCCGACGTTCGACGCCTGGCGGATCAGGGTGACCGAAACGCCCTCGAGCGTCTTCGATTCCTTCTCGGCCTCGACGCGACGGGTCGCGTTCTCGGCTTCGATGCGTTCGCGATTGGCTTCGAAGACCTTGCGGTTGGCTTCGTTGGCGCGCAGCGCCTTCTTGCGCGGCAGGAGGAAGTTACGGGCAAAGCCGTCCTTCACCTTCACCACGTCGCCGATGTGGCCGAGCTTCTCAACGCGCTCCAGCAGAATGACATCCATGGATCCGCTCCTTACTTAACGATGTAGGGCAGCAGGCCCAGGTGACGGGCGCGCTTGATGGCCTGGGCCAGCTCGCGCTGCTTCTTCGCGCTCACCGAAGTGATGCGCGAGGGGACGATCTTGCCGCGCTCGGAGACGAAGCCCTGCAGCAGGCGGACGTCCTTATAGTCGATCCGGGGCGCATCCTTCGCGGAGAAGGGGCAGCTCTTGCGGCGGCGGAAAAAGGGTCGTGCCATGGTCTATACGCTCCTTATTCGCCTTCGAAGTTGCCATCGCGGTCACGACGGCCGCGACGCTCGCGGTCGCCCTTGCGCATCATCACCGAGGGACCTGCCTCGTGGCCGTCAACCTTGACGGTCATGTAGCGGATCACGTCTTCGTTGATCTGCGTCTGGCGCTCCAGCTCGGCGACCACGCCGGCCGGCGCGTCGATCTCGAGCATCACGTAATGCGCCTTGCGGTTCTTGGCGATACGATAGGCGAGGCTGCGAAGACCCCAGGTCTCGGTCTTGACGACCTTGCCGTTGTTGTCTTCGACGATCTTGGTGGCGGTTTCCGCCAGCGCGTCCACTTGCGCCTGTGCCAGATCCTGGCGCGCAAGGAACACATGCTCGTACAGAGCCATTGGGTTCTCTTCCTGTTGGCCGATCGCTGACGCCGCCCCATGCGGTCGCCCCTCCGGCTGTCGTCTTGATAAAGCAAACGGAGCGGACGCATTGCTGCTCCGCTCCGATCGGCTGGCCTTACGCAAACGCGGGGGCGGTTGCAAGCGCAATCAGGCGGCGGCGACGCGCAGCTGCTGGCGGGCGCGGCGACGGCGCAGCGCACCCCCGGCCATGCCGACACCGGCGATCATCATGCCCCAGGTTGCCGGCTCGGGCACCCCGGCTACGGCCTCGGAGCCGAAGAACACGATGTGCGTCAGGTCCTTGGCATTCTTGCCGTGCGGAATGTCCATCGTGCTCCAGCTGCCGCTGCTCAGATCGGCGACCTTGTAGAGCGAGAAATAATTGCCGGCCTTCACCGCCATATAGTCGATCACATAGCCCGGCGTCGCCCAAGTGCCGGAGGCCGTGCCGGCGCCGGTGATCAGGCCGGAGGTGCTATTCGTGTCGAACAGATAGTTGAGTTTGATATTCGGCTGCGCGCTGGGCACGAAGTTATTGTAGACGTTGTAGACGAGTTCGGCTTGTTTGTAGCTGTTCGGATTGAAGACGTTGTCGCTGCCGTTGATGTTGCCGAGGAACAGGCAGCCGCTGGTCGAGGCGACCGAGCTGCACTTGCCGAGCACGACGATCGAGGCATTCGCGGCGCAGGGCGCTGCTGCCATCAGGAAGGCCGCCCCGGCCAGCATCGTCTTCACCTTCATCGTAAACCCTCCCGCTGTTGCATCAATGAACTTGGGAGGACGGTACGGCTCGCTCGTAAGTGTAACAACGATAGGGATTTAGGTTAATCGTGCCAAAAGCGGCCAGCTGCCCCAGATCGCGACAATCGATCCGCTGATTGGCGTAAAGGATCGACTTGTCGGATGGACGGTGCTCGGCATCGACTTTGTGACGGGTGTAGCCGCGCGGCAGGCTTGCGTCCGCCCCATGTCTCGCCGTAACGCGCTCGCCCATTCACGGCGCTTCCGCAGGAGATACAGTTATGCGCGCGTTTCTTTTCCCCGGCCAGGGCAGCCAGGCAGTCGGCATGGGCAAGGCCTTGGCCGAAGCGAGCCCCGCCGCGCGCGAAGTGTTCCAGGAAGTCGACGAGGCGCTGGGCCAGCATCTCTTCAAGCTGATGAGCGATGGGCCCGAAAGCGACCTGACGCTCACCGCCAACGCCCAGCCGGCGATCATGGCCAATGCCATCGCGGTGCTGCGCGTGCTCGAGAAGGAAGGCGGCATCCGTCTTGCCGAAAAGGCCGATTTCGTCGCGGGCCACTCGCTCGGCGAATATACCGCGCTGTGCGCCGCCGGGGCGCTGGACCTGTCTACGACCGCGAAGCTGCTGCGCAAGCGCGGCGATGCGATGCAGTCGGCGGTACCGGTGGGCGAGGGGGCGATGGCGGCGCTGCTCGGCGCCGATCTCGTCAAGGCGCAGGCGATTGCCGATGCCGCAGCCGAGGGCGAGGTGTGCACCGTCGCCAACGACAATGATCCCACCCAGGTGGTGATCTCGGGCGCGCGGGGCGCGATCGAGCGTGCGGTGGGAATCGCCAAGGACCACGGGGCCAAGCGCGCGCTGCTGCTGCCGGTCTCGGCGCCGTTCCACTGCCCGCTGATGCAGCCCGCCGCCGACGCGATGGCGGCCGCGCTTGCCGAAGTGGCGATCCAGGCGCCGCTGGTACCGGTCTATGCCAACGTAACTGCGGCCCCGGTCAGCGACCCGGCGACCATCCGCACGCTGCTCGTCGAGCAGGTGACCGGTATGGTCCGCTGGCGCGAATCGGTGTCGGCGATGTTCGACGCGGGCGTGCACGATTTCGTCGAGCTGGGCGGCAAGGTGCTGGGCGGCATGGTCAAGCGGATCACCCCCGACGCAACCGTTACCAGCGTGGTGACGATGGACGACATTGAAGCGCTCGTGAAGGCGCTCTGAGGAGATACCACATGTTTGATCTTACCGGAATGACCGCGCTCGTCACGGGCGCTTCGGGGGGCATCGGTTCGGCGATCGCCAAGGCGCTGGCGGCGCAGGGCGCCAAGCTCGCCGTGTCGGGTTCCAATGCCGAGAAGCTGGAAGCCTTCCGCGCCGGCCTGGGCGGCGAGCATGTCGCGCTGACCTGCAACCTCTCCGATCGCGCCGCGGTCGATGCGCTGGTGCCGCAGGCAGTGGAAGCGCTGGGCGGCAAGCTCGACATCCTCGTCAACAATGCCGGCGTCACCCGCGACAACCTCGCGATGCGGATGAAGGACGAGGAATGGGAGCAGGTGATCCAGGTCAACCTGGAAGCCGCCTTCCGCCTGATGCGCGCCGCAGCCAAGCCGATGATGAAGGCGCGCTTCGGCCGCATGATCTCGATCACCTCCGTGGTCGGTGCCACCGGCAATCCGGGCCAGGCCAATTATGCCGCCTCCAAGGCCGGCCTGGTCGGCATGTCCAAGGCGCTGGCGCAGGAACTCGCCAGCCGCAACATCACGGTAAACTGCGTCGCGCCCGGCTTCATCCGGTCGGCGATGACGGACGTTCTGCCTGATGCGCAGAAAGAGGCGCTGCTCGGCCGTATTCCTGCCGGAAAGCTGGGCGAGGGCGAGGACATCGGCGCAGCGGTCGTCTATCTCGCCAGCAAGGAAGCGGCCTATGTCACCGGCCAGACCTTGCATGTGAACGGCGGGATGGCGATGCTCTGAGCCGAGCAGCCGGGGGGCGTGGAGTAAGGAAGACGATGCGTTTGATATTTGCCGCAGCACTTGCACTTGCCACCGCAACCCCGGCCTTGGCGGCGCCGGCCGATCCGGCCTCGATCATCTGCGTCGGGCAGAAGCTCGATGCGGCGGTGAAGGCGCAGCTCGCCGCCGATGTCGAGCGGAACCTCGGCGCGGCCGGTCAGCGTCCGCGCTATTCGGCCGCGGTCACCCGCGGGCTGAACGACGCCACCACCGCCTGCGCCAACGAGCGCGGGTGGAGCGGTGCGGCAGCCACTGCCTCCGGCGTCTATGCGCTGGCGGAAGTGGGCCTGCCGGTGGCGAAGCGGGTGGTGCAGGCGCGGGGGTTCGACCCCGCCGCGCTCGACCAGCAGTTCGCCGCGCTGCCCGAAGAGGTGCGCCGCAAGCCGCTGACTCCCAAGGCGACGCAGGACCTGATCCGCGCCGCCGTTACCGACGAAGCGCAACAGACCCGCGCCAATGCGGAACTGCTCGCGCAATATTTTGCGTTTCTCAACACGCTGGAATATGCTTCAGCCGACTTTTCCCGATAACGAGAGCGGGCCCTTGCGGCACCCTCTTGCAACCGCCCCGGCGGCATTCTAGGTGCGGGAAAACGGATTCAGAGCCCCATCACAAAGGAAAACAGGGACCATGGCCAACCAGGAAGAGATCACCACCCGCGTGCAGGCGCTCGTTGTCGACCATCTCGGCGTCGACGCCAAGGACGTGGTGCCGACCGCGAGCTTCACCGATGACCTCGGCGCGGACAGCCTCGACATCGTCGAGCTGGTGATGGCCTTCGAGGAAGAGTTCGGGGTCGAGATCCCGGACGACGCCGCAGAGAAGATCAGCACCGTCGGCGACGCCGTTGCCTACATCTCCGAGCATCAGCAGGGCTGACGCTCGAAACGCGCTCCCCGCCCGATGGGCAGGATTTGCGACTAGGCGGCTTCCCGTCCCGTGCCTTTGGCGATGCGGACGGGGAGCCGTTTTGTATTACGAACGAACCGAACAGAAATTGACTGGAGAACTGCCATGCGCCGCGTAGTCGTGACCGGCCTGGGACTCGTCACCCCGCTGGGGGCCGATGTCGAAACCGCCTGGAAGAACATCCTCGCCAGCAAGTCCGGCGCGGGCACGATCACCAAGTTCGACGCGACGGATTTCCAGAGCAACTATGCCTGCGAAGTGAAGCCGGCGGATCATGAATATGGCTTCGACGCCGGCAAGCGCGTCGACCACAAGATCCAGCGCCAGGTCGATCCGTTCATCGTCTTCGGCATCGATGCCGCCGGCCAGGCGATCGAGGATGCCGGCCTGCTCGACATGCCCGAAGAGATGCGCTTCCGCGCCGGCTGCTCGATCGGTTCGGGCATCGGCGGCCTGCCGGGTATCGAGAGCGAATCGCTCGTCCTCGCCGAAAAGGGCCCGAAGCGCGTTTCGCCGCACTTCGTCCATGGCCGCCTGATCAACCTGATCTCGGGCCAGGTCTCGATCAAGTACGGCCTGATGGGGCCGAACCATGCGGTGGTCACCGCCTGCTCGACCGGTGCGCACTCGATCGGCGACGCTGCGCGGATGATCGCGATGGACGATGCCGACATCATGCTCGCCGGTGGTGCGGAAAGCACCGTCTGTCCGATCGGCATCGCCGGCTTCGGCCAGGCACGTGCGCTCTCCACCGGTTTCCGCGACGATCCCACCAAGGCGAGCCGCCCCTGGGACAAGGACCGCGACGGCTTCGTCATGGGCGAGGGCGCAGGCGTGGTCGTGCTCGAGGAATATGAGCATGCTAAGCGCCGCGGCGCGAAGATCTACGCCGAAGTCGTCGGTTATGGCCTGTCGGGCGACGCCTATCACGTGACCGCGCCGCATCCGGAAGGCTCGGGCGCGTTCCGCTCGATGCAGATGGCGATGCGCAAGTCGGGCCTCGCGCTCGGCGACATCGACTATATCAACGCGCACGGCACTTCGACCCCGATGGGCGACGAGCTCGAACTGGGCGCGGTGCGTCGCCTGTTCGGCGATTCGATCGGCGGCGCGTCGATGAGCTCGACCAAGTCGGCGATCGGCCACCTGCTGGGCGGCGCCGGCGCGGTGGAGAGCATCTTCTGCATCCTCGCGCTGCGCGACCAGATCGTGCCGCCGACGCTCAACCTCGACAATCCGAGCGACAATTGCGTGGGCATCGACCTGGTGCCGCACGTCGCCAAGGAGCGGAAGGTGAAGGCGGTGCTGAACAACTCGTTCGGCTTCGGCGGCACCAATGCCAGCCTGGTGATGAAGGCGCTCTGATCCGATGGCGAAGAACGCGCGACCCCGTTCCGGCAAGCGTGCGCCCGCACGCAGGAGCCGGGGGCCGCGCGTTCTTCTCGTCGCCGCGCTGCTGCTGGTCGCGGCCTTTGCCGGGGGCTGGTTCCTCTGGGCGGGGCCGGGACCGGCGACGCAGGAACTGAGCGTCGTCGTGCCCGAGGGTGCGACGCTCTCCCGTGCCGCACGTGAGCTGGAAAAGGCGGGGGCGATCACCTCGCGCCCGATCTTCCTGACCTTCGCCAAGGCGTTCGGCGGGACCGGCACGATCCGCGCCGGTGAATATCGCATCGCGCCGCGGACGAGCGCCCGGCAGATCCTGGAGATGCTGCAGGACGGCAAGACGCTGCAGCGGCTGGTGACGGTGCCCGAGGGCATGCCGTCAATCCTCGTCGCCGAGGCGCTCGCCAAGGCGCCGGCGCTCACCGGCACGGCCAAGACCCCCGAAGAGGGCTCGGTGCTGCCCGACAGCTATGCCTATGTCCGCGACGAGCCGCGCGCAGCGGTGCTGGCGCGGATGCAGAAGGCGATGACCGCCTATCTCGCCAGAGCCTGGGCCGGACGCGACAAGGGGCTGGTGGTGACCATGCCGCGCGAGGCGATCATCCTCGCCTCGATCGTCGAGAAGGAAACGGCCAAGCCGGCCGAGCGCACCACGGTGGCAGCGGTCTACGCCAACCGGCTGAAGGCGGGCATGCCGCTCCAGGCCGATCCGACGATCATCTATCCGATCACCAAGGGCAAGCCGCTCGGCCGCCGTATCCTCCAGTCGGAGCTGCGCGCCAAGAACGGCTACAACACCTATGCGATGCGCGGCCTGCCCGAGGGTCCGATCGCCAACCCGGGGCGCGCCTCGATCGACGCCGTGCTGCATCCGGCCCAGTCCAAAGCACTGTACTTTGTGGCCGACGGCACCGGCGGTCACGTTTTCGCGGAGACCTACGAGCAGCACCAGGCGAACGTGGCGAAATGGTACGCCATCCGCCGCGCGCGCGGGGAAATGTAACGTTACCGTTCGGCGCTTGTCTCGACGATAGCGGCATGTAACAAAGTCTCCCTGATCCAAGAACATAGGGGGATTTGAATGCGCCGTGCTGCTTTTCTGTGCCTGTTGCTCGCCACCACCAGCCCGGCCTGGGCGCAGGAGAAGCCGGCGGCGAAGGGCCCGGACCATCGCGAGCAGATGAAGGCCGAGGCGGAAGCTGCCTGGGCCAAGCCTTCGGTGGACGAAACCACCGCGGTCAGCCACGGCGCCGTCACCGTTGGCGGCCAGCGGATCGCCTATACCGCCACCGCCGGTACGCTCACCATCCGCGACGACGACGGAAAGCCCACTGCGTCCTATTTCTACACCGCCTATGTGCGCGACGGGGCGGCGCGCGAGCAGCGGCCGGTGACCTTCTTCTACAATGGCGGCCCGGGATCCCCGACGATCTGGCTGCACATGGGCAGCTTCGCGCCGGTCCGCGTCACCACCGCCAATCCCGAATATATCCGCCCGGCGCCCTATGGCTTCGGCCCCAATCCGGACTCACTGATCGACAAGAGCGACCTCGTCTTCATCGACGCGCTGGGTGCCGGCTGGTCGCGGCCGCTGGGGGAGAAGACCGGCAAGGACTTCTGGGGCGTCGACCAGGACGCCGATGGCTTTGCCCGCGCCATCCTGCGCTACACAGCCAAGTTCGATCGCTGGCCGAGCCCGAAATTCCTGTTCGGCGAAAGCTACGGCACGCTGCGCAACCCGGTGGTCGCGGCCAAGCTCGAGGATGCGGGGCTGAGCCTCAACGGCATGGTCCAGTTCTCGACGATCATGAACTATGGCGTCCGCCAGCCGGGCTACGACCAGAATTTCCTCACGCTCTTCCCGACCATGGCGGCGACCGCCTGGTACCACAACCGGCTGCAGAACCGCCCCGCCGATCTGCCGAGTTTCCTCGCCGAGGTCCGTGCTTTCACCAGCGGGCCCTATGCCGCCGCACTCGCCAAGGGCTCGACCATCTCGGCCGAGGAAAAGGCGGCGATTGCGAAGAAGATGGCCGAGTATAGCGGCATCAGCGAGGCCTTCATCCTGCGCGCCGACCTGCGCCTCACCCTGTCGCACTTTCAGACCGAGCTGCTGCGTGACCGTCGCCTCGCCGTGGGCCGGCTGGATTCGCGCTATCTGCTCAACATGACTGACGCCAATGCCGACAGCCCGAGCGACGATCCGGCCTCGACCGCCGTTACCGGGGCCTTCGTGGCGACTTTCCAGGACTATGCGACGCGCGTGCTCGGCTACAAGACCGACATGCCCTACCGGATGAGCGCGCGCGGCCCCGGTTTCGACTGGGACTGGAAGCACCGTGCGCCCGACGGCAGCGGGACCCATCTCGCCCCCAACAGCGCAGCCGACCTGGCCTATACGATGCGCACCAACCCGTATCTGAAGGTGCTGTTCATGAACGGCTATTACGACTTCGCCACCCCCTTCTACGGTGCGGAGTTCGACGTCAGCCACATGCTGCTCGACCCGCAGCTGCAGAAGAACATCCGCTTCACCTATTACGACGCCGGACACATGGTCTATCTTAACCCCACGACCATGCCGCTGATGCACCGCGATCTCGCGGCCTGGTATGACGAGGCTCTGCGCGCCGCCGCCTCCAGCCAGCCGCCGGCGCGTCCCGGTACCAAGGCTGCCCAGAACTGACGCTAGAAATGGAGGGGCGCCCGTGGGCGCTCCTCCACCTCCGCATAATCCCGTAAGGTCCACTTCGACTATCGTTAGGATTTGAAAACGTTTCGACTCGTTTTGCTGCGAAGGCGAAATAAGTCATATGAAACAGAAATTCACCGCCTGCTTCGCTCTATAACAATCCGGAATGGATATATCTGGAGGTTATAGTGCGTTTCTTGAATGATATCAGCATTGGTAAACGACTATTTATCATAGGCGCAGGATCCCTGGTCGGTCTGGTGCTGGTCATTCTTCTGTCGATCAATCAGCTCGACAGCTCGCTCACCAAGAGTTTTCAGGCACGTACCAAGCAGGCGGTCGACATCGCCTATAGCCAGCTGGATTTCTACGAAGCCGAACAACGCGCCGGCCGGATGAGCCAGGCGGACGCGCAGGCTGCTGCCAAGAAGGTGGTCGGCTCGATGCGCTTCGGCGAGAGCGACTATTTCTTCATCCTCGATACCAACCACGTGATGGTGATGCATCCGGTGAAGCCGGAGAAGGTCGGCAAGTCGACCTACGACAGCAAGGATGCCGCCGGCACCTATCACTTCCGCGAGATGGTCAAGGTCGCCGCCGAGCAGGGCGCCGGCTTTGTCTCGTACGAATATGAGATGCCGGACGGGAAGGGCGTGAAGTCCAAGATCTCCTATGTCCGCGCCTTCAAGCCTTGGGGCTGGGTGGTCGCGACGGGCGTGTTCGACGAGGAAATCCAGGCGGCGGTGCACGACGCCGAGATCAAGCTGGGCATGGCCGCGCTGGTGATCGTGCTGGTGCTGGTCGCCGCCGTCCTGTTCGTCAGCCGCTCGATCACGCTGCCGCTCGGCGCCATCACCGGCCGCATGCGCAGCCTGGCCGGCGGCGACACCGCCGCAGCGATCCCGGGCTCGGGCCGCAAGGACGAGATCGGCGCGATGGCCGGGGCGCTCGAGGTGTTCCGCCAGAATGCCGAGGCCAAGGTGATTGCCGAGGCCGCCAAGGCCGCGGCGGACGCCGATCAGCAGGCGATCGTGCAGCTGCTGTCCGAAAAGCTCCACGCCATGTCCGAAGGCGATCTGACCAGCGCGATCACCACCCAGGTACCGCCCGCCTATGGCAGCCTTCGCGACAACTTCAACACCGCGCTGGAGAACCTCCGCGAGCTGATCAGCGTGCTGTCCGAAGCCTCGCGCAGCATCGAGACCGGCTCGACCGAGATCTCGGCCGCGTCGGACGATCTCGCCCGCCGCACCGAGAGCAACGCCGCCAGCCTCGAGCAGACCTCGGCTGCGCTCCAGCAGATGAACGACCGCCTCAAGTCGAGCGCCGATGCCGCCGACCGCACGGTGGGCTTCACCCAGGAAGCGATCGGCATCGTCGACTCCGGCCGCACCACCGCCACCGACGCGACGGCGGCGATGGACCGCGTCTCCGAAAGCGCCCGCGGCATCGACAATGTCATCGAAGGGCTCGACAAGATCGCCTTCCAGACCCGCGTCCTCGCC
>Ga0105237_10006416_pt1 | contig 13050 bp, 9 predicted proteins | sample KBSC24metaG_FD_81520 | JGI IMG/M metagenome (GOLD analysis project Ga0105237, IMG submission 81520) | Corn rhizosphere microbial communities from Kellogg Biological Station, Michigan, USA - KBS C2-4 metaG | ecosystem: Host-associated > Plants > Roots > Rhizosphere > Soil | place: Michigan, USA...
CTGTCGATTATATGTTAACCTTGCATCCATCGTCAGGGTATTTGATAGTTTATATCCTCCGGCTAAACTAAATGAGCTGTTATTCAGATTAGTATTGGGAACGATGCCTGCTTGATAAATATGAGAGGCTGAAGCCCGGAAGTTACCTTTGTCTGAACTCTGTGTAATGCTAATATTATTACTGAGGATCATTCCGGTCTTAAAAAAACTAGTAACATTATCCTTACCTCTGGAGATAAATGGCAGAGGAATCAGTTTTCCAGTTTTGGGATCAACTGGACTATTAAATTGTGGCGTTTCAAAATATCCACTTGGTGTATTTGAATCCTTCTGATCTAATTTGGGCCCCCATACCCAGCCAGCACCTTCCGAGCCACCGCCTGAACCATCCACATAAGCATACTGGCCTTTGAATCCATTGCCATATTCGGTCTGTACTTTAGGAATTCGGATAAGGCTTGGTTGGAGTTCTATAGAGGAATTTAGTTCAATACTCAAATCTTTTCCTTTTCCTCGTTTGGTGGTAATCATAATGGCACCATTTTGACCGATAGAACCATAAAGGGCAGATGCGCCTGCTCCTTTTAAAACACTTAAACTTTCAATGTCATCTGCATTAATTTTCCAAAAGTCAGCAGATTGATCGGGAATTCCATCTATAACAATCAACGGTGTTCGTCCGCGTAACGAAATTTTTGCATCTTGAAAAAGATCGGTTGAATTTTGGATGTTCAACCCTGCAACTCGTCCGGTTAATGAACTAATAATGCTTGGTTCACGCGCTTTAACCAAGGCATCACCCTGCACCTCCTGTACAGCATAGCCCAGTTTGGCTTTTTCTTTTTTTACACCAAATGCCGTTACAACTACTTCCGATAAAGCATTCGCATCATCTTCCAAAATAATGTTGTAAAAGTCGGCATCGCCAATCGTTACTTCTTTAGTCTTAAAACCAATATAGGTCAGTACTAAAACATCACCATTACTTACTTTTATGGAAAAGTCGCCTTCCTGATTTGTAATTGTTCCATTATTGGTACCCTTTACTAAAATTGAAACTCCCGGTAGGGCTACATTTTTATTATCTGTTAGATGACCTTTAACTGTCCTAGACGGGGCACTGAATGAAGCTGGAGCGGCTTTAACTGGTGTAATGATAATTTTATTACCATTTAAAATAGCATAAGTAAAGCCGGCTTTTTGCGATAATGTTTTTAATACCTGCTCAAGGTTGCTTTTGGGTGCTTTAATACTAATTGTTTTTTGTAAAAAATCATTAGCATTGATACAAACTATATTGAATGTTGTTTGCTTTTGTATCAGGTCAAATACGAGCTGAAGCGGCTGGTGATCCACCTCAACAGAACATGGAACTTTAGCGAGGTTTTGATCGCTCACCTGTAGTCCAGAGGCCATAGCTCTATCTATTGGTAAAAATAACAGGCTTATAAGCAATATTCGTAAATAGTAGTAATTAAAAAAAGGGTATAACTCTCTTTTTTTCATAAATTTGTTGTTTCGTTAATTAAATATCCAGATGTTTAAAAAGCGTTATAACCGGCATCTCGTACATGCCGGTTAACTTTTTTTAAGCCCATGCCTCGCATGTCTTATTGTGTTATAGGTTGTAGTCTATTTTTATCCTATCGTTTAATGGTTATGTATACTTTGTTGTCTTCTATACTGTAATCTATGTGGCCGGCCGCTTTAATGGTCTCCATCACATTCTTTAAGGAGTCATTTTTAAATGTCGCATATAGTCGGATATCAGCTATAGCCTGATTAGCGAAAATGAGCCTGACACCATACATCTGGTGAATCTTTTCTGCTACATCAGCCAACTTATCGTTTTTAAATATCATTGTATTGGTCATCCAACCAGTAACTGAAGCACTGTCGAGTGTGTGTTGATAAATTTGATGAGTTAAGTGATTGACTGATAATTCCTGACCTGGCTTAAGAAAATATTCTTCAGAGCCCTCTTCAGCCAGCGTGACTTTCACTTTACCCTCTAATAAAGAAACAGTTGATGAATTCTGAATCTTATAGCTGTTCACATTAAAATGAGTGCCTAAAACCTGCACATTTAATGCAGAGGTATGCACTATAAATGGCCGATGTGGATTTTTGCTGACTTCGAAATAAGCTTCGCCCTGCAACTCTACAAAACGTCTGCCTGCATTAAATTTTTCGGGATACTTTAGACTGCTTTTAGGGGCAAGCCATACTTTTGTCCCATCCTCCAGGATAACTGTTTTTTTCTGCCCCGCTGCTGTGGTTTGCACGGAATAATTTAAAACAGGTGCTTTTGAGTAATTATATTTATAAAATATTCCGATAGCAACCAGCAAAGTAATAACAGAAGCCGCAACAACATCCCATCTCCCTGCCATTATTAATTTTCTGGGTTTATTAATTTCGTCTTCTTTTATCTTTTCCTTAAGCCTCAATAGCGTCTCCGAACCCGATAGATTATCAACTGGCTTTGAGGCCATCCAGACAAACTTAATATCTTCAAATATTTGTTCGTTTTCAACAGACTTTGCTATCCAATCTGCCAGAAATTCATTTTCCTCGGTAGACGTTTGATTCGACAGATACCGAGTAATTAATAAGTAACTTTCCTTTTCTTCCAAAATAATATCCTATGTATTTACTTGGATGACGTATTTAAAAGGAAAGCTCGTGACAAGCTGTGCAGATTAATAGAAAATTAATATCACAAGATGCTGTTAGCCTTCCCGAGAGGTATTGGAAGACCGGTATACTTCTTTCAGAAATTTTATAGCCCTATACATATGTGTTTTTACAGAATTGATAGATATGTCTAACAACAATGCAATATTTTCATAGGTAAGGTTATCATACCTGCTCATACAGAACACCAATTGAGTACGTGCAGGTAGCATGTTTATCATCTTATCAATCTCAGCACTCAACTCCTTAAATGCCAATAGCTGATCAGGTATAAGATAATCAGGTACAGCCTCATCAGCAATGTCAATTGCAGACCTATAAATTTCCCTGCTTTTTTTTCGGTAATGATCATGAATGCGATTTTTTACTGACATATAAAGAAAGGAAACAAGGGAAGTATGTATTAACAGGCGTTTGCGGTTTTGCCAAATCTTAAAAAAAACTTCCAGAAGAACATCCTCCGCTTCATCACTTGGATAAGGTAAATGACTTTTGCAATACCGGATTAAGCCAGGATAATATTTAGTAAATAACTGATCAAAGGCTTTTTCATCATCGTCTTGAATCCGCTTTAATAAAATATCATCTTCAATGTCATTGTGAGCCATATATACCGTAAATCATAAAAAGACAATGTGCCCTGTTGTTAAAACAAATATACTCCTTCAAAAATACATTCTGTAAAGTTTTATCAACCTTAATAAAAAAATAACACAGTGAGCATCTGCGGCTACTTCTCCTACCAGATCACTTTTATCAGAACCACTCGTAACTCCTGTAATTAAAATAACCGTCAGGAGTCTGCTAGGGGAGATCCGGTTGAACAAGAAACAGATGGTTACATCTGTAAAACCGGAAAGCAGCCTTAAAACTGGCAAAAAGAGGAAGGTCGTTACCTGCTGCAGAAGGTTGATCCTTTTTCTCCCTTATTAGATTTATTATTCATTTAACACAAAAAAAATATGAAAACAATCTCAAAAAATATCAAGTTTCTCCGTCTAAAAATGGGGTGGAGGCAACGAGAAGTAGCGGAGCTACTTAAAATTTCAATTCCCGCATTTTCGAAAATTGAAACGGGGGTAACGGATGTCAATATTAACAGGCTCCGTCAAATTGCAGATCTTTTTAAAGTATCTATTGTTGATATGTTTTCCAGTGACGTTACAGCACTCAAATCAGAGGATGCTTTGAAAATAGAAGAACTGAGTGAGAAGTTGCATCAAAGGGAAAGCTTGTTGGTAGACCTTCAAATGAAGTTGTTGCAGTATTATGAGAAAAAGCCAACTGTGATCAACATTGGGTAAATATTGACCTCTATCATCAACTTACCAAGTTTATTTTTATTGCTCGGTAAGTTGATGATGGTTTTTAACCGGACACTGCTTGGGTGGAAGAAAGTGTTTTTGTGGAGCTTATTCCTGCATCTTTTTTAACCTGATTGTTTCTGATTTGTCGGTGGACAAAACGATTTCATTTTGGGTGAGGCTTTCAATTTTATAAACCTCCACTTTGGGGTCAATGTAATTTGTGGCGGCTGGTTTTAACTTCACAGTGATCTCTGAATTTTTCCCTTTTAATCTAGTTACGGGAATGATCACTCTGTAATAACCAATATCATCAATGGTAATAGTGTTGATGTTTTTGTCCTGGCTTAAAGGAATAGAAAGCTGGCCGAGTTTTCCGGATTGGAACTGTTGAATGCTGGAATAATCTTTGTCCCGAAATATGACAGTACCTTTAGAGGCATTCCCGTTTTCATCCTGAATTTTTATGTCGAGCATAGAGGTCTGCGATTTCTTGGAGCTGGAACGGATACTATAAAATGAGGAATCCTGTTTAGGGACTTTTATAAATTTCAATTTAAGTTCCTTTTTATGAATGCTGTAATAGCCTGTGCCAAGGGAGCCATTAATAGATTCACCTTTTTGATACGTGAAGATAGGTTTATGGAAGGTCAGTGTGATACCGGCATCTACATAATTTTGCTGAACGAATTTACCTGTAATATTTTGGGCAAATCCGATGAGGCTTGAACTGATTAAAATAATGGTGAGTTTGATTTTCATAGCTGTATTTACACCATTTCCTGGAGTTTTCTTCTTCCTTCGAACATTATTATTATTGATTTATTGGTTTCCCATTGATGGATAAAGGAAACATCAGTTGTTCCGATAAATAATTTTTCAATAAAAGCTCGTTAGATACACGATGTTGAAAGTAAAAGTCAAAAGAACCACCAATAATGCCAATACCTGGCATGAATAAAAAGCGGTCAATACCTCTTCTGAAATTTGATCCATCAGCAACATTCCACCCGGCGTATTGCCAAAATTTATAGGCTTCTTTTCCATTAATCTGAACAGATCCGGATCTAAAAAGCAGGGGCTTAGCCATTGGGGCTAGGAGTGGAGAGGTTCCGGTTGCTTCAGCAGATTTGATCGCATTAGGCGAGAGTGTTTTAAATAAGCTTATGCTTTTATCTTCAAACTGTTTTACATTAAGCATAGGAGATTCTATGTTTATAAAAGGATTGCCCATTTGATTAGGAAAAATCATTGGCTGCTGAATAATCTGGAAAAATTCTGTAATGCAAAAGCGGGATATCTGATATTTATTTCCCACTTTAAATACCAATCTGATGTCATCTCGTTTTAGATGCCCGTCGTTTAATCCGTTGGAAGTTCTATACACATCAAAAGCTGATTTAAAAAGCTCCTTAAGGGCTGTGAAACCAAGAACCTGTTTCTCAGTTGTTAATTTATCAATTTCCTCCCAACTGGATGATCCTTCCGGAAGGACAGAAAACAGAATGAGGGAATTTTTATCGAACTGAAGATTAATCAATTCGATAGGCTCATTTTTTTGATATAACTCTTGTGCATTTAAAGTTATACGGTTTGTTTTGTAATCGGGGCTATTTTGATCGATCAGGAAATATTTGATTGGATTTTCCACTGGAGGACCCTGTAGCTTATTAAAAGCAAAGGACATCTCTCCAGATATATTGAACAATAAGAATAACAGCAGTAGTTTATAGGATTTCATAGTTAAGGGCATTTTGTTCCTGAATAGTTGTTTTTTCTGACATCTCTCTCATTTGCATTTAGCGTTGAGGCAGTAGGACTTAGTTTTAATATCCCTGCAGCGGCCATGGCATTAGCCAGATCTGTAGATAATGAGGGATTGAAACTTTTTAATGCCGAGGCAAGTTTATCTACAAAATTGTTGCCCATTACAGAATGACCAGCTACAAATATAGTTTGTCTAAGATCGATAGTACCTGTTGGTCCGTTGATGTACAAGGGGTTGACGTCTGGATATTTAGCCTGGAATCCATCAAGCCCCAAGCGTGTTTTTTCTACATTTAAAAAAGCATGTAGGGATTCATGATACATGGTAGCGAGGATGTATTCTTTTGTAGCATAATTTAAAACATCCTGACTAATACGAATGGTGGACTGAAAGGTAAACCCATCATTATAGTTATATCCATTTTTCATTGTGATAGCGTTGATCGTATGGTCGCCATCTAAGTTACCAGATAAAGCGGCAGAAACAAAAGTAATGTTCATATCTGCATTTCCATTAAAAGTAGAGTCAATTTTGCGGGCTATATCATTTTTTAGCGTTGGTAATTGGGCGAGTAATGCAGAAGCGCAAGGGTAGTTGCCCAGTGAATCTTTAATATCTTTAGGGGCACTGCCAGTACCACCTGAATGGCTTCCGCCTGATGCGGGTGGTGTAGAGGGAACACCGCCGCCACCACCACCACCTCCATCACCGTATCCCACGCAGGTCGTTTGAGAATTGGGTGTGCAGGTTTCACCATCACCAGCACCTATACATTCGTCAACTATGGTGGTGACACATTCTACAAGTCCAAAGGCCGTGATCCCGCCAGAATTTGTTTTGGGGGATAGGCTTGCAAAATGTCGGTCTGGAACAAACCAATTTTCAATGATCAATTTGCCCTGGAAGGGGTGACCTTGTTTCCATTCCACTTCTGGTAGCAGGGTAATCATCTCCGCATGGTCGGCATCAAAACCTTTTCCGGTATCGCTCATGCGCAATAACATAAGGTCATTGAGGTGGGTGCCCTGTTTTCCACCGACTTTTAAAGTTAGGTTTGCCGGCAGGTCAATGGGTACAAATACAAAAGTGGAATCGCCGCTTTTTTGGATAAAGGCCCGTTTCCAATCGGGTTGACGTTTGAGCAGCAGGTTATTGGAGAGCATCGAATTACCATTGGCCTCTACGGTGGTCTGTTTTGCTTTTTGGTCAAACTGCTCATGTGCCATAGCAATAGGATCACGGACCAGGTTAATGATCTCTTTTCTACAAGACAGGATAGCTAAAAAAGAAAGCCCGATTAATAGGTACGCCATTACGCGGGTCGATAACGGAGCATTGAATTTATTCATAGGTTGTTTGTTTTTTTAATCTGGCTAAAATTCAGATTCTTCACGGATTGCACAACAACCTGTAGTTGTATTTGAAAATACTTACAAGTTCACCAAAGTCAAACTACTCCGTCAAAAAATGGGGTGGAGGCAACGTGAAGTAGCGGAGCTACTTAAAATTTCTATTCCTGCATATTCGAAAATAGAAACGGCGGTAACGGATGTCAATATTAACAGGCTCCGTCAAATTGCAGATCTTTTTAAAGTATCTATTATTGATATGTTTTCCAGTGATGTTACTGCACTCAAATCAGAGGATGCTTTGAAAATTGAAGAACTGAGAGAGAAGTTGCATCAAAGAGAAAGCTTGTTGGTAGACCTTCAAATGAAGTTGTTGCAGTACTATGAGAAGAAGCCAACAGTCATCAACATCGGGTAATACCCGAAATTACCATGATTGCTCGAATAGAGCGGTCATGGTGGGTGTTCTTGTGGGCTTACTCTATTATAGCGACGAAGGGAAAAATGCTAAATTTGAAGCCACTAGTGTTTGTAGTTTACTTTACTTTAATTAAATTTATTCAAGATTTGTCGGTTTTAAGTAGATTTGATCATGGTACTAGGCATTTAGCACCTGTAATAAAAAGTGAATGAAGGAAAAGATTTTAAAAAAACTCGATACATTAATCGGGGAAGCAAATACACTATTTCGTAGATTAAACGCAGACGATTTTGAAGATGCAGTAGACGGGGCCAAATTTTCAGGTTTTCAAACAGGAGTATTAAGTTTTTTTAAGGTCATACTAGGTGAAGAGAATTTGTATTATAAACGATTCTACAACGGGGTAAAGTATTATACCGATTATAATTTAAATCTTGCACTGGAGCTGTTAAGTAAAGTGAAAACCGATATTGATGAAGGCTGGTTGGATGATCTGAAAGGGTTAGTTTCTGCTGAATTATTTTCTGATTTTCTTGATATGGCAGAACATTTGTTGGAAGGAGGGTATAAAGATCCCGCAGCTGTGATAATAGGTAGTGTCTTGGAAGAAAATTTACGCCAACTTTCTTTGAAAAATGGTTTGCCGATTGAACAAAATGATCATAAAATTGGTAGAATGAAACCATTGAGAGCTGAAGCTTTGAATACGGAATTGGCTAAACACCATATTTATAACTTATTGAATCAGAAATCTGTTACTGCCTGGTTAGACCTTAGAAACAAGGCTGCCCACGGTTTATATGATGAATATGATTTGACTTTTGTTAAAAACTTCTTGCAATTTGTGAGAGACTTTGCAGCAAAATTTATCTGAATCCAGTTATCGATAACGGACTACATAATTGAATTGTTGTTTTATACTTGTATCTTTAAAGAATTGTCTCAGTCTGATCGTGGCATTTCATTAGCTTCTTGATTTGGAATTCTTTCTGTCACCATAGAATTCAATTGACGCTCAAGATCGCCCAGTATTGAATAACCGTAAATTGATTTTTTACCCTTTATAAATTCGATATACTTTATGTTTGAATTGAGGGAATTGATTTCGTCATGAGTATAAGTGAAGTTGCCAGAACCGAAGGCCAATTGACTTAACTGGTGAGATATTACGTCTGTGATTTCAAATTTACTCTTTAACACTTCACATAATCCTCGTATTTTATTTTCCTTAACCGGAAGCACAATATTGGTAAACCTCCCTTCGGAAAGTGAGGTTCGATAATCTATATTTGTAGTCTGATAAGCAATTCCGTCTACCTCTTGTTTTTCTCTAACCCACTGTAGAAGTAATTGTGGAATAATATATTCCGGCTTGAATGCATCCTCATGTTCACGAACTTTTACAGAAGATGCTAGAACTAATGGCCAGGTCATTAGGTACCGGTACAATTGTCGTGGTATCAAACCTTCGGGTGGCGGAGATAAATCTATAATTTTTATTGTTGTCGTTGATTTGAGTCTCACAGCCTGAAAGTCACTTGTATTGGGCCTTTTTAATTCCTCCCAGCAGACGTAGATGGAATTTCCGAGGTAAAGTGATGGGAACCCTGGAATACTGAATCTTTGGGTTTTTACTTTTCCCCTGAGGTTAAAAGGAATATGAAAGAAGTTATCGTTTGGTAAGGGATAATTTTCTTTATGTATACGAATGCGATAAAAGTTAGTTTCAGCTGGAATATCTATAATGTTTAATACTTCTGAAAAGTCTTTTAGATTATTCATTAGTCCTTTATCCAGTGCATTATAGGCTTTTGAAGGTCTACCATCGTATGAAGAATCGATCGCCTCCTTTATTCTTGAAACCAATTGTATCTGTCGTTCACGTATTAAACTGATAGAAAACTCCGGCATATCTTCAAAATATCCTTCCGGTTCTAGTTGGGATAATTTTTCAACAAATACATCCAATAATTTGAAAATAAATAATTTAAAATCTTGCTTCGGTGACTGATATTTTGGAAGTAAAAAGTGTTCTTGTGCTAGGAAATCAGTTAGTGTCATTTTTTCTATTTATCAAAATTTGTTATAAAGTGTCATGAATATTAATGCACAATAGATCTGCTAATATACTTTCCCACAAAGACCTAACAATTATGCTAAAGTTTTGCATTATAACCAAAGCGTTAATACAATGATTCTTTGCATATAAGTGTTCTTTTCCCAAGATAAGGTGGCTGTAACACCATTAAAACTCCAGGTACGGATAGGTTCTCCATCTTTATACTTGCCAAATTCCTTTAAATTGTTTGTTTCTTTCAGGTCAGTAACCGGACCGAAAATGCGTTCACACTTTTTAATCAATAGTGTGATTTCAGCGAACATTATTCCATGAAAATTACCATAAGATTTAAAGAGTTGTACGCTCTGCTGATTATGCGATGTATTAGTCTGAAGCCTATTGAAGTAATTAAATATTGGATATAGTGTTTTTATGACTGTTTGCTGTCTAAAAACAGACTGATTAATGATAAAACCATTTTTGAACGAAAAAGAAAGCCCTTTTGCAAAAATTGCATTGTTGTCTTCATTTTTTAGAAGTAGTGTAGATCTTGCGATGAAATCTTTAATCGATAAGACCTGTGTTGTAATATTAAAGAGCTTATATAAAATAAATGCTTTTGTTTGCACACCAATATCATCCGTTACAAAAAAATCTGCCTTGCTAGCAAAAAACGCATGTGAAGCATCTTTATGCAAGTCCAAATGGCTATTTTTTTTTAATTTTTGCTTTTTTCCAGATCTTTCTTCTGTGACACCAAAGAATTCCAGTTGAACATAGGTATTTATAAAGTTTGTATATTCATCGTACTTGTCCATATCTGCAATTGTCTGTTCAACTAGTTCAGTGAAGGATTTCCCAAAAACAGTATTTTTCATTCTTTCGTCGAAATCAAAGGACCATTGGTCGTAGCTGTAATCATCCCTATTTACATAAGTGGACAACATCGCCCTATGTTTTTTAAACGCAATATCGCTATCTAGGAAAGCGCCTATACCTTTCATTTTTTTTAAGGCATCACTTATGGTTTTTACGCCTTGGAACTGATTAGCTAGTTCTCGATATTCCGGCGAAAGTGCGCTAGTATCAATATTTACATCAGGGAAGATTTGAATATCGAAAAGTTGTTTAAACATAGCACCCAATTGCTCGCCTCCTTCAAAATCAAACATATCATTAAATGCCTCAAAGGGATTCTCTAAAAATGATTCTGAGGCTTGGTAATCATAGCCATCATAGGCTTCGATGGGTGTAGCAAGGTAAAATTTGACGCTTTTTTCTATATGATCGCGACATATATAATTGTTATTGACATATTCTTCCATCATAATTAGATCGTCGTCTCTATAAGTTTTTTGTGATTTAGAGAGATCTGACATATGAGCTTCTGAAAATAAGAACAAGAAATTTGGTTTTAGCGCTTGCATTATATTATAAACCGCCTCGTTAAATTGTTTAGATTCTTTTTTGGCTTTTCTAAATACATTGCTATCACAATAAATTCTCATTTTATTTTGGTATTGCTTCTGGTTTAAAATTCATTTACTTTACCAAGATAATAAATCTTCAAATACTATTGTCCACTATGATCAGTTGTACAACAGCCAAATTTCTGTTGCATGTGGTAAGAACTGTTTATGTATGTTTGACGATCGGATTTGGTAATTTAATCACGGATTAAATCTTGTTATATTTATCTGAATTATAATACGTCTCAATGAATTACATAAAACATCTTAATGATTTAAAAAGCAATTTGGTAAGAAAACAAATGTCTTTACTGGTTGGCTCAGGTTTTAGTAAAAATGTTAGTCTCAGGTTTCCTTCGTGGGAAGAATTGTTACTAGATCTGGTCTGCGAGATGAATAAAGATATTTTCGAAGCTGAATATATTCAAAAGGCAAAAAGTTCTTATAAAAGAATCGATAGGGCCATATTTATGAAGCAAAAATGCAGAGAAGCTATTACAAAAAGAGGGTATTTGGATATTGTTTCTGATTATCTTAAGCAATCATCGCCTGAGGCTATTACTACCTATATAGAAGAACGAACTCCGTATGTTGAGTACGAAAATGATCAATTGTATCTAGAAATCGGAACAGTTAGAGAAAAGCTGAAACCCGAAAGCTTAAATCTGCACCGGATGATACTGGAATTACCATGGAATAATGTATATACTACAAACTACGACCAGTTACTTGACATCTGTGTAAGTGAATCACAATACCAAGTATTAACAGATGAAATTGAATGCCTTGAAAAGGAGATTTACTCTTTAAATATTGAGTTGGAGGATAGCATTCAACAATTGAATGAACTAGAACTTCAGGGAAAATCGACAAGTTACCAGCCAGGAGACCTTATTTTTGATATGGAATCAACTGCAAAGGCAAATCCGGAAGAATTAAATAGAAAGAAGGAAGCATTTAAAAAGAATCATCGTGAGCTCTATGATAGCATACAAGCTAAGAAAGAGCAAATAGATAGTAAAGAACAAGCGCAAATAAATTGTTTTAATATTGTAAGAAGGGCAACAGATCTTCAGCTTAAACGAAATAGCAATATTATTAAGCTCCATGGTTCTCTACGGACTAAAGAACAGCGAGAAGCATTTAATTTTGGATTTGACGGCGACCATAAAAAACAATATATCATTTCCAGAGAGCACTATGATACCTATCCTAAAGAGCATGAGCCCTTCACACAACTCATGAGGATATCTTTACTTCAGGAATCCTTTTGTTTAGTTGGTTTTTCTGGGGATGATCCGAACTTTCTTGCGTGGGTAGATTGGGTTCGGGACATCATACAGCGAGATAGTTCTAAAAACCATAAGAGCAAAAGCTATAAGATTTACCTTATAGATGTAAATGAAGGAGATATCCCTAAAGCCAGGCAACTTTTTTTTGAAAATTACAACATTCTTCGAGTGCCATTGATGGACCCAGAAGTAATAGATATTATTAGAGGCGCTCAAATGGTTCCATCTGGGTCAGATAAGATAAGAAACTGTCTCCAAATGTTCTTGACCTTTTTGGGCGACCACGAAAAAATGAATTTGATAGTCCCAGTTTCAGATTTGTCTATCATCAATGAATGGCAAGCGGTTTGGAATAAATTGAATTTCTACACTTTGGACTTGTGGCAGTCCAAAGAACTTGTACAAAAGAGCCTTGATCGACTTGAAACGATAAGAGCTAAAATTCTAGTCCCTAATCTTAAAGATAGATACTCACAAAATCAGGAGAGGCTACTCCGATTACTTGTTTCTGGTAATAAAAGATATTTGAAAAAAGAATTTGATAGTAATAGCCTTAAGCTTCTCCTTCATGCGGTCAGAGATTCGTTCTTGCCGATAAACTATGCTATCGATCAGGTTTATATAGACAAACTCTTAGAGGATGCGTCTACCGCCACTGAAGCAACGATGATGTTAAATATCACGGAATGCA
>Ga0105237_10006417_pt1 | contig 13049 bp, 7 predicted proteins | sample KBSC24metaG_FD_81520 | JGI IMG/M metagenome (GOLD analysis project Ga0105237, IMG submission 81520) | Corn rhizosphere microbial communities from Kellogg Biological Station, Michigan, USA - KBS C2-4 metaG | ecosystem: Host-associated > Plants > Roots > Rhizosphere > Soil | place: Michigan, USA...
CTCCTACTATGGCAGCGCCACCTACTCCTATGACGAACGGTATGTATTGACAGGCAGCCTCCGTTCCGACGCCTCGAACAGGTTCGGACAGGACCGCCAGCACCGCTTCCTGCCCGTATGGGCCACCGGCGTACGGTGGAATGTTCACAACGAACCCTGGATGGCCAGTCAGAACTGGGTCAGCGAGCTGAATCTACGCGCCTCCTATGGCTGGCAGGGGAATGTCGCCGAGAACTTCGGCCCCGACCTCATCGCCCAGCTGCCTGCCAGCGCCGTCAATAATACAACAGGAGAATTTGAGCTCAAGATCAAGTCCCTCCCCTACGCCGACCTGCGCTGGGAAAAGACAAAAACGCTCAACCTGGGTCTCGACTTCGGATTTGCCAAAAATCGTTTTATCATGTCCGTGGAATATTATCACAAACGGACAGAGGATATGATCATCTACAAACCCCTCCCCGTCTCCTATGGCATCGACAATATGCCGGTCAATGGCGGGACCATGCTGAACCAGGGCTACGAGCTGTCGCTCAGCGGCACCCTCGTCCGGACAAAGGATGTGGTATGGAACCTCTCCCTGAATACATCCCGCAATACTAATTCGCTCAACACCGACGTGGCCACTACCAGTGTGTGGCAGGATGCCGCCGCCGGTAAATTATACAAGAAGGGCTATGCAGTCTCTTCCTTTTGGGTCTTCCCCTTTGCAGGCCTGGACCCGACCAACGGATATCCTCTCTTCCATATCCCCACCAAGGACGAAGCTCCCAATGCAGCACAAGACCCAACTCAGTACATGAAGTATGCCGGCAGGCTCGAGCCCGACTTCCAGGCAGGTATCACTACCTCCATACGTTACAAATGGTTTTCGCTGATGTCCGCCTTTACGACGGAGCTGGGAGGTAAAAAGCTCTTATATAAAATGTTCAATCAGCCCAACGGCGCGTTGCCCAGCGCTTACTCCAACATGCCAAAGGAATTTGCCAACAGATGGAAGAACCCGGGGGACGAGAAGAGAACGAATATCCCCGGCATCCCTTCGCTGGTATACAATCCGGCCGACAACAATTACGATGCCCCCACTATCCAATTGCCCATCGCGCTGACATACGAATATGCATATGACATGTACAATTATTCCGATTCGCGGGTGGTCGGCGCTTCCTTCCTGAGATGTAATAACATTTCCCTGTCGTACAATGTCCCGGAGAAAATGTTGCGCGGTGCGTTAAGGAACGTCTCGCTGACAGCTTCCGTAAGCAATCCGTTTGTCATCGTCAGCAAGGATTTCAAAGGAATGGACCCCGAGGTCGCCACGGGCGGCCAACCCATACCGCGGGTATATTCAGCCATCTTAAATGTTAGTTTCTAACCCTAAATATAAATTCAGTATGAATAAAATATATTCCATCACAATAGGGTTGGCCATCTGTCTGGGTTTGTCCGGATGCACCAAACATTTCCTGGATGAAAAAAGTCAGGACGAAGTGAGGCCCAGCACGGTCAACGATCTGCAGGAGCTGCTGATGGGTGAGGTCTATCCCGCCGGCTCGACAGAGCCCAGCTTCATAGCCTATGTAGACCTCATGACGGATGATATGACTTCCAACTTCAATTCCGACCCGGGCGCACAGTCGCTGTATAAGGTTTATGTCGGTCCGTTTACATGGCAGCCGAACATGTTCGAGACCATGCTGGCCGCACAGGCGCAGGTTGATGTAGACACCTATGCCCACTACTACCGCAGGATCATGGGTTGTAATGTAGTGCTGGATAACATCGATAAAATGAGAGGCGATTCGGCAGATAGGGAGAATGTCCGCGGCCAGGCGCTGGCGATGAGAGGTTATTTCTACTTTATGCTGGTGAATCTCTTCGGGCAGCCGTATAATGCAAAAGGGGTGGACATCAACACATCCCCCGGCGTAGAGCTTATTCTGTCCTCTGTCGTACATGACTCTTACCCCACAAGAGCATCCGTAGCCGGCGTATATCAGCAGGTGGAAACAGACCTCCTGAAAGCCACGCCCCTGCTGGAACAGTACGGCGGCAACAACAGCAAGTTCAGGGCCACCGATATGTTCGCCTACACCTTGCTGTCCCGTATGTATCTGTACATGGAGAAATGGGATTCGGCAGCGCTGTTTGCTTCCAAAGCGCTCGACAGGAACTCAGCGCTGGTCAACCTGGCAAGCATCGCCTTCCCCGATGAGTATTCGATCGCCGCGACGGGTGTCTACAGCATCAACAGCCCGGAAGCCATCTGGCTGGGCTACGCGGACCAGTACGAATACAAACAGATCAATCTCCGCCCTTATGGGCCTGTACCCTTCTGTGTTTCGCAGGACCTCCAAAGCAAATACGACTATCATCCCTCTACCAGTTCCGACCGGGGTGATCTGCGCATGCGCTATTTCTATACATGGGATTTCGAAGATTATAACTGGACCATCTTCATACCCCTCAACGGCTGTAAGCTCGCCTCGTCCAACAGCGGCGTCATCAAAGGCATGCGGACGGCGGAACTCTACCTCAACAGAGCTGAAAGCAATATCCAGCAATACCTGAAAGATGGCGACGATGCTAAGAGAGTAGCCGCCCTGACAGACCTGAATTATTTGCGGTCCCACCGCTATGACACAAGGAATACTCCCTATATCAACGTGGATACCAGTGGTCCGGGTCTGCTCGATTTCTGCCGGGACGAGCGCCGCCGGGAGCTCAGCTTCGAAGACCATCGCTGGTTCGATCTGCGGCGTTATGGAATGCCCGAGATCCATCACACATTCCAGTCATCGGCAAGCCAGACCCCCGTGGATTTTGTATTGCACCAGGGCGACAAGCGTTATGTATTACCCATACCACTCTCAGCGCTGGAAAGAGATCCCTCACTGGCGCCCAATCCTTAAACTGTAAAATAGACACATTATGCGACTAGTATATATGCTGACCATATCACTTCTGTCCATCGGACTGATGACAGGATGCAAAAAGGAGGCAAAGCTGACTCCCTCGGATAAGCCCGAAGACATCTACAGCGATTCCTCCCTGCCACAGGGCAACCATCCTTACGATGCGGACATCCTGCAGCTCTTTAAGAACTACAGGACCTTCTTTCTGTACAAATACCAGCCAAGGGACCTCTACTACAACGTGCTGTACAATTCAGGAGGAGTATACGACTCGGCCAGCAATACTGTTACCAAAGGAGGATATTTCGACGTGCCGGCGGATCAGCAATATGTCGGCGATCAGCTCAATATGCTGAAACAGCTTTGGTTAAATTACTATCCCGACTCGCTGCTGCGCAAGGGACTTCCGCAAAAGGTCTACCTGCTGGACAGTATGTATTTTTCCCTGCCCGGGCAGGGTACGCCAGGAGACCTGATCTATTGGTATTACTACGACGTCGTCTATCCCGGCGGCGACTATATTGCTGTTACCTGGGGAGCCGCGCGCATCAAGAGCATGACTCCGGATGATAAATACTATTTCAAATCCAGGATCAACGACGTCTTCCTCACGAAGGCCCACGCTGCCGGCGCCATTACCACCAGCAAAGTCTTTGCGGCAGTGAGCGATTACTCGTCCGTAGATTACTACAATTACAATGCAATGGGCCTGGTAGATTATTACTCCAAAACTCCGGATTTAGACTGGGACGCCTTTGTAAGGATCATTGTGTCCAATTCCTATGCGACCCTCACCTCACCCGGCAATATACTGGACCCCAGCGTAGACACCCAGGGGCTGATCATGAAAAAATACCACATCGTACTGGCTTATTTCATGTCCACATTCGGAGTAGATCTTCAGGCCATCGGCAATGCAGGAATATAGCAACCAGAAATATGAAAGAATCAATCGTAAAAGTTGAAAAGCTGTCACACCGGTACAGCGCCCAATGGGCTATCCGGGACATCGAGTTCGAGATCACAAAGAATGGCATTTATGGATTGCTGGGTTCCAATGGAGCCGGCAAGTCCACTACTATGAACATCATGTGCGGTGTGCTGAAACAGACAGAAGGAAATGTATTCGTCAGAGGGATCAATATGCGGGACAATCCCGTCGAAGCCAAGCGGCTCATCGGATTTCTCCCCCAGAAACCACCGCTCCATACGGACCTGACAGTGGAAGAATATTTGAAATACTGCGCCCGGCTCCGGCATATCCCCTCCGGGGAAGTGGACAAGGCCATGACGGATGTCATGGAACGCTGTGCCATTGCACATTTCCGCAGACGGCTGATACGCAATCTGTCCGGAGGCTATCAGCAGCGGGTAGGCATCGCACAGGCCATCATCCACAATCCCGAGTTCGTCGTCCTCGACGAGCCTACCAACGGTCTCGACCCTAACCAGATCCTGGAGATCCGTGCCCTCATAAAAGAGATTGCCGAACAGCGGACGGTCATCCTTTCAACCCATATCCTTTCAGAAGTACAGGCCACCTGCGACTACATCCGAATGATCGAGCAGGGCAGAATGGTATTCGCCGGCACAGTGGATGAATTCGACAACTACATCGTCCCTAATACCCTCATCGTAACCATGATCTCCATGCCCCCCGCCGAAGAATTACGCCGTATCCCCGGTGTGGTGGGCGTGGAAGAATTGGGCGGCCCTAAATACAGGCTGAAATTCTCCGACGGGCAGGATGTAAAGGAACGTGTGGTGGAGACCAGCGTGGCACGAGGCTGGCGGCTGACCGAGATATTCACCGAAAAGAGCTCCCTCGACGCCATTTTTGCAGAACTGTCAAAAAAATAACCAACACCATGAAGACCATATATACTATAGCACGCGCAGAATTGCAGACCTTATTCTTCTCACCCGTAGCCTGGCTGATCATCGTCATCTTCACCTTCCAGGTAGCTTCCGGCTTTTCCGGCACGATGGATGGATGGGTACAGTTCCTTTCTCAAGGATACAAGTCCGGGGGCGTCTCGCTCGATGTTTTTGATAATTCGGTCAGCGGCGTATTTATCAATGTCCTGACCTACCTGTATCTATATATTCCTTTGCTGACAATGGCCCTGATGAGCCGTGAGTTTGCCAGCGGCTCGATCAAGCTGCTCTATTCCTCTCCCGTAACCAATACACAGATCATTCTTGGGAAATACCTTTCGATGACGATCTATGCCCTGATCCTGGTCGTTATCCTCCTCATCTTTGTCATGACGGGCTGGAGGCTGATACCTGCCTTCGAGCTGCCTGCGATATTGATGGGCGTACTGGGTCTTTATCTTCTCATCTGCGCCTATGCCGCCATCGGCCTGTTCATGTCCAGCCTTACCTCCTACCAGGTGGTAGCCGCAATGTGCACGCTTGCCGTCCTCTCCGTATTGAACTATGTAGGCACCCTATGGCAGGACATCGACTTTGTCCGGGACATCACCTACTGGCTCTCCATCTCCGGCCGCGCAAGCTGGTTCCTTTTAGGGTTGCTCGACAGCGAGGACTTCCTGTACTTCTTCATCGTCATCGGGCTCTTCCTCATGCTGACCATCATCCGGCTGCAGGCGGTCCGGCAAAAAAGCCGATGGACGGCATCCATCTGGAAATATGTAGCCGTCATCTCCGTGGCTATGCTGCTGGGCTACGCTACCTCCCGCCCCATGATGCTGACCTTCTACGATGCCACCGCTACCAAAATGAACACTCTCACACCCAATAGTCAGCAAGTGCTGAAACAGTTGAAGGGCGGGCTTACGATCACCTCCTACACCAACATCCTGGACGACAAAAGTCTCTGGATCGCCGTTCCCCGTGCTGTAAATGTCGATCTTAGCCGCTTCAGGCAATATGTCCGGTTCAAGCCCGAGACAAAGCTGAAATACGTCTATTACTACGACACGGTCAACAACCCCGGTCTGACCAGACGCTACCCTCATATGACGGACAAACAACGCATGGAGAAGATCATCGATATTTATGGAATAAAGGAAAAACTGATCAGATCCCCGGAAGATGTACACAAAGAGATAGACCTCTCCTCCGAAAACAACCTGTTCGTACGATCTATCCGGAGGGACAGCGGCCAGCAGACCTTCCTGCGCGTATTCGATGACCCGATGATCCTGCCCGGCGAGACGGAGATTACCGCTGCGCTCAAGCGGCTCACCATGCACCTTCCAAAGGTCGGCTTCCTGCGCGGACACGGGGAAAGGGACGATCGCAAAGAGGGGGACAGGAATTACAACAGGTTTGCCATAGAAAAACCCTTCCGTTATTCGCTGATCAACCAGGGCTTCGACGTGACGGATGTCACCCTGAACCAGGAAGTGCCGGCAGATGTCAATATCATCGTCATTGCCGATATGAGGACGGCACTTACGGAAATAGAAAAAGATAATCTGGATAAATACATTGCCCGTGGCGGGGATATGCTGATAGCCGGCGAGACCAGAAGGCAGGAGGCAATGGATCAGTTGGTAGAGCCCCTGGGCGTAAAGTTCGTGCCCGGCACCCTGGTACGCCCCAGCGAGAGCTCCCTAGCGGATTTTACCATTGCCAGGCCGACAAAAGAAGGAGGCGCGCTGATCTATATCTATGACCAGATGCGTAAGAACCACAACGTGGTGACCATGCCCGGCGCCGTTGGGCTGGACTATACAAAGGACAAGGGCTTCGACGTGACGCCTTTGTTCGTCTCCGACTCCACCACCTGGAATGAGGTCGAGACCACCAACTTCATCGATGACACGGTAAAGCTCAATCCCGCCAAAGGAGAAGTGCGCAAACCCTATCCCACCGGCCTCGCCCTCTCCAGGAAAATGGGACAAAAGACACAAAAGATCATTGTGCTGGGCGATGCGGACTGCATCAGCAACGGCGAGATAAGCATCGCAAGGAATGGAGTATCCGCCGCCAACTATTCCGTGATCACTGGCGCGTTTTTCTGGATGTCCGACAATGAAGTGCCCATCGATGTCCGGAGACCCGCGTACCCGGATGACAAGATACAGTTGGACAAGGACGGCGTGTTCACCATGAAGATCATACTGGTATGGGTGCTCCCGGGACTGCTGACCTTAGTGGCCGTTGTCCTGTGGATACGCAGAAGAGGACGATAACACAAAAAGAAATGTCATGGCCTTTATTATAGACAAACAGACATTGGATGACCTTCAGATCATCGGCAGACGCCGGGAAGGGTCCGTCTACCATCTTTTCAACAGGACCCGGACCAGGGGAGGCGCGCAGATACTGGAAGAGATGTTCCTCTACCCCCTGGCCGACATGGAAAAGATAAGGCGAAGGAGTGACATCATCCGGTACTTCCGGGAAAGGAAGATAGCCCTCAATTTCAGGAACGATGCATTGGATACTCTCGAACACTATCTGTCCAATACGGATCAGCGAACGACCATCGCTCCGGAGAATGACACAATACAACGCCGGCTGCGCAACTACATAGGGGCGGATACGGAATACGAACAGCTGCATAAAGGGCTGCTCGCCGCCATTAGCGTATTCAACGGCCTGCGCGAGCTGCTGGAAAAGATAGACGTTGACGAGGCTCCCGCGGCTTATCTCCGCGACATCATAGAAATGCAGGTGCTCCTGTCGGACCCGGAGTTTTCCTGGATGCACGAAGAGAGGGACAATAAGAAGCTTGCTTATGCCAGGATCGTTAAATATGACCATACCCTCCGGTTTGTCGCAAGGTATAAGATAAAAAAGCTCCTTTATCATATCTATCACCTGGACGTCTATATATCCGTGGCAAAGGTGGCGGAAGCCAGGGGCTTTACTTCTCCCCGTGTGTTGGACATAAAAGAGAATGTGCTGAAGATAGAAGGCATGTACCATCCGCAGCTGAAAGACCCCGTGGCCAACGATTTCCAGGTGGACTATAACAGCAATGTCATCTTCCTCACAGGCGCCAATATGGCCGGAAAATCCACCTTTATGAAGACATTGGGCATCACGCTTTTTTTGGCGCATATGGGCTTCCCCGTCCCTGCGGTGGACATGGAATTCTCTGTACGCAGCGGCCTGTTCACTACCATCAATTTGGCGGATAACCTCAACATGGGATATAGTCATTTCTATGCGGAAGTACTTCGCCTGAAAAAGGTAGCGGAACAGGTAAGCCATACGGAACACCTGGTCGTCATTTTTGACGAACTGTTCAGAGGTACCAATGTCAAGGATGCCTATGACGCCACCGTGGCCGTGATGGAAGCATTCGCGGGCAGGCGGAATTGCACCTTCATCATTTCCACCCATATCATGGAGGCAGGGGAAGAGCTGCGGAAAAAATGTGACAATATCAATTTTCTCTATTTCCCCACTATCATGGAAGGAAATATACCCAACTATACCTACCGCCTCACGCCTGGTATCACCAACGACAGACATGGGATGATGATCATTAACAACGAACACATCCTGGATATTATCAAAAGACGACGGAACAGTTTAAAATCAGCGTCATGAGCTTTACGGTGGATAAACAGACCCTGGATGATCTGGACCTGGTTGGCAGATTCAAGGCGGGCTCTATCTTTCAGGTATTCGATCGGACCCACACGCGGGGCGGCAGCCAGCTATTGGAATCCATGTTCCTTCATCCGCTGTCGGATGCCGAGGCTATCAACACCCGCAGCAGCATATTCCAGTATTTTCAGACCAGGGCCGCCATCTTTCCCGTCGACAAACAGCAATGTGATGAGGTAGAGGAATATATCAGCGGTGCGGCAAGCAGGACCCTGCCGGGGTCTGCATTGAATATAGGTTCTAAAAAGCTGCTCCAGCTCATAGGCTCCGATCAGCAGTATGAATTGATCCACTCCGGCATCCAATCGCTCATCCGATGGCTGCACACCCTGCACGGGTTTTTCGACCAACTCTCATCCGGCCTCCACGAATATCCATACCGTGAGACCATCGAAGAGATCAGGATCATCTTTCGGAATACAGGTCTGAAAAAGCTGATGGCTGAACAGCGGGACGCCCCCCTCCCGATCGGGAAGATCATTCAATACGATCGGCTGTTACGACATTCCCACCAGCAGGACATCCGGCGCATCATGGAAGTGCTCTATGAGATAGATGTTTATATCACCGTCAGCAGCATCGCGGAGGAACGCGGGCTGGCCTGCGCCCTCGCCGTCCCTTTCACAGACGGCGAGAACAGGATCGATATTGTCAGCCTTTATCATCCGCAGGTGACGGGAGCTATATCCAACAATATCCGCGTGGATCATGAGCGCAACCTCATCTTCCTCACAGGGGCCAATATGGCGGGAAAATCCACTTTTATGAAAGCCTTTGGCACGGCCATCTATCTCGCGCATATGGGGTTTCCCGTAGCCGCGGCAGGAATGACATTCTCCGTGCAGGATGGCCTGTACACCTCCATCAACGTATCCGACAACCTGAATATGGGCTATAGCCACTTCTATGCGGAAGTGCTCCGGGTCCGGCGGGCGGCCGAAGAGGTCAGCCTTGGGAAAAACCTTGTCATCATCTTCGACGAGCTCTTCAAAGGCACCAACGTAAAGGACGCCTATGATGCCACCGTCGCCGTCACAGAGGCCTTCGCAAACAACAGGAACTGTACTTTCATGGTCTCCACCCATATCGTCGAGGCGGGGCAGACCTTGCAGCAACGCTGCCACAACATGGTCTTCACCCAATTCCCCACGGTGATGGAAAATGGCAGACCCGCCTATACTTACAAGCTGCAGCCGGGCATTTCCAGCGACCGCCATGGCATGCGGATCATCACCGAAGAAGGTATTTTAGAGATCATCAGGGGCCGGTCGGAAGAGCAAGACCACCGGTAGGCAAGACGGTCGGTAGGAAGGCAGCGCCGCCGGCAGAAATATTGTCAATCTTCCGACCAAATCTTCGAAAGTATGACATCTGCTAAAATAAGAGTGCTGGTGGCGCTGGCAGTAATTTCCGTTGGATGTAAAAAGAATAGTAACGCGCCGCCTCCCATAGAAAAAAAATATCAGGTGAGCACCATAGCCGGCAATGGCTCCGATGCTTTTGCAGACGGCCCCGCCCTTTCTGCTAAATTCGACTCCCCTACCGATGTAGCCGTTACCTCCGACGGGATCATATATGTGGCGGATTATAACAATCATCGGATAAGGGAAATAGTAGATGGACAGGTATATACACTGGCCGGCAGCGATAGCGCAGGCATCGTCAATGGGAATGGCGTAATGGCGCGTTTTGAGGACCCTTACCGCATAGCAGCCGATCAGGCCGGTAATTGCTACGTCCTCGACCAGGTAGATCCGCGTATCCGCAAAATTACGCCTTCCGCCTATGTCACCACCTATGCAGGAGCGCCTTCACCGGGGTTCCTGGATGGAGCATCCCTTGTCGCTCAGTTTGCCGTCAATGCGGAAGGTATTGCCGTCGATGGCATGGGCAATGTTTACACAGGAGATACTTTCAACGGTCGCCTAAGAAAGGTCACACTCGCGGCGCAGGTCAATACTGTCGCCCAATTCAGCTATCCGGGAGCCGTTGCCTGCGACAGGCAGGGCAATATCTATATAGCAGAAGAAGGAAGTTTCCGCGTTCAGAAAATAGCAGCCAATGGCGTAATATCAACCCTCGCGGGTAATGGTACGGCAGGTTATGTCGATGGGTCTGGCGACATGGCGCAATTTGGGCAGATAGGAGACATGGCGGCCGATAGCCAGGGCAATCTCTATCTCATCGATTGCGAACGCATCCGCATGATCACACCCGCAGGAATGGTTTCTACTATAGCAGGCAGTACGGCTGGTTATGCCGATGGGGATGGCGCCGGCGCCAGGTTTAAGGAGCCGGGCGGCCTGGGCATCGATGGGAAAGATAATATCTACGTAGCGGATATCAATAACAACCGCATTCGCAAAATATCATTTCAATGACTATTGTACCATGATCTTCCTCACCTCGCTCTTGTTTTTCATAGTGCTGATCTTTAAGAAATATATCCCTTGCCCAACACCTTCCAGGTTCAACAGATTCTGTCCCTGCCGGATAGTATACACCTTCAGCACCTGGCCGATGGGACTGATCAGGCTGGCGGCAACAGGCTCGTCATCCACACCCGTGGTAATGGTCAGCTGTACGGAATGAGTATAGGTGGGCACGGGAGAAATAGCGATGGCCAGACCAGTGGCATCAAATCTCACCAGCCTCACCGGCGAGTATGTTAATTTGCCATCGAGATCCTTCCCGGCTATGCGGTAAAAATTACTTCCTTCCAAAGGCTTGTCGTCAGTGAATTGATAGTTATCTTCTCCGCCTTGTGCACCAACCTCGCCGACGGCCGAAAAACCACGTCCATCCCCACTTCTTTCTACGATATAGCTGCTGAGATCGAGCTGGCTATTGACCTGCCATTGCAGCAAGCTCCGGTGATCCACCTTATTGACAGCGAATCTCACGAAGCTCACAGGAAGGGGACCCGCTCCCAATCCCGTTATGTTGCTGGTCCGTGACAACACGGTAGCGCCGCTGGATGCGGTACTCAGGCTGACAACGCCAGACTCGTTCTTCAGCAGTACGTCGTCGATATACCATCCGTCGACGCTTAAAGAATTATCACTTGCAAATCGAAATCTTATTCGTGCAGTAGCGCCCGCAAACCCTGTCAGCGACAGCACGGTCTGGATGAACGCTCCGCCGCTGCTGCCAGTAAATGCCTGCCTGTTGGCCAATGCGGTGTTCGCCGGACTGATAGAGCTGTTATAACCGTTCTGCACCATATAAGGGCCCGCATCCTGCCACGTGACGCCGCCATCCGTCGATATCTCTACCACCCCGCCATCATAAGCCGCATCCGTCTCGAAATAATGCCAGAATGATAAGGTAGAAAGAGTATCGAGGTGCAGATCGCCGGTAGTAATAAAAAAATCTGTGGGAGTGCTCATATCTGGCGCATACCAGGAATGAGAGGGGCTATGGCTGCGCGTCGTGCTTTGCGAAAAGAAAGTACTGCCGGTCCAGGCCGACGATGTCCAGCTATAGCCGCTGGGATCATTGCTGTCATTGATCAGTGTGTCGGGTGTTGCATAGGCGCCATTGACGATTGCCTCCACCGTAAAGCTCTTTGTTTCGCCCGCTGCAAAATTCAGTCCGTCGAAATGCACGGCCGGTGAAGTGAAAGTGCCGCCTGGCGCGGAAACAAAGCCAAGATTGCCTGACAAAGTATCTGCAATGGAAACACTGCTGAGAGGACTGCAATCACAATATGCCTTGATCGTATAGATAATATGATCACCCTGTACGATCACCGTCTTATTGGCCGACTGTCCCAGGCTAAGCCCCGAAGGCAGGTCGTAGGCCGCTGTTCCGTCCGTGTAGATGTCTGAGCTGCCCTGCGACGCGCTCCGGCCCATGCCCCTGCGCGCAAAAGCATTCCATATGGCGCACCTGTGCGCATAGTTATAGAGAATGGAGTCCGCCTTCAGGATGGCGTCCCGCCCATCCATAAAACCAGGGCTGCAGGGTTGATATTTCAGGCCCTGTATAACAAGCTGCAAGGCAATATTGTTCCCTTTTGTCCCATGATAGATGTCGGCATCTATACCTTCCTGCTGTATAATATTCCATGTCATATCCCACAGTGTAGCGCACCAGATCTCTCCTATCGTATGCACCTCTCCGGCCGTATTGGTCGCCAGCATGGCATAGGTCCAGGGATTGACGGTCATGTCCGTTGAATAAGGATAAGTACGGAAACCCGGACCCGTCGATGGCTGGGACAACGCATAGGTGCCTAATGTTCTTTTCCTGCTGCCGTCGCTTAAGGACGTCGTACTCCAGTCCGTGGTGACCATCAATGCCATATAGTCGCTCCAACCCTCGCCCATCTGCTCCGCATTGCTCAGACAATCGGAATTCGCCGGACCGCCGGTGAGCCGGCTGGATATCCCATGCGTATACTCGTGAGAGATAATGCCGTTGTCCAGCGCCCCGTCACGGTATTGCCCCGTGGCCGAAAGAGTAACATTCAATCCGGACGTATTGGCAAACAGCAGGTTGGCTGTCGTATCCGAAACCAGGACGGCAGGAATGGTGATC
>Ga0105237_10006420_pt1 | contig 13048 bp, 11 predicted proteins | sample KBSC24metaG_FD_81520 | JGI IMG/M metagenome (GOLD analysis project Ga0105237, IMG submission 81520) | Corn rhizosphere microbial communities from Kellogg Biological Station, Michigan, USA - KBS C2-4 metaG | ecosystem: Host-associated > Plants > Roots > Rhizosphere > Soil | place: Michigan, USA...
CACGACCTATGGAAACAACATGGTGCTTCTCCCGGATCCCAGCGAGCAGGCGCGCAATCCATTGTACGGAGGGTGCTATGACCGCAACCCCTAATTGGACCATGCGCGAACGCCCTTCCTTGACGGAGCCTGATATGTCGCAGTGTGGGAGAGATCGTCGTGTCGCCAGGCCGTGTGTCTTGATCCGGCACCGCGGCCGAGCGCGAGCCTTCGGCGTGGTGATGGCAATAGCGTTCGGTGGAACGCTCAGCGTGACGGGGTGCGCAGATAATAGCCCGACCGTGCCGTCGCCGCGGGCACCCAGCGCCACGCTGGGACTCATCACCGCGTCGCCGATGAATGCGATCCTCGCCGTGGGCGACTCGTTTGCCGTTTCGGTCGCCGGGCATGCTGTGGACGGATCGCCGCTCACGGGCTTCGACAGCGTGCGGTATGTGCTGAATAGTATTGTCGATACGCTGCGGGTCAGGGTGTCGCCGACCGGGATGATCACCGGGCGGGCCAGCTCCGAGAGCAATCCCGTCTTTCTCAACGTCTTCGCCTATAAAGATGGCGTGGGCGCGTTCGATCAGGTCGTGATTCAAGTCACCCCCACGGCGCTGTCCGGCGTGACGCTGTCGATTCAGCCTGTACCGCCCGATACGGCCCGACTCACCATTGGCAAAACCAAACAGATTCTCCCGATCATTAGCGATGGAGCAGGGCACAGCGTGGCCAATCCGCAGTTGCGCCTCTTTACCAACGCGGACGACGCGAAACGGGTATCCTGCTACGGCAGTTATTTCCCCAACTCCTCCGCGCCGTTGACCGTTACCTCCGCGCAATTGCAATTGCAAATGAATGGATGCACGAGCGCGTCGTACCCCAACTATATCCAGGCCATGGCGCCGGGGACCGCCTGGATTCATGCCAAAGCGTTGGTGTATGGGACAATGCTCGAGGACAGCGTGCTGTACATGCTGACCAACGTGACGCAGACGTTCATCGGCGTGCAGAACCACAATCTCAACGTGACCTGCTTTGCCTGTAACGTGACGGTCGCACCGGGTGGCCGTGTGTATTTTTACAACGCCTTGAGCTCGGGGCTTGGGATGGGGATGGCCGTCACGTTCGACGATCCAAGTGCCGCGTTGGCCGACAATCCCCCCGCGACAATAGGCGGTTCGGCCGGCAACGTCACCGCCGTGTTGCCCGGGCAATACTCGACACGGATCTTTTCCACGCCAGGCACGTACGGCTTTACCCTCGTGTTGTCGAATGCGCCGCCGCCATTCACCAATGGGACGTACCGAGGGCAGCTTGTCGTGCAATAAGCCGCCTCGGCTGGTGCTGACGCAGACATCGATGTACACACGACGACATTTTCTCCACACCGCGTCGGTCGCAGCAGCGGCCGCCGCTATCCCGGTGCGTAGCGTGAGCGCGATACCGGCCAGACACACGGTGTACGTTCCCTCGACGCCTGGTGTGAGCATGGAGCCCAATTTACACGCCCTGGCCGCGCGGGCCGCTGAGGCCGCACGGAGCGCGGGGGCAACCTACGCGGACGCGCGGCTCACGCTTACGCGGCGGCAGGAGCCACGATGGTCGGAAAGCGAAGAGCGCGGTTTTGGCGTACGGGTGCTAGTAAACGGGTATTGGGGGTTTTTGTCGAGCGCCATGTGGACACCCGACGAAGCCGTACGGCTGGCGCGCGGCGCGGTCGCGCAAGCTGCGGCGCATAGTGGCGGGCAGACGCGTCCGGTGGAATTGGGGACGCTGCCGATCGTCCGGGGTGGCGACTGGGTGATGCCGGTTAAATACGATCCATTCGACATCCCCGTCGAGGAAAAGCTCGATATCATGGCCGCCTTCACCGACATTGCGCAGACCGCGCGGGTGGGGATCAACGCGCAATCCGAGATGCGGTTCGTCAGACAATACAAGGTGTTCGCGTCGAGCGAAGGATCGTCCTGGACACAGACCACCTATCGCACGAGCGCGCAGTTCGCGGTTTACTATCGTGATGAATATCATGCTGGCCTTCCCGCCGCCGGAGCTGGAGCGGACTTTCTGTCGGCGGCGGGGCGTGGCTGGGAATACATCACGGAGTCGGGGCTCGCGGCCGCGATTCCCCAATTAATTGAGGATGCCGAGCAGGCGCGGCATCGCGTACCCGTGGACATCGGGCGGCACGACATGGTGTTGAGCGCCGAGGCGATGGCGACGTTGGTGGATCAAACGCTTGGGGCGGCGACCGAGCTCGATCGCGCACTGGGATATGAAGCCAATGCGACTGGGACGAGCTATCTCGACCGCCCAGAGACAATGTTGGGAACACAGGTCGTGGCGTCGCCGCAGGTCCAGATCACGGCCAACCGATCACTCCCGGGCGGTGTGGCGACGGTGCAGTGGGATGACGAAGGGGTGGTGCCCGAGCCGTTCACTCTCGTGAGCAAGGGTCTGCTCGTGGACTATCAAACCACCCGCGAGCAAGCGGCGTGGCTCGCGCCATACTACCAGCGCGCCGGCCTCCCCGTCCGGTCGCACGGCTGCGCGGCGGCGTCGACCGCGCTCGATCTCACGATGCAGCAGGCGCCCAATCTCGCGCTCATGCCGGGCTCTGGGACGGCGACGTTCGAGAGCTTGGTGGCGGGCGTGGAGAAAGGGATTGCCTTGCTCGATCTCAGTGTGTCGATGGATCAGCAGCAGCTCAACGGGATTGGATCGGGGACCATGCGCGAGATCGTGCATGGGAAGCTTGGCCGGTTCATCAATGGCGGCGCGTTGGTCTTTCGCGCACCCGAGCTCTGGAAAAGCGTCTCGGCGCTGGGTGGCGTGGGGACGCAACGGTGGTATGGCCGCGCGCGCGGGAAGGGTGAACCTGGGCAGCAGATGGACTACAGCGTTGGCGCCGTGCCCGCCGCGATCCCACAACTCAGTCTGATCGACGCGACACGCAAAGCGTGAGCGTCGGGTCTTCGTTTTCAAGAAGGTTCTTTTTGCATATGTACGACGCACCAGTGTCGCTGTTTCACCCCTCTGCCTCCGTCGTTTCGTCGCATACCGATCCGGAAACCGACGGACGATTTTTATCCCAAGCACAATGCCGCGCGCTCGTCGACCGCATCCTGACGTTCACGGGCGGCGGCGGCCGAACGTACGTCGGGATCGACAGCGCGTGGACCGATAACCTGCGTTGGGGACGCAACGTGATCGCAACCGGCGGCGACACACAGCGATCGAATGTGAGCGTGAATCGGGAAATCCGTCATGCATGGGGCACCGCGTCGACGAACGCATTAACAGACGACGCGCTTCGTCGTTGTGTGGGGCACGCTGAGGCGTTGGTGCTCCTAAATCCCGAAGATCCGGACGATTATCCCGATCCACCGCGCGAGATTCATCCACATACGCATCCCACCCTCTGGTTCGACCGTACCGTGACGCCCGACGAGGCCGGGCGGGCGTCGGTCGTGCTGCAGATGATCGCGCCGGCGGCCGCGGCCAATGTCCAGTCCGCTGGATTTTTCGAAGTCGGCGCACACGCGCGTTCGGTCGTCACGAGTGAGGGGCTGACGCGCTACTATCCGTATACGACCGCCCAGTGTAGCCTCACGGTGCGCGACCTTGCCGCACACGGATCGGGGTGGGCTGGCGTGGATTGGAACGACGTCGCACGTATCGATACGGTGCAGTTGGCGGCGATTGCGCTGGATAAATGCCAACGCTCACGGAATCCGGTGGCGGTCGAGCCTGGACGATTTACAGTCATCCTGGAACCGCAGGCTGTGTGCGATCTCGTGTCGCCGCTCATCGCCTATGCCCTCGATCGCTCGGCCGCCGAGCGAGGGATTGGACCATTTGCGGATCTTGCACGGCCGGGTTATTCCCGGATCGGCATGCGCGTCGTCGATCCGCGTCTGACCGTCGGTGCCGATCCCATGGATCCCGAGTGTGGCTTTGTCCCGTTCGACGACGGTGGGGAGCCGTATCTCGCGGTCAATTGGATCGAGCATGGCGTGCTGCGCGCGCTGTCGTACGACCGCGGGTACGGGCTCACGCAACTCGGGATCGACGCCGCGTTGCCAAATGCGGGAGCGTTTCGGTTGAGTGGCGGGACCAGTACGATCGAGGAGATGATCGCGAGTACGACACGTGGGTTGCTCGTGACGCGTCTCAACACCCCTCGCGTGCTCGACATTCAGAGCTTTCTCATGAGTGGCACGACACGCGATGGGTTGTGGCTCATCGAGCGTGGTGCGATCACCAAGTCGGTCAAGAATATGCGATTTACAGAATCGCCGATGTTTGTGCTCAACAATATCGAAACATTGGGGCGCCCCCAACGTGTGTTCCGCCCCTATGCACCGACGGTGGTGCCACCGATACTGGCGCGTGATTTCAGCTTTACCGGATTGGTCGATGCGGTGTGATGTGTGGCGGCGAGATTCGCGGAGAACGTTGTGTGCGTTGAGTGTATTATGGCTCGTGGCAGGCCGTGTCGCCGCGCAGTCGTCTACGCCAGCGGAATCATTCGTTGCGGCAGTCGCTGATCCCGTGCTGGCCAGTTCCGCGGTGGCCGATCCGTTTGCGCGATACACCACGCCGGGACAGTGCCAGCAGGCCGTGGTTCGTTTGCAGCGGCGGTACTGGCGCGATAAACGTCCTGACACGGTCGTCTATGCGCCAGCCACCGATAGCGTGCCGACCCCGGTCGTTAAGGCCGCGCGTCGATGTGCGACGCGGTTCGCGGTCGCGACGGTGCCAGTACCAGAGCTTCAGAATTTGGCACAACTGTATCTGTGGACAGGTCAGGACTCTTTGGCCGATCAGGCGATGACGCGGCTGCAGCAATCGACACGCTCGTGGTCCGCACGTGAGCGTGGATGGGTCCTTTCTTTATGGGTGAACGCCGCGCTCGACGCGCGACCGATGCGCCGAGTACTCGTGCAGTCGATGTTGGCGCAATTGGATTCATTCGGCGCTCCTGCCGCGACATGGCGACTGTTCGCGCACGCGTACTATGCGGAGTACGCATTGTCGGTCAACGACCGCGCGACTGCCGAGTCCGAAGGGCGGGCGGCGTTGCGCGCGAGCCGGCAAATGACGATGGACGACCGGATCGACTGGGTGTGGCAGATTGGCGGGGCATACCGCACGGTGGCAAGGGTTGTGGCACTGACGCGAGGGGAAACGGCTGCGCTTGCGCTGCTCGATTCGATGCGTATTGACTTAACGCCGTTGCGTCCGTTGGGAACCGCAGACCGGGCGCAGCTCGTGGCGCAATTGATCGAGTGGCGAACCACGCCATTTACGTGGTTGGGGCGTGCGGCGTGGCCCGCGGTACGGGCTGCTGGCTGGTACGGCGCGTCGGGAGATACAGTATATCCGCGTGCGGGACGGCTGTCGCTACTGGTGTTCGCATATGGTGCCGACTATCGAATGCTCGCGATGCTACGTCGGCTGCACGATGCGTATAGCGCGCAGGGGTTGGACATTGTGGTGCTGACTAGCACGCATGGATATTTCCGGGCGATGCCCATGCTCTCATCCGCGGTCGAGATGGATTCACTCGGGAGTTACTTTCACGGGTATCTGCATCTCCCAGCAACCGTGGCCGTGGAGATCACCGAGTTTTCGCATTTGGCGGATGGGCGGCGCCGTGATGAAGAGACACCGAATCAAAAAGCGTTCGGGCACGTCGGAGGGGCGATGCTCATCGACCGGCATGGTGTGGCGCGGTGGATCGGGGATGTGAACCCGCAGACGGAAGCGGTGTGGACTGCGGTGATTCGCGACGCGCGGTGAATTCGCACGGACCCCGCGGCGTAAAAACCACGTAGCATAGCGCGGCCGAGAGCGGCGATGGCTACTTAATTTGGAGCCCAAGTCGTTCTTTAATGATCGGCTCGAGTGTATCCATCGCATTCGACCCCGACGCGTGCCCAATCAACAAGCCGTTTTCATCGAGCAGCACGAGAAATGGAACCGAGGTGATGCCATACCGTTTTGTATACGCGTTCTCGCCCATGCCGAGGCCGTCAAAGAACAGCGGCCATGGAATGCTATGGTCTTTGACGTATTTCTCGACCCCGGCTTTGGCCGCACTATCCTCCAACGCGAATCCAACCACATCGAGTCCATGGTCGTGATACCGTTTGTACGCCTCAACGACCTGTGGTTCCAGAATCCGACAGGCTTCGCACCACGTGTAACCGGAGAAGTCCACGATCGTGAGCTTCCCACGCTTGGCCGCGAGATCGACGGTGCGCCCGTCGAGCGCCGTGAATTTGAGCGGCATGGGCGTCGTTTTGAGTGAATCCAGCGCGGGGGAGAGCTGGCCGTTCGTCGCGGCCGCCATGGCGGCCGCAATTTTCGCGGAAATGGCCGCTGAGTCGATCGGCGGCGCCTTCGCGAAATGCAAGGGCTCGAGCTCCGTCATGTGCGCTGAGACAAAGGCGACGTCTTGCGGGGGCACATTCTCGAGGCCTTGCGCTTTGACGCTGCCATGGAATTGTGCCGGCATTTGTTGCGCGAGCGTGGCGACAAACGATGCGCGATTGAGCCGCACGCACAGTTGGGCATACGCCTCGGGTGACAGCCCCGACGCCTTGATCGCCTCGACCAGCACGGGCACCGCCGTGAATTGTTTCGCGAGCGCCTGCGCTGCATCGGCTCGAGTGATATCGACGCCCAATGAGTCGGTGCCCGGTGCCTTGGCCGTCCGCAGCGAGTCGATTTTTGTGCGCGTGATCGACATCTGTTTGACCAGGGCAAGACTCAATGAGTCGGTGGCGGCTGGTTGGACCTGAGCGGTTGAGAGGGCGGGAGAGTGCTGTGCCGCTCCGAGCATGCTCGAGACGATTGCCGCGGTCACAAATGAGAAAGACATAGTCGAATGATCTACAATGGCGGTGCACGGTCGCCTCCCGTTCAGTCGGTAGGCCACGATGCCTCTTGGTCACCGGGAACCGTGCGAGGGTTGCCGCGCATATAGAGGAACGGCCCGGCGACCCCGGTATGGAGCGCTCTTTCGAACCAGACCAATCCACAACAAAAAGCGGTCCTCACACCGCAATGTGAGGACCGCCCGCCGGTGATAACACCGCTTTACATCACGCGCCTTACGCCGCCACCACGTTCTTGAGCACTCCGATCCCTTCGATCTCCACTTCCATCTGATCGCCCGCCGCCAAGTACACCGGTGGCTTTTGCGCAAACCCAACCCCCGGTGGCGTCCCCGTCGCGATCACATCGCCCGGCTCCAACGTCACGAACGTCGAAATGAACTCGATCAGCTCTGGAATCTTGAAAATGAGCTGCGACGTATTGGAATCCTGCATCGTCTTTCCATTCAACCGCATCTGAATCCGCAAATTATGCGGATCCGGAATCTCATCCGGCGTCACGATCCACGGCCCCAACGGTGCGAACGTATCGCACGCCTTCCCCCGCGTCCACTGCCCGTCGGCGAACTGGAAGTCGCGCGCGCTGACGTCGTTCATGCAGGTATATCCCAACACATACTGCATCGCCTCCGCCGCCGTTACGCGGCTCGCGCGCCGGCCGATCACCACGGCTAGTTCGGCCTCGTAATCCGTCTGCGTGCTGCCAGGAGGAATACGCACCGTATCGCCATTGCTGATGGCGCAGGAGGCGTATTTGGAGAAGAGCATCGGGCTCTTGGGGACGGGCATGTTGCTCTCGATCGCGTGGTCATGATAGTTGAGACCGACGCAGATGATTTTGCCAGGACGTTGAAATGCAGTGAGCTTCATGAGAGGCGAGGTGAAATGTCGTCGAGCACGATGACGTGCAGTTGGCGCGGCCCGTGCACCCCGATCACGAGCGTGAGCTCGATGTCCGAGGTGCGCGACGGACCGGTGATCAACGTCACCGCGCGATGTGGCATTGGGCGCGGTGACGCAGAGTACAACGTGGAGGCAGTGGACGAGGAGGGCTGAGAATCCTCATGGATCTCCGCGAGTACCTCGGCCAATGTCTCTTGAATGGCGCTCCGTGACACGATCGCCACGTGCAGCGCCGGAATGAGCGACAACAGCCGGTTTCGCTCAGCGGCCGTTGAAATCACGAGCGTCCCGGTTTCCGCGACGCCCCATTGGACACCGGTGATGCCTACGTCCAACGCGAAGAGCGCGTCACGCGAAAGCGCGGTGAACGGCTGCAACGTGGCGAGCATCGGCTCTTGCGCGTCCAGTGCTGTGACCGCGTCGTTCACTACCGCGGCGTCGGAATAACCGACGCGAAGCGAACCCGAGAGGATACCCGCCGTCGTGGCCGCGTCGTGATACGCGCGCAACGCGGCCTGAATCTCCGCCGCGACCTGGGCAACGGTCGGTACACATGCCGACGTGGCACCCAACGCGGTCAGCTGACTCTGAAACGTTGCGAGGAGCGTGTCCTGATCGACGCGGTGTGGCGTGCCTCCTCCATTGGCGAACGACGTGCCATGCACCGGCGATCCCTGAGGTGCCGTCCCGTGTCCCGCCGAATGCCGATCTGGTGGGCTCGACGCGAGTGTATCACGGATGGTCCGCAGCATCGCGGTCCGAGCCGCCTGGTTCGCCATGAAGATGTCCGCTCGCGTCATGAGCGTGATCCTGGCGTGCTCGTGCGTGTCTGACCTTCGGTCTCGCTCGTTGATGCCGTCACGTTCGGCACCTCGTGCCGCATCCACATGTCTCGAAAACTCCGTGACGCCAACGGCCGCAGCTCGCGTCCCGCCGTCCACTGCCGTAACGGCGGCGCGATCACGCCGAGTCGCTGCGCCCACCGCGGTCCCAGTACCGCCCGCGCCACGCGCTGTCCGAGGCGCGCCGCGCCGGTCGCGGCACGATACGCCCACGGCGCGCGCATCGTCCACCGAAACAGCGTGAATGACAGCCGTTCGATCACATGACTCGGCACATCATTCGCTTGCATGGACGTCGACGTTGCCGCCGAGTCGGCAATTTGTGCGCGCAAATGCAGCAGCAACGCGGGAATGTCGATCTTGACCGGGCACACGTCACGACATGCACCGCACAGCGACGATGCGTATGGGAGCTGTGCCGCGTGCCCCAATCCATTTAACTGCGGTGTAATCACCGCGCCGATCGGCCCCGGATACACCGAGCCATACGCGTGTCCACCCACCTGCTGATACACCGGGCAGACATTCAGGCACGCCCCACACCGGATGCACGCCAACGACTGCCGCGTAATCGGATGCGCCAGCATCCGCGACCGCCCATTGTCGACGATCACGATATGTAGTGCCTCGGGCCCTTCACCCGGCGTCGCGAGCCCAGTCAAGATGGACTGATACACCGTGAGTCGCTGCCCCGTCCCTGAGCGCGGGAGTAACTTGAGAAACACATCCAGATCGGCGAACCGCGGGATGATCTTCTCGATCCCCATCAACGCTACATGTACGCGCGGCACCGAAGTCGACAGCCGCGCGTTCCCTTCGTTCTCCAGGATCACGATCGATCCCGTTTCGGCGATCCCGAAGTTCACACCGCTAATTCCCATCCGTGCCTGCGCGAACGCGGGACGCAGGATCCGTCGTGCGGCCGCGGTCAGCATTGCGGCATCGGCATCGGGAGGTGTACCAAGCGTGGCGGTAAAGAGTCGCGCGATCTCGGCGTGCGTTTTGTGGATGGCCGGCACGACGATATGCGAGGGCGCTTCGTGCGCGAGCTGCAGGATCCATTCGCCCAGATCAGTCTCGATCGGCGAGATCCCGGCCGCTTCCAACGCATGGTTGAGCTCGAGCTCCTCCGACAACATGCTCTTACTCTTCACCACTGTGGTGGCGTCGTACTGTCGCGCAAGCGCGATCACAATGGCGCGTGCCTCGTCGGCCGTCGATGCCCAATGAACGGTCGCCCCCGCCGCCTCGGCGTGATCGGCAAAGTCGGCGAGATAACGGTCGAGATGCGACAACGCCTCGTCCTTGATCGCCCGGGCACGGTCACGGAGCGATTCCCAATCATTGGTCGACGCCAGCACCAACCGCCGGCGCTCGCGCGACACGGCGGCCAACCCGGTCAGCGCGCTTTGGAGCTGCGGATCAGCCAGCGCCTCATGCGCGTTGTCCGCGAACGGGATCGCGGCCGACGACTCAATCATCCAACCGCCCCGCCAGAATCTCGGCCAGGTGCGCCACCCGCAGCGGCGATCCGCGCCGAGCGAGCCGCCCGCTCAAATGCATGAGGCAGCTTACATCCCCAGACACGAGGACATCCGGCTCGACACTCTGGATATCGTCGATCTTTTTATCCGCGATCGCGACCGAGATATCGGCGTACTTGACCGAAAAAGTCCCCCCGAAACCACAACACCCTTCAGGGTTGTCTAGGGAAAGGAGCTCCGCACCCCGCACCGCCCGGAGCAGACGCTCCCCCTCGGTGCGTTGGTCGAGGTCACGGAGCGCGTGACAGGCGTTGTGCCACACCACTTTCCCATTGAAGGAGGCCCCAAGATCGGTGATCCCCAGGACATTGACCAGGAAACCGGCCAGCTCGTGCGTCCGCTGCGCCACGCGTCGCGCTCGGTCCCGCCACCCCGCGTCGTCGGGGAACAGCTCCTCGAAGTGCCGCACCATCGCCACGCACGACCCCGAGGGGGAGACGATCCACTCGGCGGGGTCAGCCTCATACAGCTCGATCCATCGTTCAGCCAAGGCCCGGGCATCGTTCCTGTATCCCGTATTGAACGCCGGCTGCCCGCAACAGGTCTGCCCCGGATTAAAATTCACCGAGCATCCGGCTCGCCGAAGCACGTCGACCGTGGCCACCCCGACCGTGGGCCAGAGCTGGTCGACCAAACAGGTGATGAAAAGGGAAACCTGCGGCATGGTGGCGAAAGGGTGGGCTACCGACCTTAAAAAAATATAATAGTTTATTGCTTATGACAGCCGTCACTGGCCGGATTTTGGGCGACTCGCGACGTTCGAGGGGCTTCTAATGGTATTCCAAGCTATCGAGCCGATTTCAAAACGCGACCGTATCACCTCGGCGCTTCGCGCGGCGATCCTGCGCGGAGAGCTGGAGTCGGGGGCGCTCATTACCGAGACCCACCTGGCCAAGGACTTTGGCGTGGGACAGCCGTTGGTACGCGAGGCGCTCATCGAGCTGGAGCACGCGGGGTTCGTGCAGCGGGTCCCATATCGCGGGACATATGTCACCAAGTTCTCGCGCCAGGACATCGAAAACATCTTCCGCCTCCGCGCGGAGCTCGAAGGGTTGGCGGCGTTGTGGGCCAAGGCGCGCGTCACCCCCGAAGACATTACGGCGCTGCGCGAGATCGTGGCCAAAATGGAGTTGTCGGCGCACACGGTGGAGCTGGACGACTTTTACGAAAACGATCTGGCCTTTCACCGGAAAATCTGGGAGATCGCGGATAATTCGTATCTCACCGACGCACTGGAGCGCGTGGTCAGCCCGCTGTTCGCCTTCTTTTTGATGCGCACGCCACGCGTGCGCGGTACGTACGAAGGAAGCGCCGCGTCGCATGGACGGATCGTGGATGCGTTGGAGTCCGAAGACGCGGACACGGTGCGTCGCATGACGTGCGAGGCGCTCGCCGGGTTCCAGGAGGACTGGAACGTGTTGTTGCCCGATCCCTGAGGGGACGAGCAATTCCGTAGGATTGCTAGATCACGGTAGTGTTGCACTCTCGTTTTTGATCGCGCTCGTTTCCCTTTTGCTCGCCTTTCGATGAAAATCACGCAGGTATCGACGCACGCGTTCCGCATGGCCAAGTCGTGGAACACCGACACGATCATCGCCAATCCGCTCTCCATCTATCCACAATATCATGCGCGCCGCTCCAGCTGGTACGGCGAGCAGTGGGCCATGGTGGTCCAGATCGACACGGACGAGGGGATCACCGGCTACGGCTATATCGGCGGCGCGCATCGCGGTTCCATCGCGGCGATCGAAGATCAGTTCTCGATCTTTTTGAAAGGGGCGAACCCGTTCGACACCGAGCGGATCTGGGACCAGTGCTTCCGCGCCTCGCAGTATTATGGTCGGAAAGGGGCCGCGCTCAACGCGATCTCGGGAATCGATATCGCGCTGTGGGATATCATCGGCAAGGCGGTGAACAAGCCGCTCTACCAGCTCATCGGCGGACGCACCAAAGACGAAGTGCGCGTCTACGCCACGGGCTTTTACACCGAGACGTACCGCAAGCGCGGCATCCGTGACACCAAGCTTCCCGTGCGCTTCGGTCCCGCGGACGGCAAAGAAGGGCTCAAGAAAAACGCGGAAGATATCGCCAAGGCGCGCGAGATCATCGGCGACGGCGACATCATGCTCGACTGTTATATGGCGCTGGACGTGCCATACACGATTCAGCTGGCCAAGATCGCGCGCGAATACGGCGTGAAGTGGATCGAAGAGCCGGTGCTCCCGGACAAGATCAATTCGTATCGCAAGATCAAAGACGCGGTGCCCGACATCATGATCACGGGCGGCGAGCACGAATACAGCCGCTATGGGTTCCAGGAGTTGCTGGAAAAGCAGGCGGTGGATCTGGTGCAGCCGGACATCTATCGCGCGGGCGGTATTTCGGAGCTGCGCAAGATCGCGGCGATGGCATCGGCGTGCGACATTCCCATCATTCCGCACGGCGTGGGGGCACCGACCTATCACTTCGTGATGGCGACGACCAACTCCCCCATGGCGGAATACTGGGATGTGTACGGCGACGGCGGCGAGCCGGTGTTCACGGGCGAGCCCACGATCGAAAACGGCGCGCTGGTGTTCAACGACAAGCCGGGCTTGGGCACTGAGCTCAACCCCAAGGTGTTGGCGGGGACGTTGCCGGCGCCGCAGTGGTGAGCTGAGCGACACACCATGATCACAACGCGGCGGTGATTCCGATGCGATACGACGTGCAGGCGCTCAAGGTCGGGGAATGCGACGTCATGGGCCCCGAAGTATACTGGATGGACCGGTGGTTGGAGTGGGAGACGCTCTACTTCTACATGGTCGTGATCCGGAACGCGGAGCACACCATCGTCATCAATTCGGGACCGCCGCGCGACCTCACCGCG
>Ga0105237_10006421_pt1 | contig 13045 bp, 10 predicted proteins | sample KBSC24metaG_FD_81520 | JGI IMG/M metagenome (GOLD analysis project Ga0105237, IMG submission 81520) | Corn rhizosphere microbial communities from Kellogg Biological Station, Michigan, USA - KBS C2-4 metaG | ecosystem: Host-associated > Plants > Roots > Rhizosphere > Soil | place: Michigan, USA...
GTTTCAGAACACCATCGCCCGAGACTGTGGACTATGTATGTCATTGACGGTCACACTGCTATTGGCTTCGACCCGGATGATAGGTCCAGAGATTGGTCGCCTTGCGGCGAAACATCAGCTCAAATACCGGAGATCCGAAACCAGAAGCGCGAGCGAACGCTGTCAGGGCATGACAAAAGAGGTACAGGCGCCGAAACCTACCAAGAGTACGAACGCCGCCCGAGTCGACACGAAAGTGAACATGAACATGGAGACGCACCCAAAGAGCCATTTGAATCTTCAGGCAAAAAAAAATGACCTACACCGCCCCGTGCTAACGTAGCCACCCCTCTGCAGAAGTCACTTCGGCCTGAAGTGTAGCCGTGCGCATACACGTATTGAAAAATGGCCGTTGCGTGTTACCACCCAGTCTGCATTTGGTTTTTTCGCATAAGTAAAATCACTCGTCCTTTAGAATGAGAATCAGCGTTTGGATTCGGGATTGTGGACGCATCGTCATTTTCGTGACGCCGCATATGGGCCGCCGCCAGATCCACCTAAGGAATGGAATCGGGAAATCCTTAAAACGAGAGTTTCATTGAATATTGCCCCAAGCCCGTTGGCGCGGTGAGTGATTTCTTGCCCCGTCTGCGGGAGGAACCAATCATCGAGTGAGCCTAGTTCTTCAGGCGTGGCTTTCGTTTGGAGCAAAATCGTTAAACGCCATGGCTCCCTATGGGGACCTCGGTTGGGACCCTACGAGGTCATCTCGCATGGAGCACCTCCGGGGACCGGAGCACGACGCAAACCGCACTAGTACCTCAGTGATCCGTTTCACTTCGTCGCGTCGGCAGGCTTGGGACGAGTTGCAGTCCTCTGATATTGATCCACGATCGCCGGCCGCTTGCCTTCTGTCGAAAGCCCCGCGGCGAGCATCAGTCTAGTGATGGCGGCGATCGTGGGCGGATCGGGGCGCAGTTCGACGCCGACGTAACCCTCGGCGATGAAAAGGGGCGTCCGTCCGGCCTTGTTGGGTTTGCTCCAGATTTTCGGATCGGCTCCACGCTCCGCGAGCAGGTTCACGACACGGGGGTAGTTGTTGAGGGCCGCACCGTGCATCGCCGTATCGCCATTGTTGTCAATGGCGTTGATGTCCGCGCCACGGTCGAGCAGGATTGTGACGGCCTCCACGGCTTCGCTTTCTTCACCGGCTTCCTCAAGGCCTTCTCTGGTGCCAAGACCGGCGGCGGCCATAAGCGGCGTTGTGTTGTTGAGATTTGGAATGAGTGGATCCGCGCCTAGTTCCAAGAGCAGGCGAATGAGGGGAACGTCGGAGCGGTCGGCCGCGAACAGCATCGGCGTGGCCCCCTCAGTGCCGATGGTCGACGATGTGGCGGGATACTTCGGCGCGCCCTTGGGCAGGCGAAAATCTACGTTCGCGCCCCGCTTCACAAGTTCCCGCACGAACTCCAGGCTCGAAAGATGGCCCGCACCGTGCGGCGCAGCACCATCGCTTCCATCGCTCGAATCCGGTTTTCTGACTCCGGGGATCATGTGGAGCGGAGTGAATCCGGTACGGTGATCGTTCGGATCGGCTCCCGCGTCGACCAACGCAATCGCCAGATCGAAATGAGCATTCTGAACGGCGAGCAGCAGGGGACTGGTCCGCCCCGTCACAGCAGAACGGGATCCGACCGGACGCTGCATCATGGCGTTCACATCGACGCCCGCCGCGAGAAATGCCTTGGCTGCATCCAGGCGGCCCTCGCGCACGGCAAATAAAAATGCCGTAAGCCCGGAATCGACGGTCGCGTTGATATCCGCGCCCGCCTGAATCAACCTGCGGACGATGGCCGTGTGTCCCTCGGCCGCCGCCCACATTAACGCCGTCTGGCCAAGCCGCTCACGAGCATTGGGATTGACGCCACGAGTGAGCAGCATCGTTACCGCCTCCGCGTCGCCAGAGCGCGAGGCCAGCATGAGGGTGGTTTCTCCGCCCTTGAGAGTGGCGTTCACATCGGCTCCGGCGTCCAGCAAAAGCTTCACCATCCCAGCGTCGCCGTTCTCGCAGGCCTGCAACAATGGCGATACCCCATAGCGGTTTACCGCGTTCACGTTGGCCCCCGCTTTCAGCAGCATAACGGCCGTGTCCGCGTCATCGTGATACACGGCCCAGTGCAGCGCGGTGGTGCCGTCGGGTTGAGGAACATTTACGCCGGTTGGGCTTCCGAGCATTGTGCGGACAGCCGATAGATCATGCTTTTCCGCCGCGTCCGCCAACGGCGAAGGGGTTACAGCTACAGCCGATCCGCCGATGCACAATGTGAGCAGCGTGAGGGTACCCCATGTTCGCCAAGACATTGTTCGCCAACACATTTGCGGCTCCTAAACTGCGAAGAGATCTTCGATCTTGCCGGTGCTGTCCATAAAAGAATCCAACTCGACGCCCACACGATCGAGTAACGTGAGGTGGAGGTTGGCCAGGTTGGTTGGTTTTTCGGAGTGGATATGCCGGCCGCCTTTCAAGCCCGCAGCCGCACCGCCCGCGACCAGAATCGGAAGGTCTTCGTGATCGTGGACGCTGGGGTTTCCCATCCCGCTTCCGTACAAGTAGACCGTGTGATCCAGAAGCGAGCCTTCGCCATCAGAGGTACGCTTCATCTTTTGAAGGAACTCGGAAAACAGCGAAACATGGTACGTATTGATTTTTGCGATCTTCGCTATCTTTTCCGGATCGCCGCCGTGATGGCTGGTGGGGTGGTGGGGCTCGGGCACGCCGATCTCCGGATACGTACGATTGCTCTGCTCGCGCGTAAGCTGAAAGGTCACGACCCGCGTGATATCGGCCTGGAACGCCAGAATCTGCAAATCGAACATCAGCTTGGCGTGATCGGCGAAGGCGGCGGGAACACCAACCGGTCGATCGGCATCCGGTATTTTATCGCCGTCTATCGCTTTCTCAGCGCGCTCGATTTCGCTCTCCACCTGACGGACGCTGTCGAGATATTGGTCGACTCTTGCGCGGTCCTGAGCGCCTACGCGTTGCTTGAGTTTGGCGATGTTCGCAGTGAATGAATCGAGTAGGCTAGCTCGATCCTGCAGCGCGGCGCGACGCGCGGCGGCATTGCCGCCCTCACCGAACAAGCGTTCAAATACCACGCGCGGGTGGGCCTCGGACGGAAGCGGCGTCGTCGGCGACGACCAGGAGAGGCAGTTCTGATAGACGCACGCATAACCGTTGTTGCACACGCCGGCAAGCGGGTTTAGGTCCATTGCGAGCTGGAGCGACGCTAGTTGCGTATCGCCCCCCATCTCTTTTGCCGCGATCTGATCGATGGTCGTGCCGCAGCTATAATCCGAACTCTCAGTGTGTTTGGCGAGTGCAGCGCTGAGAAAGGAAGCGTTCGAGGTGTCATGCGTCCCCGGATAGGCGTTCTGCAGCCGCGTGTTGGTGATAACCGTTACGTTATCCTTCACCGGCTGGAGCGGGGAGAGGATCGGTGGAAGCTCGTCGAGTTTTCCCACGCCCGAAGGTGTCCATCGCGAATGGTCGCACCCCATCGGAATGAACACAAAGCCAAGTCTCCGCACGGGCTTCGCCGGCGTTTGCGCCCACGCCGTGGCGGCGGGAATCATGGCGTCGAGCAGAGGCAGGGCCAGGGCAGCGCCTCCGCTCTTCAGCAGCATCCTCCGGGGTATCGCCTTTTTCGTGAGAAACATCTAGCGCTCCCTTCCGTTACTTGATACTCGCTATTTTGGCCGTCGGCGGAGTTGTATTCAGTTTTTCATTCGTCGGCGCTTGCCGTAGTTGAAACGGAGCGCTTTTCGCAATTCCAAGAATGAGTGACGAAAATCGGTATCCATCTTTCCCGGCATCTCGCACGATCTTGCGCACAGCCGGCGCGTCGTAGTATTCCACGCCTCGGCCGAGAGCGAAGGTCATCAGATTCTCTGTGAGCGTGGAGACAAACAGCTCGGGATGCGCCACCAGGGCGTCTTCGAGTCCGTCAATTCCGCGGAACTCCGCGCTCCCGGGAATCGAACCGGACGCATCGACTGCTTGCCCATCTACCTCAAAATCGCGCCACTGTCCAACCGCGTCGAAATTCTCGAGCGCGAAACCCACCGGATCAATGGAGCGATGACAACTGGCACACACTGCGTTTGCTCGATGCGCAGCCAGGCGCTGGCGCATGGAGAGATTGGCGGCCACTGTGCTCTCATCGAGAGCCGGGACATTCGGTGGAGGGGCAGGCGGCGGCGCGCCTATGATGTTGCGCAGAACCAGGACGCCGCGAAGCACGGGCGACGTGCGGGTTGCATAGGACGTGACGGCCAACACGCTACCCTGCCGCAGCAGGCCTCCGCGTTTGCTCGCAGGAGAGAGTGTCACACGGCGGAATCGGCTTCCGTACACGTTTGGAATTCCGTAGTGCCTGGCAAGGCGCTCATTCAGAAACGTGTAGTCCGAACGAAGGAACGTCAGCGCGCTGCGATCCTCGCGCACAACACTGTCGAAAAAGAGTTCGGTTTCCTGGCGAAAGGCCTGCCGCAGGTTGTCGTCGAAGTCCCGAAAAAGCGTTGTACTCGGAGCCAAAGTGTCGATGTTGCGCAGGCGAAGCCACTGTCCCGCGAAGTTTGTCGCGAGGTTGACCGAGCGCCGATCGGCGAGCATTCTCCGCATCTGCTTTTCGAGTTCTCCCGGCTGGCTCAGTTTGCCGCGAATCGCCACGTCGAGCAGTTCATCGTCCGGAATGCTGCTCCACAGGAAGAACGATAAGCGCGATGCCAGTTCCAAATCGCTGATGCGATAAACGCCGCCCGGGGGCACCTTTTCCGGATCGCTTTCCACGCGCAGCAAAAACTCGGGGTTGGCCAGCACTGCTGCCAGCCCCGCCGCGATTCCAGCATCGAAATCCGCTCCCGCCCGGCCTTTGCGATAGAACCCCATCGGCTCGTCCACGTCAGCTTTGGTAACAGGCCGGCGATACGCTCGCCGCATCACGGTGGCGAGGATGGTTGCCGCGCACTTTTCTTCCTCGGCTTTTTCTTGTCCAGCGGCGTCTCGTCCCGTCCGCCGGCATACAAACAACCGCCGGCGGCTCGGTGTGTCTCCGGCGCCTTGCGGTGCGTAGGGCCCGGTGATAGAAACCTGGCTGAGGCCTGGTACAGTGCGGGGATAGCGACGGTCGTTATACCGTGATTCGGTAGGTTGCCGTAAGGTATCGGTGAGCGACGAACCCTCCTTTACAAAGGTGACGGCGAATTTGTGCGGCCCGGCGCTGACTCTCACACGCGCTTTCAAGTCCTTGTCAGCCCGTGTGTCGTCGGCGGTCTTCTGTACCGTGAAGGTTTTCACCGGTTCCCGGTCGATCAGCACCAGCAGCTCATGGGGACGGGCTTCTCGCAGTCCGGTTACGACGCCCTCTAGATTCCGCGCGAGGACAATTTGAACGTCATACTCGCCATCCTGGGGGAATGTATACAAGGTCGACACGCCGCCGCGCGTGCCTATCGGCATCCCAGGCAACTGATCCTCCTGGGTGAGATCCGCCGCGACCTGAATGGTGTCGCCTTGTAAGGCTGGTGCGCTCCCGACCGCCAGACGACCGATTTTCTGTGCGGCAGCGATGTAACGATTCAGGAGCGTCGGCGGCAAGTCTCCTACCGTTACGTTGTCGAAGCCATGACCGCTCTCATCGGCGGGAAGCAGCGCGGCCGCGTCGATATCCAAGGCCAGCAGGTCTCGGATCGCGTTTTGATACTCGGTTCGATTCAGCCGCCGCAGCGAATCCGTCCGGCCAGGACTCGGCTTATTGGCGTACGCCCCATCGAGTGACGCTTCGAGCGAGGTCAAAATCGCGAGGCGATCGGCTTCCGAAGGCTGTGCCGCGTTGGCAGGGGGCATGACGCGCGTGCGCAGCTTGCGCACTACCGTCTCCCACAATTCCGGTTGTGCACTAGGCTTGCCCGGGTCGACTTGGGCCAGGCTGAGCCCGGCGGTTTTGAGCCGCTCGTTGTGGCATGTCGCACAATAGCGATCGAGGAATGCCTTGCTTTGCTGTGCGGACAACTTCGCGGGCACGGCTAGACAGAGGGCCACCAGTCCAAGAACGCCTACTCTCAACTCTGTAGCAAACCACACGGGGCTATTCTCCTGGTCCTCAAGTTATTCTATTCCTTTTCGCTTACCGGCAACTACAGGGACTTCGACAGGGACTCTGGTTCAAACTGGCAATCTTCCGTGAGTAAGCCTGAGCGGAGGGCGGATGCTCCAAATCCTTGCTAGACCGGGCTTGAGCGCGATGGGGGGTAAGGAAACAGTAATGACCGTTGCGGTGTCGTTTTGGCCTGCCAAGCCACAAATTTTGGCCATCGCCTCCGGATGTCGGCCTCGTTAGGGTGGGATGACCCCCGGCCCTTCCCTTGTGGATCACAATTAACCCATCTCGGTAGTTCTCCCACTTCAGACGGAAAACACCCCCCTCTGGATGCGAATCGCAATCGAACAGGATGTTGGCACAACGCTAGGTTAAGGCAGGTGTCCGGACGCCTTGGCTCTACTTTGCAGCTGCTTGGCACGCCGCGAGTGCCTTGAGCTGACCATCCGGGTTGCCCTGATTCTCCTGTGCCGCCCGACGTAGGCACGCCGCCATCTCCTGCTGCCTTACAGGGGGACCCGCGGGACGCAGTTCCTCGGGCTTGACCTCGGAGGGCTTCTCGATCGCCTCCATCAGCCGCTCCGATGCGCCCGCATTTTCCAGGCGCCCGCGTTCGTCCCCGGTCAGCGCATGCGGTTGATTCGTGCGGCGCACGTCATCCAGAATCCGAAATTGATCTACCTTGGCTTGCAGCATTCGGATCACATTTTCGACGACGGGGGACGAAGCCGGCTTGGGCGCCACAGCTGGCGGAGCCGAGGTCGCCGGCGGAGCACGCAGCGTGGTTACGGTTGCCGGAACAGCCGTGGGAGGTGGTGCCGTAGCAGGGGTTGTCGGAACAGCCGCCGTACCTCCCTTGGCCCCAGCCGGAGCCGGCGTCGCTGCGGGAGCCGTCCGAGTCGCAGGAGGCGTGGTCTCCGGGCGAGTAGCAGCAGACCGAGTGGCCCCCGGACGTGTCGCAGGAGTCAGCGGCTGAACCGGAGGCGGCGTCACTACTCCGCCGGTCGGACGCGGGGGCGCCATCGACGCATCCCACGCACGCCCCACCGAAGCCGTTAAATTCGGTCCCACGATCTTCAACTGCCGCGCGAGCTCAATGCGAATCCCCGCCGCCGTGGCGCAAGTGCCGCGATTCAACTCGCCTTCAAATTCTACCGTCTTGCCCAGCATCGCCGTCGACCAGTTAGGCCCGAAAAGCTCCGGAAAAATGTCGGCGCCCAACTCGCAAATCGCGAACGCGCCTTCCGGCTGCCCGGCGCGTAACCAGTCGTTGATGAAATAGTCGCCCGGCAGATCAGTCGGAGGCTTCGGAATCGTGGCGCTGTCTTTGAAGTACACATGGATCCAGGGAGTCTGCGCGCCAGGATTTGGCAGTTCCAGCCGCGAAATCATCCCACGCATGATGATGTGGCGGTTCGCGATCAAAGGCCTTGTGCCGCGCGGGCCGAAAGCGGAGCTGGTGAATGAAGAGTACTTCTGCCACGTCATCGCCCATGGACCCTTGGCGATCTCCGCGCGGTCTCGTTGATTCTGTGCCTCCTCTTCCTCCAGCTGAGCCGCACCCTGGAGAGCAGTGCGCATCATGAGCCCGCCGACGCCTCCCGCGCTTGCCAGCGACACAGCCTGGTTCTCGATGATCGTGGAACGGCGTTCCTCCGCTGCTCTCTCTGCGGACGTCATGTTGCCGGCCTGCTTGGCGGTGCACGGGTCGCACTGCGAGTCGTAACCGATCTCCTGGCTGTCGGTATAAGGAATCACGGTCAACTGGAAACCCACTGAACCGCAGGTGGGCTCCGAGTTTGCCGCCCGTTGCTGATCCGCCACCTGGGCCTGGAGTCGCTGGCTCGCGCTAGCATTCAGGGGCAGCCTGGAAACCGCCGACGTTGTCACGGGTTGACTGCAATCCGGGGTCTGTGACCCAAACGCCGCGATCATGGGGATCGTCACGCTCGCTCCGTTGTGCTGCACCACCTGCGTGCGCTTCACGGCGGAGAAATTGTCGCCGCCCAAATCGGCCTCCCAGAACGGCAGCAGATCCCCGCGCCGCGCCCCGCGCCACTGTCCCTTCTCGTCGGGAAACGCGAACCCCAGCGTGCCTGCGGCAAGCCTACCCGTACCCTTAATCAGGAAATCACAATCCGAGGGGCCGATGTGCTTGCCCATGACATTGCCCTGGATCGCCACATAGGCGTCGATCGCGACTTTACCGGCGTTACAGACTTGAAAATACGAGGTCCCTTGCCCGAACAGCGGGGTGGAGCAAAGCAGGAATAGGGCTGGCAACCAGGAGCGTTGCACGGGCATGAGAGTCTACCTCCGTTCTCGGAATTGACCCTCATTCTACATCAGGAATTTATCGAAATGGTCACTACGCGTCATGGGCGCGTCTGGTGAAAATGCGGACAAGACAGGCATTCATTGCGATAGGTACTTAACGGGTTCCTTTGAATCTTCTTAGGAGAAACTCGCTAACCGGCCAATTATGGGAATTGGACGGGTTGCTCTCCCGTCGCAGTTTTACTGGCTCTTTATGGTTGCCGGTGTCGCGTGAATGGGACTACCCATGACCTCGTCGGCGATATGTTTGATGTGTAGACTGGGACTATCCGCCCCAATCCGACTGGTCCGAGAGACGTCTATGTTCGAGCAACACGACGGTGCCGATGCAACAATTTTAGTGCGCACGAATTTTACGGATGATGCCGTCTGGGCCAAGTTATGCGCCCCCGCTCAGGCGTGATCGCCGGTTTGGCCTGTCGTTCCGGAAAGATAGTTTGACCCGGTGCCCGGCGGATTGACAAGATAAAGAACCACATGAACCTCCTACCACGAGAAGAGAAGTTCTTCGAATACTTTCATCAACAAGTAAAATTCATTTGTCAGGCCGCGGACCTGCTAGTCGAGGGCGCCGCGGCGGGAAATGCCCACCTGGCGAGCGCCGCGCATCAAATCAAAGCCATCGAAGAACAGGCCGACACCGTAATTCACGAGATCTACACCCGCCTGAACTCCACATTCATCACGCCGCTCGATCCCGAGGATATCCACTCGCTCTCCTCCCATCTGGACGACGTGATCGACGGCATTGAGGATTCCGTGCATCGTATGCTCGCGTATCGGATTGATCCTCTGCCTGGCACCGTGCTGGAACTGTGCCGTCTGGTGCAGTCCTGCGGGCTCTCCCTTCTGCAGGCGTTCGAGTCCCTCGCTAAGAACCAGCCGTTTATGGACCACTGCATCGAGATAAACCGGCTGGAGGAAGCTGCGGACCAACTCGTACGTGCCGCCGTAGCCGCTCTGTTCCAGGACGAGAAAGATCCGATTCGCGTCATTAAGCTCAAGGAGATCTATGAGTTCCTGGAGCAGACCACGGATTATTGCGAGGACGTCGCTGACGCGCTTCAGAACGTCCAGGTTAAGAACAGCTAAAAGCCGCGCATGGATTCCACGTTGATCCTGGTTGGTGGCATTATTCTGGTTGCGCTCGTTTTTGATTTCGTTAACGGGTTCCACGACGCAGCGAATTCGATTGCGACCGTAGTGGCCACGAAAGTCCTGACGCCGGCGCAAGCCGTCCTGTGGGCTTCCGGATTTAATTTCATTGCGGCGTTCAGCGTAGGCACCGGCGTAGCCAAGACGGTAGGCGCCGGGATGATCGATCTTCAATATGTCACCCCGCTGGTTATCCTCGCCGGATTAGTCGGTGCGATTACCTGGGACCTGATCACCTGGTGGCTGGGACTGCCGACCAGTTCGTCTCACGCACTCATAGGCGGCTACGGTGGCGCTGCGATGGCGCGTGCGGCCCATCTTCGTGGTCTGGACCGGAGTCTCGACGTCCTCATAGGCGGCGCCTGGATAAAGACTCTGGTGTTTATCGTGATCGCCCCACTGATGGGCATGGCGCTCGCCTACGGCCTGATGATCGCGGTGTATTGGATTTTTCGGAAGGCGCGTCCCGACAAGATGGATCGTTACTTTCGCAGGCTGCAGTTGGTTTCATCGGCGGCTCTGAGTTTCTCTCATGGCGCGAACGACGCTCAGAAGACGGCTGGAATCATCACCGGCGTACTGGTAACTTCCGGCATGCTGGCTAAGTTTGAAGTACCTGCGTGGGTCATATTTGTGTCTTACGGCGCCATCGCCCTCGGAACCATGAGCGGAGGATGGCGTATCGTCAACACCATGGGATCCCGCCTCACTAAGCTCAAACCGCGCAGCGGGTTTTGTGCTGAAACGGCTGCCGCCATCGCCATCCTGTTTGCTACTGAGTACTTGAAACTGCCGGTTTCGACCACGCACGTCACTGCTGGCGCCATTGCCGGCGTCGGATCGATTCAACGGATGAAAGCCGTGCGCTGGGGCGTGGCTACCAACATTCTGTGGGCGTGGATCTTGACGATTCCTGCCTCGGCCATCGTCGGTTGGCTCACCATGGAAGGGATCCAGCTGTTCACAAACGGGAACTAACTCCAGTCGGCAATATCCAGGGAGGGCGTTTGGCGGGGTGGCAATGAAAAGTATTCTTCGCTTGACTCTGTTCCTTCCGGCCCCGAGAATAATCTGGTCAGGAGCATTCCTCAAACGCTGAAAGCATCTCTCGCCGCGACCATCATCACCGCCTCAATGGCCTTCGCACAAGCCTCCCAGGAAGGTTGGAAGGGCGACCTTACTGGCGTCTGGCAAGGCCCTTACAAGGGTGACCTAACCCGCAACACTTCGGCCAAGTTGACCCCCTGGGGCGAGGAGCAGTTCAAGAAATTCGACGGGACCATCGACCCCTGCCTGCCGGTTGGGGTCACTCGCCAGATTAACGCGCCTGACCCGATTGAGATCGTTCAGACACCCGACCGCCTTGTGATTCTGTATGAGTCCTGGCACATCTTTCGGTCCATCCCCACTGATGGCCGCCCTCATCCCAAGAATCTCGACCCGACCTGGTTCGGCAATTCTGTCGCGAAGTGGGAGGGCGACACTTTAGTTATCGACGTGACGAATTTGAACGATAAAACAACACTCGATACGGTCGGTCATCCGCACAGCGATCAGCTCCATCTCATAGAACGCATCCGCCGTAGCGGCCCTGCCACCGCTTCCTATGAGGTAACAGTGGACGATCCGAAAACCTACGTCGAGCCCTGGACGCAGAAACGCGTGCTGCAGCTGAAGCCGGGACTGGAATTGATGGAATATGTGTGTCTGGAAAATGAGAAGGACCGCAGCCACCTGAAGGGCATCAAGTAGGACCCCAAGTTTTGTCAGCGCCGCAGGTTCTTATGAAAGCGACCGAATGGTAGCCGCATCCCGTACGGGGCTTCCTAAAGTGGGTCTTGCCGGCGCCGAATCGGAGCGGCCATATTGAGCCAGATACGTTAGGGCTTTCTGGTGCGCCCGGAGGGACTCGAACCCCCGGCCTACTGGTTCGAAGCCAGTCGCTCTATCCAGCTGAGCTACGGGCGCATGGCCTCAATCGTATCATCCTAATGAGCACCAATTCACTATGGGCGTCGAAACCGAAATCAAGCTGCGCCTTTCCGAGGGTCCGGGGCGCGCCAAGGCTGTGCTGGAACAGCACGGCTTCCACCCAATCGGCCCGCGTGAGCTCGAAACCAACCAGAGCTTCGACCTACCTGGAGGCGAGTTAAGACAAACCATTCGTCTGCTGCGGCTGCGCTCGGCGGGCGGACGTTGGACGGTGACATATAAAGGTCCGCCCATCACCAGCGACCGCCATAAGAGCAGGGAAGAGATCGAAACCGAGGTATCCGACGGCGAGGCATTTGTCCACATCTTAATGAGGCTGGGCTATCAGCCTTCCTTCGCTTATGAGAAGTTCCGCACCACGTTCAAGGCGGACGGCGATGACGGAATCGTCACTCTGGATGAAACCCCGATCGGCGATTTCCTGGAACTAGAAGGCCCAGCGTACTGGATTGACCAGACGGCCGTAACGCTCGGGTTTGAACCAGCCGATTACATCACATCATCGTATGCAGCGCTTTACGAGGAATATCGGCGAACGCATGACACCGTACCTCGGGACATGCAGTTCCATAGCCCTTAGTCAAAACGACCTTAGTACCTCAAGAGGTATTGTCCGTTGGGGTAACGAGTGCTATTCTTCCAATAGATTCGTGGACAAGATTTCACAACACGCGAGACCGAAGGTAGGGAACGATGCTTGATCTAATCGTTACCCTGCTCATCACGGTGAGCTCAGTGCTCATGTTGGGTTACTGGTTCCGTTACAGTTGCCTGTTGATGCTGAGCGCGGAAACCACTCGTGATTATGCGGCGGACATCGCTACCGCGAATCAGTTAAGCTTCCTGCAGGTCCAAGCCGAATTGCGCGATCAACAGCCGGCCGATCTCAACCGCTTACAGGCTGCTCTGGACCGCGACTTGGCAGTAGTGACCTACTTGATCCAAAATGCCTCCGGGCAGGGCGAGTGGGGCATGGAAGCGCGGATGCTGAAACTCAACTATCGCCTGATGAGCACGTGGTGCAGCGTCAGCCAACGCTTCTCTCCGGAAGCAGGACGTCGCGCACTGGACGAGATGTCCATGATCGTCTCGCACTTCGCGAACTCGCTGGGCGAACAGGCTACTGCCGGCGCAGCAGCTTAATCGCTTGCACATCGCTTAATCCTTAAACGACGAGCCTTCCGTTTCAGGTACCTGCCAACGCCCGCTTTGCCACTCGAGGTTGAAGTTCTCTCCCAGGTACACGCGGCGGACCTCGGGATCGTTGCCTAACTGATCAGGCGTCCCCGAGCGGAAGATGCGCCCATCGTTGATGATATAGGCACGATCGGTCACTGCCAGCGTTTCACGGACGTTGTGATCGGTCACTAGGATGCCGATTCCTGAGCGCTTCAGGTCGAAGATGATCTTTTGCAGTTCAA
>Ga0105237_10006422_pt1 | contig 13044 bp, 14 predicted proteins | sample KBSC24metaG_FD_81520 | JGI IMG/M metagenome (GOLD analysis project Ga0105237, IMG submission 81520) | Corn rhizosphere microbial communities from Kellogg Biological Station, Michigan, USA - KBS C2-4 metaG | ecosystem: Host-associated > Plants > Roots > Rhizosphere > Soil | place: Michigan, USA...
CGGATGCGCGAGGAGGTGCTCGCGATCGTCCACCATCGTGAAGCGGCGCACGCGGCGGAGGTGACCCATGCCTGACGTCAGCGTGCCGGTGCCGACGCTGGTGGCCCCGGCCGGCACGAGTGCGCCCGCTGCGGCCGTGTCGGTCGACGCGAGCGGCGCGAAGCTGAAGACCAGCAGGTTCAAGGTGCCGGGCGAAGGCTCGAGCTTCACGATCAGCGTCGTCACCGTCGTCGTGCTGCTCGCGCTGTGGGCGCTCGTCACGAACATGGGCTGGGTCAAGCCGCTGTTCCTGCCGAAGCCGCAGGCGGTGTTCCAGCAGTTCTACGAATACCTGAGCGGGCAGGCCAACGACAAGCCGCTCTGGCAGCATTTCGCGGCCAGCATGTTCCGGGTGTTCTCGGCATTCGCGCTCGCCTGCGTGACGGCCATCCCGATCGGCATCGCGATGGGCATGAGCCGCGTCGCGCGCGGCATCTTCGATCCGCCGCTCGAGTTCTACCGGCCGCTGCCGCCGCTGGCCTACCTGCCGCTCATCATCATCTGGTTCGGCATCGACGAGCTGCCGAAGGTGCTGCTGATCTTCCTGAGCTGCTTCGCGCCGCTCGCGCTCGCCGCGCGCTCGGGCATGCGCAGCGCCTCGCAGGAACAGATCAACGCCGCCTATTCGATGGGTGCGAGCTACCTGCAGGTGATCCGCCATGTGATCCTGCCGTCGGCGCTTCCCGACATCCTGATCGGCATGCGCATCGCGATCGGCTTCGGCTGGACGACGCTGGTCGCGGCCGAGATGGTCGCGGCCAATCTCGGCCTCGGCCAGATGGTGCTGAACGCGTCGAACTTCCTGCGCACCGACATCGTGATCATGGGGATCATCGTGATCGGCGTCGTCGCGTATCTGTTCGATCTGCTGATGCGCTGGGTCGAGCGCACCGCGGTGCCGTGGAAGGGGCGGATGTAGGTCAGCGATGATCGTCGTAGCCAGCTTCACGCTGGCTTCGAACGGCGAGCACCAGCACGATGCCCTGCTCCGGCAGGAAGCGGTACAGCGCGAGATAGCCGCGAGAGCCGCGGCCGATCACGAGTTCGCGCTTGCCGGCGCCGGCTGGCCGCCCGATCAACGGATGCTCCGCGAGGATCTCGATCGCTGCGACGATCTGCGCAACCCGCGTCGGCGCGTCGTCGATGTCGAACTGTGCCAGGTGCTCGAAGAAGCGGTCGAAGTCGTCGAGGACTTCGGGCGCCAGTTCGATGCGCAGCATGCGGGTCAACGGGCCGGCTTGCGGGCAGGGGGCTTGCGCGCGCGCTGGCCGCGCGCTCGTGCTTCGAGGTAGCGTCGAGCATCATCCCAACCGACGGTATTGCCACCGGCCATGACCTTTGCGAAGCGCTCGTCGGCGACGCGGTGGAATGCTGCGTCGAGCTCGGCCTGCTCCACTGTCTTCGAGATGCTGTCGAGCAGGAATGCGTGCACGGTCTTTCCGGCGCGCTGGGCGGCAGCGTCGACGCGTTCTTTCAGTTCGGCGTCGATGCGGATCGTGGTTGTCGACATGGAGCGATTTCCGGAGCAGACGGTGTAGCGCGATTGTGCTACAAGTTCGCGACGGGTTCTCCAACGGCTCGAACGCGGCGGGCCAGCCGCCACAATAGCGCTCGATGACGGAACTCGCGACGCGTCTCTTCGGCCCCTGGGTGCGCCTGGTCAATGCCCGGACCCTGCGTGCCGACGCGATCGCCGGTGTGCTGGGCGCGCTGCTCGTGTTGCCGCAAGGGTTTGCGTTCGCGACGCTCGCCGGCCTGCCGCCCGAATACGGTCTCGCGACCGCGATCGTGCCGTGCGCGATCGCCGCGCTGTTCGGCTCGAGCTGGCATGTGGTCTCGGGCCCGACCAACGCGAACTCGCTCGCGCTGTTCGCCACGCTCGCCCCGCTCGCCGCGGTCGGCTCGCCGCCGTACATCCAGCTGGCGCTGGCTGTCACGGTGATGGTCGGGGTGATGCAGTTCCTGATAGGCGCGCTGCGCCTGGGCAACATCGCGAACTTCATCTCGCCGTCGGCGCTGCGCGGCTTCATGAGCGGCGCGGCGGCACTGATCGTGATCCATTCGCTGACCGACCTGTTCGGCCTCGGCTCGCCGGGCAGTCACGGCACGGTTGCACTGTTCGAGCACGTCGTGTCGCACCTGGACGCGATACGACCCTCGGCGGCCGCGGTCGGGCTCGTGACCTTGAGTGCGGCGATCCTGTTCAAGCGCTTCGCGCCGAAATGGCCGTTCATGCTGATGGCGCTGATCGCCGGCACCGCGCTGGCGGCGGCGATCAACAAGGTCGAGCCGTGGCCGCAGTGGGGCGCGGTGGCCGTCGTCGGCAGCATTCCGCCGGTGTGGCCGCACCTGCAGTGGCCGGGCGTCTCGCTGCAGACGCTGCCCGACCTGGTCGCGATCGCGTTCGCGCTGACGATCGTCGCGCTCGGCCAGTCGATCTCGATCGCGAAGGCGGTGGCCGAGCGTTCGGGACAGCACATCGACGCGAATCGCGAGTTCCGCGGGCAAGGGCTGTCGAACATCGTCGGCGGCTTCTTCTCGTCGTATGTGTCGTGCGGGTCGCTGAACCGTTCGCTGCCCAACCTTGAGGCCGGCGCGAAGACGCCGCTGTCGGCGGTGTTCGCATCGATCTGGCTGCTGCTGCTCGTCGCAGTGAGTGCGCCGCTGCTCGCGCTAATCCCGATGCCCGCGATCGCCGGCCTGCTGCTCGTGATCTCGTGGTCGCTGTTCGACTGGCCGGCGTGGCGCAAGCTGTGGGCTCACAGCCGGCAGGACTTCGCGATCGCCGCCGTCACGCTGATCGCGACCGTGACCATCCGCATCGAGATGGCGATCCTGCTCGGCACGATCCTCTCGCTGGTCGTTTTCCTGTACCGCACCTCGAAGCCCTTCATGCGCGTGATGGGCTTCGATCACGAAGACGATCCGGCGCGCCCCTTCGTCGTGCGCGCCGACGTGGCCGAGCCGCTGCCGGAGTGCCCGCAGCTGAAGATGATCCGGATGGAAGGCGAGGTCTACTTCGGCGCCGTGCCGCATGTGGCCGATCAGCTGCGCGATCTGCGCGCGCCTGCCGATGCGCCGAAGCATCTGCTCGTGATGTGCAAGAGCATGAACTTCATCGACCTGCCCGCCGTCGAGCTGTGGCGCCAGGAGCTGAAGACGCGCCGGGCGAACGGCGGCGACCTGTACTTCCACCGGCCGCGCGCGCCGGTGCTCGAGCTGTGGCAGAAGGTCGGCTTCCTGCATGAGCTCGGCACCGACCACATCTTCCCGGCCAAGCGCATCGCGATCGCGACGATCTTCGACCGGCTCGATCGGGAAATCTGCTCGCGCTGCACGGTGCGGGTCTTCGAAGAATGCAAGGGCCTGCCGCCGCCCGTGGTGTGAAGCCGAACCCTGGCGAATGACGGTTGGCGCTTGAAATATACGGGTAAACCCGTAGATTCCTGTAGTATTGCTGCATCGCACCAATGACAGGAGCCACCATGCAAAGCACCCCCGGATCCCTGGCAGCGCGCGCTTCGTTCCCCCGACAAGGCGCCGAGCAAGCGCGTTGGCCGCTGGGCGCCGCCACCGGCGCCATTTGGCGCTTCCTCGAGGCCTTCGGGCAGCGCAAGGCGGCTGCCGAAATTCTCGAACTGGCCAAGTCGCTCGAAGACACTCGACCGGAAGTCGCCGCGCGGATGCGTCGCGCCGCCACGCGAAGCTGGGACTGAGCGCGCAGCCGCCACGCAACCTACGCAAGCTCTGCCTATTGGCGCCGTCCACGCCCGAGTGGTCCTGCGCGCGCCGGCCCGCCTAGGGTTTGTCTGGAGTTCGCCCCCGCGCCAGCGCGGATGACCGCGCTCTGTTACCGTCCGCGCCGGAACGACAGTGAGGGCACCGCATGGACAGCGGAATAGAACAACGCCTGCGCGACATGCCGCAGGAGCGCCTGCAGGGCATGCGTCGCGGTGTGGAGAAGGAAAGCTTGCGTGCGTTGCCCGATGGCGAGCTTGCGCTGACGCCGCATCCCGCCGCGCTCGGCTCGGCGCTGACGCACCCGAACATCACGACCGACTTCAGCGAATCGCAGCTCGAGTTCGTGACCGGAGTGCACGCGAGCGCGCAGGCCGTGATCGACGAGCTGACGCAGATCCACCAGTTCACCTACCGCGTGCTGCAGGAAGGGCGCGACGAGATGCTGTGGGTCTCGAGCATGCCGTGCGGGCTGCCGATCGACGAGACGATTCCGATCGGGCGCTACGGCTCGTCGAACGTCGGGCGCGCGAAGAGCGTGTATCGAATGGGGCTCGGGCACCGCTATGGGCGCCGCATGCAGACGATCTCGGGCATTCACTACAACTGGTCGCTGCCCGGCGTCACGAGTGACGAGTACTTCGGGCTGATCCGCAATTTCCGCCGCCATTCGTTCCTGCTGCTGTACCTGTTCGGCGCCTCGCCGGCCTTGTGCTCGAGCTTCGTGGCGGGGCGCGATCACGGTCTGCAGCCGCTGAAGGGCGCACTGCACATGCCGCACGGCACGTCGCTGCGCATGGGCCGGCTCGGTTATCAGAGCGACGCGCAGGCATCGCTCGCGGTCAGCTACAACAGCCTCGACAGTTACGGCGCCTCGCTGCAGGAAGCGCTGACGAAGCCGTACCCGCCCTACGAAGCGGTCGGCATCCGCAGTCCGGGCGGCGAGTACAACCAGCTCGCGACCAGCCTGCTGCAGATCGAGAACGAGTTCTACGGAACGATCCGCCCGAAGCGCGTGATCCGCCCGGGCGAGCGGCCGTTGCACGCGCTGCGCGAGCGCGGCGTCGAGTACGTGGAAGTGCGCTGCATGGACCTCGATCCGTTCGAGCATGTCGGCATCGCGGCTTCGACGATGTGCTTTCTCGACGTGTTCCTGATGCACTGCCTGCTCAAGCACAGCCCGCCCGACACGCCGCAGGAGATCGCGAGCCTCGCGCGCAACCAGCAGCGCGTGGCCGCGCGCGGACGCGAGCCGGGCCTGACGCTCGAACGCGGCGCCGACGACGTGCCGCTCGCCGACTGGGGCAAGCAGCTGTTGCGCGAGTGCGAGCCGATCGCCGAGGCGCTGGATGCGCTCGACGGCGGGCGCAAGCACCGCGACGCGATGCTCAACGCCTGGCGCGTGATCGGCGAGCCCGGCATCGCGCCGTCCGCGCGCGTGCTCGCGACGCTGGCACGGGACTTCGACGACTCGTTCGTCGCCTTCACGCGTGCGCAGTCGCAGCAGACGCAGGCGGCGCTGCTCGCGCGGCCGTACTCCGATCAGCTGCACAACCGTCTCACGCGACTCTCGCAGGACTCGATCGAAGAGCAGAAGCGGATCGAGGCGAGCGACAGCCTGCCGTTCGAGACCTATCGCCAGCAGTACCTTTCTGTCGAACGGCTCGGGTTGCCGAGTTCACGCCAGGCGGCGTGAGTCCGCGGCCCAGCCGGCCGGCTGGCCGCGGCCGATCCAGGCGGCGCACAAGGCAGACACGGCACCGGCGAATACCACGTACATGCAGATCTGCCATGGCTCGCCGCCGCCCGACTTGAGCAGCGCCGTCGCGACGATCGGCGTGATGCCCGAGGCGAAGATGCCGGAGAACTGGTAGACGAACGAGATGCCCGTATAGCGCACCTTCGCATCGAACAGGTCACAGAAGAGCGCCGCTTCGGGGCCGTAGACCGCGGCGTAGAGGATGCCGAACGGAATGACGATCGCCAGCCAGATCAGCATCACGTTGCCACCGCTGTGCGTCATCAGCCAGAACGCCGGGAACGATGCCAACGCAGTGACCAGCGAGCCCCACATGTAGACCCTGGGCCGCCCGAGGCGGTCGGACAGGCGGCCGAAGAACGGAATCGTCACGATCATCACCAGCGCCGACGCCATCACGCCGAGCAGCGCCTCGGTGCGCGTGATCTTGATCGTGCTGGTGAGATACGCGATCGAGAAGACGCCGAAGATGTTGAAGAACACACCGTCGATGTAGCGCGCGCCCATGCCCTTGAGCACGTTGCCGGGGTAGCGGCGCAGCATGTCCATGAACGGAATGCGCGCTTCGGCGTTGCGCGCCTTGAGCGCTTCGAACTCGGGCGTCTCCTGGACCTTCAGCCGGATGTACAGGCCCACGCCGACCATCGCGCCGGACAGCAGGAACGCGATGCGCCAGCCCCAGGCGAGGAACTGGGCATCGCTGAGCAGCGACGACAGCAGCGCGACGACACCCGAGGCCAGGCACAGCCCGATCGCCAGGCCGATCTGCGGCAGCGACGCGTAGAACCCGCGCTTCTCCCTGGGCGCGTACTCGTAGGCCATCAGCACCGCTCCGCCCCATTCGCCGCCCAGGCCGATGCCCTGCAGCACGCGCAGCAGGAGCAGCAGCAGCGGGGCGCCGATGCCGATCTGTGCGTAGGTCGGCACGAGGCCGATCAGGAAGGTCGCGACGCCCATGATCATCAGCGTGATGATCAGCATGCTCTTGCGGCCGATCCTGTCGCCGAAGTGCCCGAAGATCACGCCGCCGAGCGGCCGCGTGACGAAGCCGACCGCGAAGGTCGTGTACGCGAGCAGCGTCGCGACGACCGGGTCGCCGGCCGGGAAGTACAGCTTGTTGAAGACGATGCCGGCGACCACGCCGTAGAGGAAGAAGTCGTACCACTCGATGCTCGCGCCCACCAGGGCCGACATCACGACACGTCGAATCGTCTTCTCGTCAGGGCTTGTGCTCATCGGTTGTCTCCGTTGTTGCTCGCGCTTCTCGCGGGCGAATGGCGCCTGTGCGTCTCTATCCCTCGTGTGACTCCATCAGTTGTTGTCGCGGTCTTCGCGAATCAGGTCGACCGCCTTCTCGGCCAGCATCACGGCCGGCGCGTTCGTGTTGCCGGACACCAGCGTCGGCATCACCGAACAATCGATCACGCGCAAGCCGCTCACGCCGTTCACGCGCAGGCGCGGGTCGACGACCGCCAGCGGATCGACGCCCATGCGGCAGGTGCCGGTCGGGTGGGAGATCGTCGCGCCGGTGTTCCGGCAGAACTCGAGCAGCTCGGTGTCGCTGCCTGCCTGCGGCCCGGGCTTGACCTCGCGCTTGACGTACGGGCGCATCGCCGCCGACGCGGCGATGGCGCGAGCCGCTCTCACGCCGGCGACGGCGGTGCGCCGATCGAGCTCGGTCGACAGATAGTTCGGCTGCATCTCGGGAGCTTCGAACGGGTCGATCGAGCGGATGCGCACGTGACCGCGCGACTCGGGTCGCAGCTGGCATACCGACATCGTGAAGCCCGAATACGGATGCACCTTGCCGCCGGCCATGTCGGCCGACAGCGTGGCGACGTGGAACTGGATGTCGGGCGTGCGCGCTTGGGGTGTGCCGTCGGCGCCTTTCAGGGCCCGCATGAAGCAGCCGCCCTGGTTGATGCCGATCGCCAGCGGGCCGCTGCGAAAGAGCAGCCATTGCAGGCCGATCTTGGTCTGGCCGAACCACGAGTTGAGCTGGTCGTTGGTCGTGATCGGGCGCGTGCACTCGAAGATCAGGCGAATCTGCAGATGGTCCTGCAGGTTCTCGCCGACCCCCTGCGATTCGGCGACGACCGGAATGCCGAACCTGTCGAGCAGGGCACGCGGGCCGATGCCCGAGAGTTGCAGCAACTGCGGCGACTGGATCGAGCCGGCGCACAGCAGCACCTCGGCGCGGCAGCGCGCCGTGCGCATCACCTCGCCTTGCCGATAGCGCACGCCGACGGCGCGCTGCCCCTCGAAGATCACGCTGGCCGCGAACGCCTCGGTCTCGACGCGCAGGTTGCCGCGGTTTCGGGCCGGCTTCAGATAGGCATCGGCCGTGCTGCAGCGCCAGCCGCGATGGGTCGTGAGCTGGTAGTAGCCGGCGCCTTCCTGCCGCGCGCCGTTGAAGTCTTCGGTGCGTGGCACCCCGATCTGCTGCGCGCCTTCGATGAAGGCTTCGATCAGCTCGTGCCGCGCGCCGATGTCGGACACCTTGAGCGGCCCGTTGCCGCCGTGCCATGGGATGCCGCCGCGCTGGTTGCCCTCGGACTTGATGAAGTACGGCAGCACGTCGTCATGCCCCCAGCCGGTGTTGCCGAGCTCGGCCCAGTGGTCGTAGTCCTGGTGCTGGCCGCGGATGTAGATCAGGCCGTTGATCGAACTCGAGCCGCCGAGCGTCTTGCCGCGCGGCCAGTAGATGCGACGCCCGTTCATGTTCGGATCGGGCTCGGTGTCGAAGCGCCAGTTCAGCGTGTCGCTCCACATCGTCTTGCCGTAGCCGATGGGCAGGTGGATCCAGAGCGAATCGTCGGGCGGGCCGGCTTCGAGCAGCAGCACCTTGGTCGACGGGTCTTCGCTCAGGCGTCCGGCCATCACGCAGCCCGCGGAACCCGCGCCGACGACGATGTAGTCGAACTCTCCGCTCATTCGGCCGGTCTCGTGACTGCTTGAAAGTGGAACAATGCGATCCGGTTTGTTCCCGAGCGCGTTGCATCCTAAGTCTTTGCATTTCGGAACACAACGTTCCATTTTCAGGGTATTCCCCGCATGAGCAAAACACGCCTGGCGGTGCCGTCGGCTGCCGAAACCGAAGCCGACGCGGGCTCAGGCTCGTCTGCCGAGCGCAGCCTGCGGCTGCTCTCGCTGCTTGCCAACGAGGGCCGGGCGCTCTCGCTGGCGGACCTCGCTGCACGTCTGGCGCTGCCGAAGGGAACGGCGCACCGCATCTGCACGCAGTTGCTGGCCGCCGGCTTTCTCGCACGCGACACCGACGAGCGTTCGTTCGTCGTCGGGCCCGCGTTGCGGCGGCTCGCGTTCGACACCTTGAACCACGGCGTGGTGCGCGGGCAGCGCCACGACGTGCTCGCCGCGCTGGTCGGCCAGGTCGGCGAGACCTGCAATTTCACGACGCTCGACGGCACGCAGGTGCTGTACGTCGATCGCGTCGAAGCGCAGTGGCCGCTGCGGCTCACGCTCGACGTCGGCTCGCATGTGCCGCTGCATTGCACTGCCAGCGGCAAGCTCTTTCTCGCCCAGATGCCGCAGGCGGGGCGCGACGCGCTGATCGCGCAGCTGCCGCTGCCGCGCATGACGCGCAACACGATCGTCACGGCGAAGGGCCTGCGTGCCGAGTGCGATCGGATCGCCGAGCAAGGCTACTCGTGCGACCGCGAGGAGTTCATCGCGGGGTTGATCGCCGTTGCCGTGCCGGTGCATGGCGACGACGGTGCGGCCCGTGCCGCCATCGCGGTGCACGCGCCGGTGGCGCGCATGACGCTCGACGGGGCGGTCGAGCAGCTGCCGGCCTTGCAGGCGGCGGCCAAGCGCATGCGTGCGTTGCTGTAGCCCTTCGATGCCTCAGGGCGAGCGGGTTCACGCCGATTCCTAGCCGACCAGCTCGATCACGGCCCGCGCCACGCTGATCGCCGCAATGAACATCAAGAGGTTCAGCACATGCCGGCGAAACCGCGCCGGCGACACGCCCACGAACGAACGCTGCCCGACCCAGATGCCGGCCAGCATTGCCGGCGTCAGCCAGAGCGCCCAGCGCAAGGTGTCGGCGCCGAGCAGTTCGAGCGGCGCCGAGCTCGCGAACGACAGCAGCGCCGAGCACGCCAGCGCGTACAGGTCGGTGAACAGGAACAGCGCGATCAAGGTCGCGCGCAGCGCCGCCGGCGCGATCTGCGAGGTGCTGAGCATCACCGCGACCGCGATGCCGCCGATCGCGGCTACGCCGTTGATGAAGCCGCTCGCCATGCCGACGCCGAGCCGCACGCCCGCGCCAGGCGCCAGCGACAGGCTGACGCCCGCGCGCAGCAGCGCCGCCGCGAGCACCAGCAGTGCGCCGATCAGCAGGCGCAGCGGCGTCTCCGGCAGCCACGCGAGCAGCACGATGCCCAGCGGCAGACACAGCACGTTGCCGGCGACGAGCCAGCTCAGCCAGCGCCAGTCGATGTCGCGCGCGGCGCTGCGCAGCAGGCTGATGCTTGCGAGCACTTCCAGCATGAAGATCGCCGGCACGACCTTCGCCGGCGAGACCAGCAGCGCGAGCCCGGCGACGCTGAGCGCCGAGAAGCCGAAGCCGGCGAAGCCGCGCACGATGCCGGCGCCGAACACGATCGCCATGCTGGCGATCAGGAGCGGCAGCGGGAGCGGGGCGGCGAACGACATCGGGCCGTAATGTGCCACGTCAGGTGCCACGTGACATGCCGTGCCCGCTGCCATGCGGGCGTCGTGCGAGGCAGATAAACTTGCCCGCCATGACGACCACACTTCCTCTCGTGACCCTCGGGCGCAGCGGTCTGCGCGTACCGAAGATCTGCCTCGGAACGATGACCTTCGGCGAGCAGGTCGACGAACCGACCTCGCATGCGATCCTCGACCGCGCGCTCGAGCGCGGCGTGAACTTCATCGATACGGCCGAGATGTACGCGGTGCCGGTGCGCCGCGAAACCTACGGCGCGAGCGAACGCATCATCGGCAACTGGTTCGCGGCGCGCCCCGGCGCGCGCGACAAGGTGGTGCTGGCGAGCAAGGTCGCCGGCCCGGCCCGCAACGCCGACTGGATTCGCGGCGGCAGCAGCAACCTGACGCCCGACGAGATCCGCCAGGCCTGCGACGAGAGCCTGAAGCGGCTTCGCACCGACGTGATCGACCTGTACCAGATTCATTGGCCGAACCGCAACGTGCCGATGTTCGGCCCGCTGTACTACGACCCGAAGAACGACCGCGAGTACACGAGCATCCATGCGCAGCTCGAGGCATTCGCCGGCCTCGTCAAGGCCGGCAAGGTGCGTGCGATCGGGCTCAGCAACGAAACGCCGTGGGGCGTGGCCGAGTTCGTGCGCATTGCCGATGCGTACGGCCTGCCGCGGGTGGCGACGGTGCAGAACCCGTACACGCTGGTCAACCGCGTCGTCGACAACGGCCTGGACGAGGCCATGCATCGCAGCGAGGTTTCGCTGCTCGCGTACTCGCCGCTCGGCTTCGGGTCGCTCACCGGCAAGTACGACGAGGCCGGCTTCGTCGGTGCACGGGCCGTGGACCGGATGACGCGCTTCGAGGCGTTTCGCAAGCAGCGCTGGGGCCGCGGCGAGGTGCTGGCAGCCGCCCGCAAGTACAACGCGCTGGCGCGCGAGAACGGCCTCACGCCGACGCAGATGGCGCTCGCGTTCTGCTACACGAACTGGCGCGTCGCGAGCACGATCATCGGCGTGACGACATTGGCCCAGCTCGACGAGGACCTCGACGCGTGGGGAACGAACCTGTCGCCGGAGCTGCTGGCGCGGATCGACGCGATCCGCTGGACCGATCGCGATCCGGCGCAGTGAGCATCGCGCCGAGGCGATGAGCAAGAAGGGCCAGCACGTCAGCGAGACGCCGGCGACGCAGTTTCTGCGCCGCAGCGGCGTCGCCTTCACGGAGCACGTGTACGACTATGTCGAGCACGGCGGCACCGAGGAATCGGCGCGCCAGCTCGGCGTGTCCGAGCACGAGGTCGTGAAGACGCTGGTCATGCAGGATGAGCGTGCCCAGCCGCTGATCGTGCTGATGCACGGCGACAAGCAGGTCAGCACGAAGAACCTGGCGCGGCAGATCGGTGCGAAGTCGGTCGAGCCGTGCAAGCCCGAGGTCGCGCAGCGGCACAGCGGGTACATGGTCGGCGGAACCTCGCCGTTCGGCACGAAGAAGGCGATGCCGGTGTACGTCGAGGCGAGCGTGCTGCAGCTCGTGCGCATCTGCATCAACGGCGGGCGCCGCGGGTATCTGGTCGGCATCGAGCCGGGCGTGCTGACGCGGCTGCTCGATGCGAAGCCTGTCGAGTGCGCACTGTGAGGACGTGCTGCGCGAACCGGCGCCGGATCCGCACACGCACAGGCACATGCACATGCACACTCACCCGCGCACGCACCCGCGCACAATAGGCAACCTCTCCCACCCGCGTCGACCCATGGAGCTGCTCTACCCCGTTCTGGCCACGATCGGTTCTTACCTGATCGGCTCGCTGTCGTTCGCCGTGATCGTCAGCCGCGTGATGGGCCTGAACGATCCGCGCACCTATGGCTCGGGCAATCCGGGCGCGACCAACGTGCTGCGCTCGGGCAACAAGGCGGCGGCGCTGTTGACCCTGGTGTGCGATGCACTCAAGGGCTTCGTGCCGGTATTTGTGGTCGACCAGTTCGGCGCACGGGTCGGACTCGGCGAAGGCACCACGGCATTGGTTGCGTTGGCTGCGTTCCTCGGCCACTTGTGGCCGGTGTTCTTCCGCTTCCAGGGCGGCAAGGGCGTTGCCACGGCGGCCGGCGTGCTGCTGGGCATCAACCCCTGGCTCGGCCTGGCGACGCTGGCGACCTGGCTGATCGTTGCCGCGTTCTTCCGCTACTCGTCGCTCGCAGCGATCGTCGCGGCGGTGTTTGCGCCGTTCTACCAGTTGCTGATCTGGGGCGGCGGGCCGGCCGCGATCGCGATCACGGTGATGGGGCTGCTGCTGTTGTGGCGGCACAGTGCCAACATCCAGAAGCTGCTGAGAGGCACCGAAAGCAAGATCGGCCAGAAGACGGCCGTCGCAGCGCCGCACCCGCCGGCGCATGCGCACACAGTTTCACACAAACACGGAGCGAAACGATGACACAGGGGCTGCGCCGCTTTCACGTCGGCGATCGACTGTCTGAGATGACTGTCTTCAACAACACGGTGTACCTTGCCGGGCAGGTGGCGAGCGACGCGTCGCAGGACATTCGCGGGCAGACGCGGCAGGTGCTGGGCATGGTCGACAAGCTGCTCGCTGAAGCGGGCACCGACAATGCGCACATTCTGATGTGCCAGATCTTTCTGGCCGACTTGGCCGACTTCGCCGGGATGAACGAGGTCTGGGATGACTGGGTGGCGCCGGGGGATGCGCCGCCTCGGGCGACGGTGCAGGCGTTTCTGGCAAAGCCGGAGTGGAAGATCGAAGTTGTCGTGACAGCGGCGATCTAGTCTTTGCTCTGGTGCCTACGGGC
>Ga0105237_10006430_pt1 | contig 13035 bp, 12 predicted proteins | sample KBSC24metaG_FD_81520 | JGI IMG/M metagenome (GOLD analysis project Ga0105237, IMG submission 81520) | Corn rhizosphere microbial communities from Kellogg Biological Station, Michigan, USA - KBS C2-4 metaG | ecosystem: Host-associated > Plants > Roots > Rhizosphere > Soil | place: Michigan, USA...
GGAAGTAGACACACATAAGGATGGCAAAATCGATTCAGTCGACCTGCAGGAGACCTGGAAGTTCGATCAAAATGGGAAGGCTGCTCTGCTGTATCAGTTCAGCGCCAGGTATGAGGCCCCCAAGGCAAAAAAATAGATCAGGGTCTCTTTATGATCCTGTCATAAAACCCGCCGAAATTGTTTTGACGCACACCTTCCTCTCGGAAGAACTTCCCGGGGAAGCCGAGATCGATGGCGCTGGCTTCGTCCAGTCGCTTAAGATCGTCTTGTGACAACACGACATCGACGGTCCTGAGATTCTCATGTAGCTGATCCAGTTTGGTAGCCCCCACGATGGGTATGCATTCGAATCCTTGTTGCCGCGTCCACTGCAAGGCTACATGAGAAGGCTCTACGCCTAATCTGTCCGCTATGTCTATTACCACGCGGGTGATACGTTCGCTGTTTTCGTCACGCCGGTTGCTTTCCGGCTTGATCCGTCCCTGCCCGCCACGGAGGTACTTTCCTGTGAGTGCACCACCGGCCAGCGGCGCCCAGGGAGTTACTGTCATGCCAAAATGTTTGGCCATGGGTATCAGGTCCCGTTCGGGTGAGCGTTGCAGAAGGCTGTATTCAACCTGCAAGGCGATGAACTGGCTCCAACCCATGAGTTCGGCCAGGGTGTTGCCCTTACTCACGATCCAGGCCGGCGTATCGCTGATGGCGGCATAGTTGACCTTTCCCTGGCGGATGAGGTCGTCGATGCCACGCAGTATTTCGTCGATGGGCGTGAGGTCATCCCAGATATGGAGGTACAGTACGTCTATGAAGTCGGTCCGCAGACGCTGCAGGCTGTGTTCGACGCTGCGCATCATATTTTTGCGATTGTTGCCGCTGGCGTTGGGGTTGGTGGTATTGTCCTTCAGCGAATATTTGGTGGCTATTACGAAAAAGTCGCGGTCACGGGGATGTATGAACTCTCCGATGATCTTCTCACTGGTGCCTAATTTATAAACATTGGCGGTGTCCAGGAAATTGCCGCCCGCATTGGCAAAGGCTTCCATAATGGCAAAGCTCGTTGGCTGATCGGCGCCCCATCCGGCCTCCGTGCCAAATCCCATTGTTCCAAGACATAATTCGGAAACTTTTAAGCCGCTGCGTCCCAGTAATTTGTATTTCATCTTTTATTATTTTTCCTGGCCGTAAAGGTACAAATTATCACCGTGGGCACCGATAATAGCAAAAGATAATAGTACTTGGGATTGACGACAAACCCCAGCTTTAGGACAATGACATTTATAAGCGCCAATATAAAAAGCAGTAAGCCCCATATTGACGCGCCCTCGTGCTTTTGTATCATAATACAGGGTTTTTAACAGAGGTTTTTGCTAACATTTTAGACAGCATCGCTGCCCAGTATTTGGCCCTTGCCTCCAGTTCCGGGATCTCATAAATGCTGTTGGTCGTATTCTTATAAAAGAGAACCATTACGGGCGCCTCGCCCGTGGTAAACTCAAACTCCAGCGCAATGGACTTCAGGTATTCTTCCGGTGTGTTTTTCCTGTATTCGTGACTGTTGATGGCAGCATATACCTTTTTGACCTTGCAGGCGCTGACATCGTCAAGGTAGATGACCCGGGTATCGTATTCTTCGGCATTTTCTTCCACGATCAGCAGCTTTCTTTTTGGACCATCCAGTCCGATGGCCTTGTCGCGTAATATTTCCTGACCGGTGAATGCCAGGTTATGCGCTGTGCCGGCCACTTTAAAGAAGGACAGCATGCTGTTGTTTCTTGTCTTTAATTGTTTATTGTGCATGATGATGAGTAGTATGATGATGATAGAAATAGAGAGGACGATAATTAATGCAATTGCTAAATGTGACATGACATGTACATTGATAAAATGAGTGGGATAGTCAAAGGCCTTTGACTGACATTTTTTCTGATTAATGGGAAACAGAAGGATATAACCTTAGGCTATGGAAGGATCGCAGAAGTCCTTAAAGGTAGAACAGGCGTATAGTTCCCGGCAGAAGGGGAAAAATTCAGTGAAGCTGTCGATATGGCTATTGCCGTACATGAGACAAACATACTAACTTAATCAATTGATAACATCCAGCAATTCTTATTTATTAGTTAAATTCGAGGCTCAAATCCAGACGATGCTCAAAAAGCTATTTATCGCCGCCCCTTCTCTACTTTTTTCGCTCGGAACTTTATTGGCACAACAGTCTTCTCCCTACCGGATGAATTATGACGACAGCACCTTACAACAGCAAAGTCAGTATACGCTGATGCCTTTCAATCGGCTGATACAATCCGCGGGAACAGTTGTGATCTTCGGGGATCCGCTGTTGGAGAATCATGCTCTGGATCTTGCGATCCTGCCGGACAGTCAGCATATCGCTATAGAGGACAGGTATGGGATCGCCGTGCTGGATACACGCAGTCACCAGATCACGCAACGCTGGACGTTTCAGGCGGACAATGAGCCAGTGAAGAAAGGCTTGATGAGCACCTATTCGGGGATCAAGTCATTTAGTTTCGATGGACATACCTATATCACATGGAGTGCGGGAAGTACGCGTCAGTCCGCGCTCTTCATTGCGGAATGGGATACGTCGGGTATAAAAAATGTCAGTAGTTTTCCCGTCGCCGCGGTAGCTCCTGCAGGCACCGCCTTGCCAAACGATATAGCGGTGAGAATGGAATCTGGTATTCCTTATCTGTATGTAGTGCTGAATGGGAATAACCAGCTGTTGAAGATCCGATTCACCGACAGACAAGTGGTATGGACCGTTCCGACGGGTGTAGCGCCTTATGGATTGAGGGTAGCCGGCAATAAGATCTATGTTACCAACTGGGCGGGACCGCTGGTCACGGACAGCAGCCTGGAGAATGCGGGAACACCCTGGGGCAGCGCATATACCAATCCGGTGACAGGTGCCACGGCCAGGGGCAGCCTCTCCATCATCGATGCGGAGACCGGAGCACTGACAAAAGAACTTCCTCTCGGGCTTCATCCCAATGCCCTTGTCCTCAGCCCGGACAGCCTTTACCTGTATATCTGCAACGGTAACAGCGACTATATCAGTGTCGTCGACATAAAAGGAGAGACGGTGATCGACAGCATTGGCGTGGGGTTGTTCTCGGGCAGCCTGACCTACTATGGCAGCAGCCCCAACGCATTGGAACTGGACAGGACGGGGACGACCTTATATGTAGCCAATGGATTCGACAATGCGGTATGTGTGGTGCGGCTGGGCGCCAACGTTGCCGCCGGCGGATCCGGCAGGAGCATGGTAAAAGGATATATTCCCACGGAGGCTTACCCCGGTGGCCTGACCCTACTGGGAGGACAGCTATATGTAGCCAACCTCGAAGCAAAGGGTTCGCGTGTCCTTTCACCGACGAACAATGCCTATTCCATACACCAGGAACTGGCTTCTGTGAGCGTCATCCCCCTTCCCGGCGACAAGAAATTAAAGGCCTATACAAAGCAGGTGCAGGAGCAAAGTCTCTCCTTCCGGATAGCGCTGACCAATCGGGCCGCTCGTCCGCATGTGGCTCCGCGGCCTGTTCCGGAAAGGATCGGTGAACCTTCCGTATTCAAACATGTGGTCTATATCATTAAGGAAAATAAGACTTATGACCAGGTATTCGGGGATATCCTACAAGGCAGGGGAGAGCCACACCTGTGTATCTATGGGGACAGCGTTACACCCAATCAACATAAATTAGCGGGGGCATTCTGTCTGATGGACAATTACTATGCCGCCGGTAAATGTTCCGCAGAAGGTCATCAGTGGGCGGACGCCGCCATGGCATCCGACTACATCGAGAAGAATGTGCGTGCGTGGTTCAGGAGCTATCCGCACCGCCAGGATGATGCCCTGGTGTATAACAAGAATGGATTTATCTGGAACAATGCCCTGGATCATGGAAAGAATGTCCGCATCTATGGTGAAGCCTGTTTGACAAAGTATGATCACTCACAGAAATGGATCGATATTTATAACAAGTACCTGAGTCACGAAGACCAGGGGTTCACCAATACCACCACTATTGCACGTATACGACCCGTGATATCACCTGCGTATCCGGATTGTGATAACATTGTATTTACGGATCAGCTGCGGGCCGACATTTTTATCGATGATTGGAAGAGGACGGAGCAAATGGCGGGGGATAGCCTGCCCGACCTGATGGTGCTGTCGCTGCCCGATGACCATACAGCCGGCACTTCGCCAAACTTTCCCATACCTCAGGCCATGGTGGCGGATAATGACCTTGCTGTCGGCCGGATCATCGATGCTATTACCCACAGCCGTTTTTGGGACAGCACGGTGGTATTTATTACGGAAGATGATTCCCAGTCGGGCTGGGATCATATATCGCCTTACCGGACGACGGGATTGGTGATCAGTCCCTATTCGGTGATGGATGGGCGTGCGATACACACGAACTATAATCAAACGGGTATGGTACGAACGATAGAGCAGATACTGGGTATACCTCCGATGAATGTCATCGATGCCACGGCGCTGCCTTTGTTCGATTGTTTCTCGGATGGGAAGACACCCTATGCCTACACGTATACGCCCAATATTATTCCGCTGAATAAGATGAATAAGTCCCTGGCGGAGTTAAAGGGCAAGGAGGCATATTATGCCCGATTGTCGGCCAACCAGGTGTTCAAGGATGTGGATGGGGGAGAGGATGATCTGATGAATCGGATATTGTGGTTTCAGGCGAAGGGCGAGGAGAAGTATCCGGGGCTTACGGTTAGAAAATAGGCAGCATAGCGTGAGATCAGATATGAGATCAGATATTGGAATGGGATCACCCTGTGCAAGGGTGATCCCATTGAATTAATGCCCCAGCGCTTTATTGATCGGCGCCCGGTCGATGTATTGAATATACCTGTCGATCTTATCGGCGTCGTTGTAATGACAATCCTGGTGCACCCAGAATCCTAAGTGCGCACCGTTCTTGTATTTGACATGAACTTCATACCAGCCTAACACCCAAATGCCGGGGATATCGGGACCTTTTTGAGGACGATTGACCTTCAACGGCAGCCAGATGTCATTGGTGTACACGAGGGAGTCGATGACCTTTCCGCGTCTGTCTTTCCAATAGTTGCCTATAGCCGCCTTGCCGGCGAGGCTATCGCCGGATGACCAGATAAAGACGGCGTTGTCCGCAAAGTTATCCAGCCAGGCCGTGACGTCTCCGGAGCTCAGTTGAGACATTGCCTTCTTGCTTATCTCTGTGTAGCGGGCGTCGGCAAATTCGCTTTGGGGTGGAGGTGCGGGTGTTGCGGTAGAGGCGGCCGTGTCCTTGGTGGATGGTCCGTTTGATGCATTGTTACAGGAAAATAACAGGCAGCATCCTGCTGCCCATGAGAGGAGTTTGCGCATGGCGAAGCGATTTTAGTTTAGAAAAAATAGATACCTGCGAGTACAGGTTATTTTGTGCGGTTAAAGGGGTGGTTTATATATTGAATATATGTAGAATATGTATTGCGGCCAAATATTAAGAAACTGCAATCGGTTGCATTTATTTCATATCTTAGGGCAAACGACCATTCATGAAGCACCTTGCCATTATTCTCCTGCTCCTGGCTGTCTTTGCTTCGGCCATCGCCCAACACTACCACAACTTCAAATCATCCATCTATTGCCGGGCCTATGAGGTCAAGCTGATGGCGGATACCACCAACTATTTAAAACCCATCTGGAACGAGATCACCCGGCAGATGAAGGTGGATAAGATATATCTCGAGACCCATCGCGACCTGTTGATCGTAGACCAGGCAACCCTGGACATCGCCAAAAAATTCTTCCGGGACAGAGGCATAGCCGTTGCGGGCGGCATCACCTTAACCATCAACGAACGCAATCGCTTTCAAACCTTTTGTTATAGCAATCCCGAAGACAGAAAGAAGGTAAAAGAGCTGAGCGAATACACGGCAAAGAACTTCGATGAATTCATACTGGACGACTTCTTTTTCACCAACTGCAAGGACGACGGCGCGATAAAGGACAAAGGCAGCAGGAGCTGGACTCAATACAGACTCGATCTGATGGCGGAAGCCGCGCAGACGCTTATTATCAGCCCGGCGAAGGCGGTTAACCCCAAGGTGAAGGTGGTGGTCAAATACCCTAACTGGTACGAACATTTCCAGGGACTTGGTTTTAATCTCGAAAAAGAGCCGCGTCTCTTCGACGGCATATACACGGGCACCGAGACAAGGGATGCTGTGTTGTTTGCGCAGCACCTCCAGCCTTACCTGGGATATAATATCTTCCGTTATTTTGAGAATATAGCTCCGGGTAGAAATGGCGGCGGATGGGTGGATCCGGGAGGAATGACCACGGCGGACAGGTATGCAGAACAGCTTTGGGTTACTCTTTTTGCCAAGGTTCCCGAACAGACCCTCTTTGATCTCAGACAGATGAGCCGTCCCATCTATCCTTCCGACCGCGCGCCCTGGCAGGGGATGAAGACGAGCTTTGATTATGATGAAATGATGCAACCTGTGAATTACAATGGCGGCGTGCCTTCCCGCCCCACCACGATAGCCAGGATCGCGGGCTATACCTTTGAAAAAGTAGATAGTTTGCTGGGATTCCTGGGCAAACCCCAAGGCATCAAAAGCTATCGCCCCTTTCATTCCACGGGAGAGGATTTTTTGCAGAACTTCCTGGGGATGGTGGGACTGCCGATGGATATGCGGCCTGAATTTCCGGCGGACGACAGTCTGATATTACTGACAGAGGAAGCCAGGTTCGACCCCGGCATCGTGGACAAGATCAAAAAGCAGCTACTCACGGGCCGGACGGTGGTCATCACTTCCGGGTTGTTAAAAGCCATACAGGATAAGGGACTCAATGATATAGCCGAGCTGCGGTATACGGATAGAAAAGCTTTGGTGCAGGACTTCACCGCCAGTGGTACTTTCCGGCTGATACATACGGATAAGCCCATCCTGATCCCTCAGATACAATACCTGACCAACGACTCCTGGGAAATAGCATCCGGCATCAGCGGCGCCAGCGGCTGGCCCTTACTGCACGAAGCAGATTATTCAAAAGGTCATTTGTATATCCTCACCATCCCGGATAATTTCTCGGATCTCTACAACCTTCCCGCAGAAGTGCTGAATAAAATTCGGGAAGTAATGTGCAAACAATTGAACGTGCAGTTGGACGGGCCTTCTCAGATAAGTCTTTATCTGTACGACAACAACACCTGTATCGTCGAATCGTTTTTGGATAAAGAGGTGGAGGTTAAGCTCCTCACATCCAGGCAATTCAGCCATATCACGGACCTTAGCAGCGGGCAGGCCTTCAACGGCGAATTGAAGAAGCCGGGCTTAAGTTATATAGAAAAAGACCTACAGGAAAAGTACATATTTCCTATCGTCATAAAACCTCATTCATTCCGTGTATTCCGGTTGGAATAACTTATCTTGGACATAGACAGGACATCATGAGGAATATTCACTTTATACTGATATGGCTGCTATTGTGGCCCATGTGGGCGTTGTCTCAATCCGGTGATAAGTACGGCTTTACGCTGGTAGTTGTCAACAGGCAGCACCAGGCTGTCAGTGGGGCTACAGTGAGGCTGCTCAGGTCTGGAAAGGTCGTTGGCAGCGCGGTGGCGGGCAATGAAGGGCAGGCCGTTTTTACAGATCTGGTCAAAGGTACTTATAGCTGTCTTGTGAGCGCCACGGCCTACCGCCCTTTGACAACGGATGAATACCATCTGCCGGGTCCGGGTCAGGACACGGTGGTACTACAGGCCGTGCATGATGTGTTGGCGGAAGTAACGGTCAGTGCCCGCACGCCGCCTATAGAGGTCAAACGGGATAGGACAGTCGTAAACGTAGAAGCCTCGGTGACCAGTACAGGAGCGACGGTGGAGGAAGTACTGGAACGAAGCCCGGGCGTGACCATGGACAAGAATGGTACTATCTCTCTGAATGGCAGACAAGGAGTACTCGTCATGATAGATGACAAACCTACATACCTTTCCGGGGAGGACCTTGTCAACCTCCTGTCCAGCATGAGCGCATCGCAGGTGTCAAAGATCGAACTGATCTTCAGCCCGCCGGCCAAATACGATGCTGCGGGCAATGCGGGTATCATCAATATCAGGACGAAGAAGAACACCAACAACGGCTTCAACGGTACCATCACTACCTCTTACGGGCAAGGCGTATATCCCAAATCCAATAACAGCCTGACATTGAACTATCGGAAAGGAAAGATCAATAGTTTTTTCAACTTCACCAACAGCGATGTAAAATACCTTACCGACCTTTATGCTTACCGGAAGTATTATGACGCCAATAACCAGAACGTCACAGCCATCCTGCAGCAGCCTTCTTATTTCTCCGGCACCTTGACGAACAATACGATCAAGACGGGTCTGGACTATTCCCCCTCATCCGGAACGACACTTGGGCTGGTGCTCACCGGTGTCGACATCCACCGCCACGGCAACAATGCCTCCCACGCCAACTGGCTGAGCCCGAATGGAACTCCGGATTCATCGATCCTTACTACGAGCACACCCGTGAACTCTTTTAAGAACGGAGCTGTCAACCTCAACGCGCGACAGACACTTTCAAACACTACGGAGATCAGCGCGGATCTCGACTATCTGTATTATCAGATGGAAGGGAAACAGAACTTCGACAATCAGCTGTTGGCGCCTGGCGGCTATGACGAAGTGTTCAGGAGCGACTTCCCAACTACCATCGAAATTTTTTCCTGGAAGGCGGATGGAACGAAGAGAGTGGGACCCGATGCCTCCATTCAGGCGGGTGTAAAAACCTCTTCCAGCCACACGGACAATACGGTGGTGTATGAGAATTGGGCGAATCAGCAGTGGGTGAAGGACGACACCCGAAGCAATCACTTCGTCTATCAGGAGAATATCCAGGCGGCCTATGCATCGTTCGAAGGAAAGGCCCAGCGACTCAACTACCAGGCAGGGCTACGTTATGAATATACGTCTTACACGGCCCGGGAGTCCGGAAACAGCCAGCAGCACGACTCTACCATATCGCGGAACTATAACAGCCTCTTCCCGAGCACATCCTTCTCCTATATGCTGGATTCGTCGAACACCCTGTCGCTGGTCGTAGGGCGCAGGACGGACAGACCGATTTATCAAAACCTGAATCCTTTTGCATATGTCATCAATAAATACACCTACCTCGCCGGCAATCCCTATCTTCTTCCACAATACACCTGGAATTTCGAGATAAGCCATCAGTACAAAGACCTGCTCACCACGGGCATCAGCTATAGCCTTACTACCAATTATTTTTCACAGCTATTTTTATCGGACACCACGAAGTCCATCCTCTATTATACCCAGGGAAATGTAGGACATGTATATAACATAGGCATTTCAGCCAGCCTCAGCCTCAATCCAACGCCCTGGTGGTCGATGCAGCTGTCTGCCATATTTAACCACAAGCAGCTGCGGGGCTTCAACGGCAACGAGTATACGACCATCATCAGTCAGCTGCATGTCAACGTCGATAACCAGCTGAGTTTTGGAAAAGGCTATGCGGGCGAGCTCTCTGGCTTTTATAATACCCGAAGCCGGGAGGATGTGCAGGAGCTGCTTTATGCCACGGGACAGATGGCTGCGGGTATCAGCAAGACGGTGTTGAAGAAGAAGGGGACGGTCAGGCTCAGCATACGGGATATCTTCTATGCCAATGCAATGGAGGGCTTTACCAATTTCCCCAATGCTACGGAATACTACAAATTCAAGAGGGACAGCCGGGTTCTGAGCCTTGCTTTCATCTTCCGATTTGGGAAATCCTTCAAATCCAGCCGTCATGAGGATGGGGCCACGGAGGAAAAAGAAAGAGTACAAAATGGATAAAATGCGGCGGGCGCAAATTTGAGCATTTCTGCACATTGTGTTTGGGGCAGAAAGGGTACATTGGGGGATGACAAAATTTCTACTGGGCTGCATTTTGGTAGCCATTTTTGGCCCAGCCATCGGACGGACCGGCCCGGGTCGCCCGGCCAGTACCCTCAGCCATTCCTGTCCGGCGGGCGACGACTCCACCTTATTTCAGCAAATGATCCGGGATTATTTTGACGGCGTTGCTGACAAGGACTTTGTGAAGCAGCGATCCATGACGACCGAGGACTTCGTGATCTACGAAGATGGGAAGGTCTGGAATAATGACAGTGTCTTTCGTAACATTCAATACTACGAGCCTTTTACTGTAAAGTCTTCTTTTACCGACATCCGCGTGTTCGTGGATGATCATTCGGCCTATGCAACGTACCTCAGTCATCCCAACTTTGTCCTGTCGGATTCGGTGAAGTTTCATTTGGATTTTATAGAAACGATGATCTTTCGGAAGACGGCCGGAGGATGGAAGATCGGCACACTCCATATCACGGAGCTAAAGCCGGCGAAAGTCGATATGCCGTCCCGGTACAGGAAATATGATACTGTGCGATTTGCACCGGCGCATTATCAGGAAAGAGTGGCGCTCTTCAAGAGCGAGCTCCAGCAGCAGGGGGGCATCGTATTCCTGGGGAACAGCATCACTGAATACGCAGACTGGCAGCGTCTTTTGAATGATGCCCGCGTGGTCAACCGGGGGATTGCCGGTGACAATACGTTTGGCATGCTTGACAGGCTGCAGGAAGTGATCAGCCGCCATCCTTCAAAGCTCTTTATCGAGGCAGGGATCAATGATATTGCGCAGGATGTACCGGTGGGGATGATCGTGGGGAATATTTCATCCATCGTGCAGTGGGTGAAGGCGGTAAGCCCCGGGATCAGGGTCTATGTAGTAAGCGTGCTGCCAACTAATGAAAATGTAGGGGCAGAATACCCCGAGCTGACGGGGAAAAATGGCGTTGTGCGCGAGGTGGACCGGCAGCTCCGGCAATTGGCTGGGAAGGCGGGTTTTACATATATCGACCTGGCGGCCAGGGTGACCGACCCTTCGGGCAATCTGCTGGCGAAATATGCCAGGAAGGATGGGTTGCACCTGAACGGGGAAGGGTATGCAGTATTTGCGGAGCTGATAAAGAATTAGTATTTTGAGGTAACCTCTTTTGGATATGCCCTCGAAAGTAGCCTCATGGTTAGCCAGTCTGACTACGAAAAGGATCTTTTACTGGATCTACCTGCTGATATCCCTTTTTTCGATGAGCCTGGTAGCAATATTTGCTATAAGCTTTTTTATGGCAAAAGATATCGACAACAGCGGCATGGGGCTTATAATAATGGTTATTCCGGTAGGCATGACAGCCCTCCTCTTATATATGTCCCTGCTGGCGCTGTTTCATTATTTGAAGAAGAGAATAATAATCCCTGTCGGCTCCTTTATATTTATGTTCCTTTTGTCCATCCCTGTTCTTTTATTTGGGCTCCTGATGTTGTCGATGTGGTTTGGATGATTTTTATGTAAAATCCCCTTTTCTTGCATCTAACCTGTAAACCCCCTCAGACATATGAAAAAAGCAGCTCTTATCCCCTTGATTGCCCTGGCGATAGCCTGCCATTCCACCAAACATGCCACTACAACTCCGTCCGGCACCGAACAGTCATCTCCCGGTGGTACCCGGGATGGATCGTCATATGAAAATGCCATCGTTATTCAGGAACAGCATGAGGGCGCGGGCGTAGATGCGGAATATAAGTGGATACGCGAGCATTATAGGGGTAGTAAGGTCCAGGGCCAGGCCCTGACAAACAAAAATGGCAAGCCATATGATATCCTTACCATACGGACGGCCGATGGGGCGGAGAAGAAAGTATACTTTGACATATCAAATTTCTTTGGAAAGTTCTAAGGCATATCATGAAGCTATTCATCTTATTTTCCAGCCTGCTGATAGCCGGCGTGCTATTGACCCGGTGCAAGAGCTCCAAAAATGATTTATTTTTATTACACCCCGGGTCGACGTTAAAGGACAGCCTGGCGGCTTTGTGTAAGGGCCCTCACGCGGGAGCATGGGAGGATAAGCATATATTCATGTACGAGGCAAAGCTGTTTCTAAAGGACGATGGGACTTTTACATTCCACAGCCAGGCATGCATGGGGGCTGGCTCTACGGAAGGACACTGGACAGAAAGTACGGGAAAGATTACGCTGACCAGCTTTGAAACGCACTCCGACAGCATGTATTTCGATAAAGTGCAGCTATTTATAAATGGAGATTCTCTGTTAGGTGTCAATGGCAGCAAGTATCTGGGGTCTTGCAAGTTTGCGAGGCCCCAGGGCACGGGCCTAAATTCGGTGATTGTTCGATAATTTGCGATAACTTGACCTCATGAAAGATCAAGGCTTTTACATCGACTATCACGTCTGGGCGCACAAGAAAGTATTACAACAATTACAAGACCTCACGACCGAAGACTGGAACAGGCAGCTGGGTGGCAGCTTCCCCACCATGAAGGCGTTGTATCAGCATATAATGGAGGCCGACTATCGCTGGCTGCAGCGGTGGAAAGGAGTGCCCTTTGCAGAGATACCGGCGGGGATGGTAGTGGACGGGTATGCGAGCCTGCAAACCCTGTGGCTGCCCCTGCTGGACGAACAGATCACCCTGGCGAAACAGCGTCTGGTTGCCGGCGGGGACGAACCCTTGCATTTTATCACCGGAAAGGGGCTTCATGTTACACAGCCCTTCTGGCAGACGCTGTACCAGGTGGTCAATCATGGGACCTATCATCGGGGGCAGGTCACCAATATGCTGAGAATGCTGGACAAGCCGGCAGTGGGGACGGATATATTCCTCTTTTTTCTGGAAAACGCTAAACCATAAACCATGAGCCTAAATAACATGCTCAATGATCAATCTCCTAAAAGGAATCTGCTAAACTCCCTGTATGCGCTTGGGTTTTCCGTACTGGCAAGCTTTATTAGTTTTTTTGCGATGGACAGCTTTGTTCCGGGCGGAGGCCGTTTTATGATCTGGCTATGGGTCGTTCTTTATTTCTTTGTAATAATCGTTTCTGGCGTGTTTGCGTTTGTGGCAGTTAGAAA
>Ga0105237_10006433_pt1 | contig 13027 bp, 9 predicted proteins | sample KBSC24metaG_FD_81520 | JGI IMG/M metagenome (GOLD analysis project Ga0105237, IMG submission 81520) | Corn rhizosphere microbial communities from Kellogg Biological Station, Michigan, USA - KBS C2-4 metaG | ecosystem: Host-associated > Plants > Roots > Rhizosphere > Soil | place: Michigan, USA...
ATCTAAAATGCAACCCATAGTCATGTTGCCTGAAACATTCAGGTCTGCTAATAGATATTTAGTATTATTGACAATTAATGAGGTTGCCCCGGACTGAGTTAATGTATAAGAATATAACTGGAGATTTTGGTAAGTAACAGGCGCAATCTGCTGAGTATATCCATATAGAGAAGCGTATGTTACAGTAGATGTACTGTTGCCAATATAAGTTACTATATTGGTATAGTACCCGCCTAACGTCAGGCTGCTGCTTGTACCGGTACTCTGATCAATTGTACCCGTGCAGTTTAGTTCTTTATTAACGATTAAAGTAACTGTGTTATTAGCCCAACTGAGTTTACCTTCGACAGTAAGATTGCCGACAGTTACAGTTGTACTGTCCCCTGTATTTAAAGTCACATTATGCAGAATATACACATCATCTCCAGTTTGTGGCGATGTGTGATTCTTCTTATCCAGATCGTTTGAAAGCCATGTATTAGGATCGCCCCAATTGCCATCTTTTATGCTATACCACGTATTATATCTACGTAGTAACATTGTTGAAAACCTAGACTCTATGTTAACCGCAAAATCCATTAATAACCTCTTGTTTTAAGGGTAATAATCATATCCGCTGTTAAGGCAGCAAGATTCGTTGCGTAAATCTGGATACCACTTTCGATAGTCATTACCCTGTTCCCGTTCAGGTCGAGGTCAAATAAAGATGGAGCGAGTGCCGCAAGTGAAGCAAGGGCAACAGTTCCGTTATTGCCTGAACTGGCAGGTATGGAAACTTGCACCGCTGAATCGGTAGTATTCCCGATGTATATATCGAAATTCCTTGCATTTGATGCGTCTTTGTTTCTAAATAAAATATCGGTAATGGTCGTTGCTTTTGTATCGCCTGTTATTAGCGATGTCTGGGTGTTTATGGCTAACCCTGATGCAAGTTTAACCTTAACAAATGTTGAGGTAAGCGTTGCGAATTGTGTGGTATTTGAGGTACTTATCATTTTCTTAAATCATTGATTGAACACTTCCTATAATTGTTTTTTTGGCCTGATTGGCAATAGCTGTTGCGACAAAATCAAGCGTAGCAAGCTGTGTTCCAGTGGTACCTGCTGAAGCGGTTGGTGCCGTCGGCGTTCCGGTAAACGCCGGGCTTGCCAATGGCGCTTTTGCTGCCAAATCGGTTACTAAATTCTTTACCTGACTTTCGTTAATTTGCTGTGCCATATTAATATGAATAATTTATCATTAAGTTATCGCCTGAAACCGGGGCCGTTACCATTGTTATTGTTGTGCCACTTACTGAATAATCAGTAGTTGGTATTGCCATTAAGCCGTTTAAGAATAAACTGATCCCTGCAAGCGGAGTATGCGCAATAGTAAATGATGTGTTGCTTCCATTAATTGTTCCCGTAGGTATCTCGCTGTATACTTGCGTCGAGCCTGAGATAACAATATTGCCGCTACCAAGTAAGGAAACGGAATTGATGGTTTTGATATTTGTTCCGCTGACCAGAGTGGCTTGTTTGGCATTTAGCGCTGTTTGGGTTTGCGCCAATGTTAAACTATTTGCCGTAGTTCTGAATACTGAACTATCAACTTTAGGTGCAGCGTCCGATCGCATGAAGGTGGTGGCTGAACCATTCACAGCACTTGTTGTGGCTGTGGCTGTTGGATTTGCGCCAGTAGGGCTGCCGTGTGCTAATACAGCACTATCAACCCTACTCTTTACAGCACTCCAAGTTGGCAACCAACTATCATATCTTCTACCATTTTTATTATAAGAAGTGTCTACCATTAAAATGCCTATGGTATCCCGTGTATCCGTTATTCTTATACCTTGCTGACCATTATCATTACCGTCATAGTTGAGCATATATATTTGTTTCTGCCTTCCCGATGAATCGGTTACATTCATATAAGCTAATGGACTTCGCTTGCCGAATACATCACAGCAAGTAATGTCAGCTACTATATTAGCATTCCTAAATCCGTTTTTCCAACTGCCTGCTGATATCCCGGCTTGTTCGGTACTTTCATTAATGTTTGAATTTATTTTTTTGGCTGTATCTGTAACAGAGGCATTCCAATAATCATATTCATGGTCTACCTCAATTTGGAGATCGCCCTTTTGACCTACTATTTTAAGCAAGGATGTATCTAAATTAACAGTCCTTATCGGGTCTTTTATCGTTCCGTCGGCCTTATAAAGCGTACTATCTGAGCCGCCACTACCCCCACACGCTGTACAATGTATCGTATCATTCACAACGCTGAATTGGGTAGTGTCAAAATGTGCCGCGTTATTATGCAGTGTGTCCAGCATTGCCGTTAGGGTTACAATTTTACTTGTATCCACACTAAAAGCCTGCGCATTCAAATTCAGCCCAAAACCCGGCGTATATATTGCCTGGCTTGACCAGTACAGATGCCCCGAGCCATCCGTTTGCAATACCTGCGCTGATGTGCCATCTACGCTTGGAAAAATGTATTTACCTGCAATGGTTAAAGTATCTGTACGGTATGTCCTCGTCCAAGGGGTAGCATTTTGCTGTGTTAACGGGCTTGATAGCACGAATTGATTTACAGGGCCGGGCGGAACTACTATAGTACCAGTAGGGGTGATTAGTACAGCCCCTACGCGAAGATCGCCGTGTGGTATACTTGGTTCTACAGGATTGGGTGATAGCGTCCCTACGGCGATGTGAATGCCATTATTTACGCTGTCGGCATAAACCGTCTCGTATCTCGAATAAATAGTATCCCGCGATTGTAGGGTAAAGTTTGCAGGAGAAGAAAGGGTATATACAGTATTACTAATATTCCAACTGCCTGTACTCACTGTTAATGTTGAGCCAACAACAGAAAGATTTAGACCCGATAATACTTGGTTGTATGATTGGTACTGTCCAAAATCAAAGTATTGGTAAGTAAGCCCATTAAACATCCACCTATGTTTGGTTGCCAAATCATAGTACATAGTTGCCTGAGGCATTTGAACGGGCTGCAATGGCCTCGTTTGAGACTTAACAACAAACGGTAATAAAAGCAATATGTAAAGTATTTTTCTCATGTATGTTACATATTAATAAAGACGTAAGGCGCACCTATCCACTCTATCTTAATATTATTTACGGCATTAGCGGCTGTATTTAAAGTCCCTGTAACGGTAGCCCCCGTAAAGGTCAAAGTCCTCCCACCTGTCGCATCCTGGATAACAATTAAATCCCCCAAATCACCCACAACAAAATTTGAAAATCCTAAAGTTGAGTTTCCTGTAAGGGTATACACATAGTAACTTGTCTTATTAATATCAAAAGTTGCCGATGTTCCCGAAAGCACAGATGATATTCTATTTCTTAAAATAGTGGGGTTATTGTAGTTGTTTGTCCCGTAAAGCAATGTTTTTGCGTATCCAGAAAAATTATTCACCCCTATATAAGTAGTGCCGCAACTATCTACATCAATTAGATATTTTGTTGAGTTTGAATTTGCTAAAACGTTATTAGCGACATTCACATTAGTATTGTTTCTTAAAAATATACATTGAGCGTCAACGCCTGTGCTAATTTGGTTATCGTTAATTTGTAAATTCGGAAAAGTGGTTGTACATCTGCTAAATATTCCCGCAACAGTAAAATTTTCAATAGAATTAGCAAATATCTTACAATCAGCGGTTGATGCGTTAATTGCAATATCAATACCTTTCGAGTAAGACGATCCCGGAGCACCATTTAATTTATTACCCCATATCTTTAATCCGCCCCCGTTTTCATATCGTATCAACGCCAAAGTATTAGTATTGCCGTACAGCCAGTTAGCGTAAAAAGCCTGATCGCCTGCGTCCACTAAATTAGCATCGGCTACCTTCACGTTCCAATGATGCGAATTATAAAACAGGTTATCGTGAATACTCCAATCCCACCCATTCTCAATATCAAAATCATTATAAAAATTAAGTATAGAACAGTTTTGCATTCTAAACCCTATGGATTTTTTAACATATATGCCTGCGCCTGCTGTTGGTGTCGTTTGATTATTTGTGATTGATAAATTATCAAACATCACATTGTCGGCATTTACATAAACCCCGTTCTTTGTGGTTGATGTAAAGACCAGTTGGGAGACAGCGTGGTTGTATTGCGTTCCGCTGTAAACAGGGTTAATACCCCCATACCCTTCAAACGTAACTGCCTTAGTAACCAGTAACGTATCGCTTACAATGTATTTCCCTGCCGGAATAATTACCTTACAGCCGTTGGGATTGGTACAAGCGGCTATTGCATTACGAATAGCTGTCGTATTGTCTGTCGTGCTGTCACCTATGGCACCATAATCGATTATATTGATTACATATAAGTTTGACTGTTTCCCATTAAAAGTAGTCCAATCAGTATTTGTTAAATACCCATTTTGCGAGGTGGTTGCAGCCTGTGATGAAATAACGCCCGTACTATTATTGTAAAATATTGGTGAAGTTGCAGATATTCCTGTTCTTGATATATAATTAGAGGGATTGCTTGATTTATAATAACGGGTATCACCCTTTGGAAAGAAATTCAAAAAGGTTTGAATAACGGCGGTATCTACCTTTTCAGTTACGTTAGCAGAGTTATTAAATGATCCCGACACAAGGCCCGTGCCAAAGGTTAAGGTGTTAGCTAATGTTCCGCCACCTATCTTAGCGTACCTAGTATCTCCTTTAGGAAAAAAGTTTAGTATGGTCTGTAGCTTCGTAGTATCGATTTGACTACTAACTGGCGCAGAGCCGTTAAAGGAATACGGCTGCCCTAAAAACCCATAGGTAAAGGACAATGAATGCGTAGTGGTACTACCTGATTTAATGGTGTCTTTTTTAATATTGCCGCTCGCATCTACCGTAACCATCATATCTCCGCTTACAGGTGATTGAGGGATGGTTTTAATGCGCAACTTATCCGGTATAACTGTGGTTTGAGCAGAAGCACCCAACGTTACCAGCAGAAGTATCGCTATGAGTTTGGCGTGTAAGTTTGTAAGTCCCATTGTCCTGTTGATGAATTATCAAGTTTTTCGTATTTAGCAGGCACATTTGGCAATAATATAAGTTGCCCCCAAAGTGCGGTTGGGTATAACCCATTTAACGTAGCATTATCAAGCAATACTGAACTTGTATTAGTGATTGGTGGTGAAACGATATTTGCGCTTTCCGGCACAAAACCAGTTATTTGTATATATCCAGTCGTTAGCATACCAAATGTCCAAGTATAGCTATCCGGTTTATTTACGTCACCGCCTAAATTTACTATTGTTGGCACTGTACCCGTGTCTTGCTGTACCGTAGCAAATGCGTCTGTAGTTACAAAAAGTTCAACAATGGCATTATCGCCATATCTATCAACATAGGTGGCTTGGAAGTCACTTAACGATACCGTATCGACATTCTCAAACGTAATTCTGTCGTAATTAGCCTGCGCGTTAGTTACCGTAGTAACGTCATACACTACAGTTGAATTTTGGAAGTTCGGGTCAAGATTATTTATCGTTGTGTCGAAGCCGATCAAACTGTTAAGGCAGTTGTATACGGTCACTGTAGCAGTCGCGTCATACTGCCCTGTATTGTATTGGTACTGCAAGGCGTTAATATTCCTGTTCAGTCTCCGTATACTTGCCCAACTCAATTCGTCATTACCCACACTCAATTGCACCAAATTAGCAGTACATTGGTTTGCCATGAGCAAACTTGCACTTAGTAAGGTATTTTCTATGGATTGCGCTGTAGGCATTAGCTTCCTGTAATTATAGCGTTTGCTGCAACAATAGCGTTATTCGCAGCATTTCCGAAGCCGCCTAATGCGAGCCTGAGTGCGGAAGTGTTATACAATTCAGCAATGTCAGCATAAGTTAGCTGTTCGCTACCGCAATTGCAGTTACAGCCTAATTGCGCTATGACATTCACGTATGTGCTTAAATAGATACCGTTAGCTAAATAGTTCCGAACAGCCTGATAAGTACCTGTATTATCGGTAACATCGAGCGTGAAAGACCAGTAAGCGTCTGCGGTAACTGCGTAGTCTGCTGTGGCGGATGTAGGTGAGTCTATAACCTGCACTAAATCGCCCAATGAATTGTATACGGTGAAGGTGCGGGCTGATACTGTACCCAGCCCGGTGCTGGTGTCAGTTAGAGTTAACACATTGCCTGCGGGGTTGCTCGAAACGCTCATGGATGCTACTACTGCCATTTCTTAATAGTTTAAATAGTTGCGCCAGCAATGTACAGAAGGACACTATAGTCTAAATACGCGTCTGGTATTTGCAATCTTATTATCAGAGTGTCAGAATTGGCTATGCCGCTATCAATACTGCTGAACAAGTACGTGTAAACCGGAAGCCCTGCTACGTAATATAATGTACATGATACTACATTTACTCCCAATGTCAAAAACTTTCCTGCATTGGTACTCCATACACTTTGCAATGAAGACATTTCAAGGTCAAAGCCAGTGATATTAGAAAACGTTAAGGTCTTTGCTGAGGTGCTTAAAGCCCAAGTGTAAATGTTGTTCTTATTACCCGCTAATACTGTTGCCATTGTCTTATTGTTTAGGGGTAAATATAGGGAATTTGGATATACGGTTTTTTGTGTCTAAATTTGAGGAAAGCAATATGGATTATGGAAAACTTCAAAGACTTCTTAACCGACGAGTTAACCGATATGCGTATATCTGCGCGTGAAAACAAGGACTTTAGAACATCCGACTTGATTAGAAACGAATTGGATTCAAGGGGTTCGTTTGCTATAGACAGCAAGGATGGGCAAGTTGTTTACCATCTTGGTAAAGGCTATACAAGAGAAAGCGTGTTGGCTAATATTAGGGATATTGATTTAAAGTTTAGAAGATGAAGTGTTTTATTCTTTCACCTTCTCCAAATCATAACCCCCCGTTTCAGAATTGTGGTATTTGTACAGTACGCGACGTTTACTAACTTTTGAGGCCATTGATTTAAGCCGTTTAGTCAGTTTCTCTTTTTCAACTTTATTTGTAGTCTTCGCTATTTCCAACTTTATCGCTTTAGCGCCTTCAGTTTTCATAAAGTCATCATAGAACTTTTGACGTTCCTGCATTTGTTGGTTGTTTAGTTTGTATTCATGGTCACCAATCATGATCTTATCAAATCCCGGATGGGGGTTTTTAATAGGAACTTGTTCTCTAAGACCCGGAATACCCGATTCGATACCTTGTAGCACCGACTTAGGCGCACGTTTGACCTGATTGCCTTCTTCATCCGTATCATAATGCTCTGCCACCTGAGATATCATATTAGGCACAATAAGCCCACGCAGCGTATTCCCTATGAATTGCTGCATACTATTGCTATTTTCCATAGCTTTTACAGCCTCTTTTGGTGTTTCGTAGAATGGCGTACTTTCAGCGAAATCATTAGCTGTTCCCATAGCGACATCTCCTGCGGCTGCACGTCTTATTGTAGCGCCCAACTGAAGCAATGTCAACAATGGTGTATGGGTCAAGAAATGCGGTATTTTAACTCCCAATATCGATACATCATTGGCGGCCAAAGCATCATTCTCGTCACGTTTTTTACCCGGAATATAAAACCCACCAAAGTTATTAGGAAGGGCATAGCCCATAGCAACTAACCCTGCGCCAATACCCTGCTTCTTCATTATACGCATCACATAGTCTGCCTGATCGGGCGTCATTTTTTCCAATCCTTTTCGCATAATATTAACCGCCTTTAAAGCGCCTAAAACGGGCGTATACTGTGCCTTTTCTATTAAGTAGTTAGTCGGCACTTTAACTATGGGCAGCATAAGTTTTAATATACCTGCGCTAATTTTAGCCGTTTTACCAAATTTTGTTTCGGATGATTTGCTTTCCAATAAACTTAACAACCCCCTGTACGCAGATGTCGCCACATTATCCGCCATAAATATCTGCCTGTTGGCATCTTTCAGTGCTGACATTCCTATTTGAATCTGAACGAATGGGTTCTGTGTATCAACACCATGTTCTTCAGCGTACTTAGTTCGTAACAGGACGCTGCGTCTGAACTCATTTTGTTTGGCAAATTCCTTTTCAGCCGCGTGTATATTACCTGCTAAATCAAGCAGTTTGTCCACGTCATAATGCTCTTTCTTATCGCCAAAAGCCGTATCTAAGTTGTCGAGTTGTCCCTTAAACTTCTTTTTCACCTCCGCAATCGTATCAGCATTCCAAACTGTTTTAAGCGCCTTCCACTCCACGTCTGGAACAAATCCATATCCTTCACGCGGTGCTTTTCCCGCTATTTGTTTTAGCCCCGGCACTTGCCGTTCTAACGATCCGACTAACTCATGAAGCGGTTGACTAACAATACGGTACATAGAGGCCATACCAACTTTTGCTGCACCCGATAGATTTAGAAGTAACTCAGCGCGGCGATACTTTAAAAATTTATCCCATCCTTTCTCCCAATTGCCACGATTCGCTAACCTGTCTTTTTCTAGTTCGACATTAAATTCATCGCGTACCCTTTCTAAGTCAGCCTTAGCCTTTATAGCTTCAGGATCAAGTTCTGTCGGTGTCCTTTTCGGCGCTGGCTCAAAATCTTTCTCCGTTAGCCTGCGCTGATATTCTTTGATTTGATTAGCGGTACGTGTTTTGATGGCTTTAAGTGAAATGTCGGGCTGCAAAAGTTCACGAACTTGCTTTTTCAAGTCTGCTATCTCCGCGCTTATCTGCGCCTTTTTACGTTCAGGCGCTTTATATTCCTTTGCTTGCAAATCCTCTAATTTTGACAGTAACTTAGCCTGTGTCTTTAACGCATCCAATTTAGCCTGTAATTCGGGTTTCGTTTCGCGCTCTACTGGTTTACCGTAGCCACTCAGCGCATCACGAATAGCACGTTTGTCATACTCCGACAACTGCTCATGTATCTTATCAACCAGATCTTCCAACTTATCGATACCCTCTGCAATGTAGGACTTCGCCAACTTTGCCAGTTCAGGTGAAATTTTGTATAGTTCAGCTACTTGTTGTGCAAATGGAATAGAAACATTCAAACGTTCCGAAGTACGCGCAATCTTTAACTTAGCGCGAATATCCTGAACTAATTTTTCACGTGTTTCGCCACGCTGCTGCGAACGTTGCCCTCGTGCCTCTTTACGCGCTTCGGCCTTTAATTTTTCAATCGCTTGTCGCTCCTGTAAATCACGATTTTTCTGCGTCAGTTTTTCAATGATGGCCTGATACTCCTTCTCCTTTTTGGCGTACTCCTCATGTACTTTACGCAAATCCTCCCGCTCGTCAGCCGTCAGCTTACGCCCCAAAGCCACCCGCTTCTTTGTTTCCAAATTAGCCAATGACATATCATCCCGTATCATCATTTTACGGGCGTTTAAACCTGCCGAGGTCTTTGAGCCGACGTTGCGAGACACCTCCTCGATCTTCTGTAAATTATCGCTTGCGGCGTCTAATTTAGCCTCCAAATCGGTCATATCGTGTCCGGCATCTTGTGCCTTGACAATTTCTTCGTTAAGGCGGTCGTAGCGATTCTTCGCCTCTGCTAAAATATGCGTAATTAAAGCCACTTCGGTATCATCTACCGCACGTGGCTTATTATGCAACTCGTCTACCAATTCACGCCCCGCGTCCGGGTTTTCGTCGAGTTTTTTCATTGCCCCATCCCAAACTGTACCGAAGTCTTTACGCGCTTCTGACATGATTGGAGTCAAACCGCGTTTTTCTCTGTCCGTATCTATTTTTTTGTTTTTGATGGACGTTTCGCTGCCTTCTTCTTGTTTGACTTCCCCGCTACGTTCAGGGCTATTGCCACCGCCTGCTTCTGTGGTTTCCCTGCTGACATTTCCGTTTTGATGTTGGTCGATATTGTTTTGCGGCTCGACCCTTTCTGAAGTGGCATTTCCTACTTCTTTTTGCCCATTTTCTTCATTGCTGGCTTGGCTTTGGCGGTTACTTTCTTCATCGCCTTTTTGTCCTGTTTCTTGTCCATTTTGCTGTTCTCGTATTTCATTTTTTTGCTGTTTTGATGTACGTTCTAAATTTTCCAAATCATATCGTGACGGACTAATCTCCTCGCGAGTACCGTCTATAGTCTTATAAAATTTACCCGCTTCCTCATCTTTGCTATATGTGGTTCGTTTCCCACTCACTAATTGCCGTATTTTATCATTAGCCTGGTCAATTTTATCAGTCAAGTATTGCTCATGAGAAGATGCTGTTTCCTGCAATGATGGGTCAAGTTGATTACGTTGTGATTGTAGCTCATCCAAATCCTTTTGCAAGTCGTTTCTGTCCAATACCAAGCCTACTGCCTTTTCTTTCTTTGGAGTCGCCATATCAGGTGGAAGTGACTTCACCGCACCTGCAATTTTATCTACATGATCTTTTGTAGCCTGTACTTCTTCAGGCGACCATCCCTGTTCCTGACTATGCTGCTCAAGTGTGGACTTCACAGATTCGGCATCATTAGGATGGTCGAGTAAATGTTCAACCACTGAATTCTTGTAGTTTGAAAGCGGAGTTAACTTAGTCAGTTCACGACCCATCGGTATAGCGGCAAATAATGGCGCATCCTGCGTAACCATTTTGTACTCATTAGCGGCCAAATCGCCCGGAGTTTCATTGAATACGGTTTTGTTGTTAATAGCGTCTACGGCCTTATGCAGCGCAAAATTGCCTATGTTGAGTTTGGTTAATGAGGAAACGGTGTTATTATAATGAGACAGTGCTTCAAGTGGTGCACGCTTCAACTTCTCAGCAAACGTATTTGCTCCTTTCTCCAAAAGTGACTTAAACTCTGTAGATGACAGGTCTTTTCCTGCCGACTCTTTTAGCGCATCTAAAGCAATTCCTGTCGCAACCTTGCCTTTTAGCGCAGACGGTAGCTTCCCGAATATTTTTAGGTCGGACAGCGCCAAATTCACTACTCCTGTGCCCTGTATCAATGCCTCTTTTGCAATCGGATTGTCTATTTCTAGTTTATCAGCCAAATCCTTGCCCTGACCAACGCCTTGCAAGAACATCAATGCTTCCGGTGCTTTGGTGGCCTCTCCTCCGACTATAGCAGGGGCAAATTCTGCCGCCATGCCTGCTGCTGATAGTACTTTGCTGTTTTCGGCTTGTGCTATATCATTCTTGGTTTGACCCAAGTTGGCTGCTTCGGATAGCTTGCCCATAACAATATCATTGCCAATATCTGCTGCCGGATTGCCCAAAGCCTTACTCCATTCATGGGTAGCGCCTTTAATCACATCTACCGTTCCGCCTAATGCTTTACTTGTCAGGTATTTTGTAGCACCCACAACTTTACCAACCGGAGTATCCATAAACTTCCAGTGCGCTATTTCTTCGTCAGAAGGTTGGCGAAGTTCATCGGACTGCCTGTTAGACGCCTGGCTTATCTTTTGCCACGTTTCTTTAGTATGTGGATCAAGTTTAGCATAGTCGCTTTGTAGTTGTTTGTTGGCCTTGTCCACAACGGCCTGTCGGTTCGCTTCCTGTTGCTTCTTTTGGCTGTCGATATACTCTTGTGTATACGGAGCGGTTGACGGTTCAGTAAGCGCCTGGATACTTGGGATAGTTCCTAATCCACTTGGCAATGAGGGTGAGGTAAAGTCTGAAACGGGCGAAGTTTGTTTTTTTTTTACTTCAGACCCGCCATATTTGGCAAATGGGTCGCCTGTCGAAGTGGTTTTTACTTCACTTCCACCGTATTTTGCAAACGGATCACCTTCAAATTCTTCTGCCATTACTCGTTTAATAATTCCGCATCGGGATATTCACTCTTAAACTTCTTTAAATTACTTGCTGGTATTTGACCTACTTTCCCATTCAGCCTAACCTTAACCATGCCGCGTTGCTGTGACTGCTGCTGCCCATACACAGGCGTCTTATTTAGCCCCGACAATGCTGTACGTACGTCTTTTTGATTGGCTACGTTTTTAGGCAGGTTTTCGTAAGGAACGAGATGGCTTGAAACGACATCTGACCCATCTGCTGACTTTTGCTGAACATGTACCATGCGTTTATACACCACATCATTTGGATGCTGCTTAGCCCAATTAGGCTGCGCTATTTGTCCAGTTACCTTAGATACAGGAAAATCGCCTGCTCCCACTATGGAATAAGTATCAGATGAAGATAAGGACTTTTCTGGCTTACCTGTTTCTAAATTCACCCCGACTGCTCCTGCAAAGTTTTTGTTAGGCAGCGATAGCGGAACATAATTTGGTGCATGAACTACGCCAGTTCCAGCAAATGGTATCGTTATACTTTGCGGCTGTGCAGGTGGGCCATTCTGCGCGTTAGGGTTATTTTGCCAATCCCAAAGTTTATGTTCGTAATATAAATCTGGCCTATAATTCGGCTTAAACTCAGGCTTAGTCTTTTCGTTAACTGCTGTTTGTAACTGCCCATTTGGCCCAACTGTCAAATCTCCTCTATCTATAGCATTCTGACGTAACCTGAGCATCATAGTTTCCTGCGGGGTACTTCCGTTTATATCGGCATACCTCTTGTCAATACTTGCTCGTATGTCAGGTGAAAGAGTATACATGTGAGCATGTGTAGCTAATAAATCCCCCGGCTCTACCTGGCGTTCATTATGCACCACTACACCTGTTTTATTACCTTGTCTGTCTCTGCCCTGTGATTGTATAGGATTGCTCCATTCCTGCTGCTTAAGCGCCTCTTTATTTGCAGCGTCAAAACCTTCATCTACTTTCGTATGATCGATATAACGCTCTAACCTATTGTAATTATTGCCCGGTATAAAATCAGAATGCGACATTGGTGACTGCATGGATTTTATCAGTTGTCCATGTGCCTCATCGCTAAACATATGGGGATTCTGAAGTAACATATTAGATACGCCATGCTCATTAGCCGCCTCTTTTTTACTCTCGTAAATGAAGTTATTCAAATCATTGTATTTCTGCTGCGCTGTTGCTAATTGATCTAAACGCTGACGCGAGTTGGTTGGCAGTTGGTTTGCAGCCATCTGCGTTTGCTTCCAATCGTTGTATTTATTGA
>Ga0105237_10006438_pt1 | contig 13020 bp, 12 predicted proteins | sample KBSC24metaG_FD_81520 | JGI IMG/M metagenome (GOLD analysis project Ga0105237, IMG submission 81520) | Corn rhizosphere microbial communities from Kellogg Biological Station, Michigan, USA - KBS C2-4 metaG | ecosystem: Host-associated > Plants > Roots > Rhizosphere > Soil | place: Michigan, USA...
CCATGACCATCATCTACGGTAACGGTGATGGTTGCCGTTCCGACTGTCACGCCGCTCACACTCAAGATTTGCGGAGAAGATTGTGTCACCGTTGCCACCGCTGCATTATCCACTACTGGCGATACAGTCAGTGCATCACCATCGGGATCACTGTAGGTCATGGTGACAACAGCAGATTGCCCGACATTAAGCGTTTGTGGGGTAATAGCAACAATCACAGGAGGGTTGTTATTTGGTGGGGCAGGGGGAGCGTTAACCGTTATCCCAAAACTAGTACTCGCTATCCCCCCATGACCATCATCTACGGTAACGGTGATGGTTGCCGTTCCGACTGTCACGCCGCTCACACTCAAGGTTTGCGGAGAAGATTGTGTCACTGTTGCCACCGCTGCATTATCCACTACTGGCGAGACAGTCAGTGCATCACCATCGGGATCGCTGTAGCTAATGTCTACATTAATCGATTGTCCGACTTCAACAATCTGTGGTGCGACATTATTAATCGTCGGTGGCTGGTTACCTTGAGCCATGGCGGAAAGTCCAATGCTGCCGGAGAACAGGCATAAAAGGACAACAAACAAAACCCGATACTGTAATTTTTGCGTGGGATTTCTCATATATTTCCCTGTAGAAACATGTGCATACACTAAGTATTCACTCTTAAAGTGCTGTTATGTGAAGCTATTTGTCTAGTTAGTATCGAATGTGAGGGAGCCAGACAATCTTAAGCTGCTTTGTCTTCACTGTAATGACATTCATTTATATTAAAGTGTGAACGAAAAAGGATCGACTGACTGGCCTATCATTGAAGCAACTTCGACCCAGTGAGATCAAAATAACAGTCTGCAATAAAGATAACACAAATTTACAACCCATAATTTTCCGTTATAAATGCACCAACGATCATTAATTAAGACGTGCGATGTATCAATTTGGTTTACTTTACATTTGTGTCATGACAATGGATTGACTGCCAATGCACCTAAAAATGAAGCCATCTTTATTTACGAAATTCGTTTTTTAAGGGAAAACCTACACAATAGTTGTTATCAACAAAAATATTTTAACGATCATGTGTTTAGTTAGAATTGTACATGAATGAAGGGTGACTTAAGTAACATATGACCGTAGGGCTATTTCCTTTGAAATACTGCCCTATAAAATTGTCATTATTAACTGAGGGCATTTTCACCTTTCAAACATCAAAACAATAAATGGGGAAGATGTTTTTTCGTGAACTCGATTTATTTGTGCTGCCTACTGAACACTGTTCGGTATATATACAAGGAAAGTCTTTGTCATCAAAGGCTGTGTAAGCGAGAAATCGTTAAGCACTGCACAGAAGACAATTCATAAACAGCAAGTGATACAGGTATTCCGGTAAGGATACCTTAAATAGGAGGGAATTATGAATCGCCATCACTCCATTTACAATGTTCTTGTGCGACTTCATCAAAAGAAGGCGCTAATATCACGCTTCACTAAAAAAGGGCTATTGCCAGTTCACGTTTTCCTTTTTGGAGTTCTCGCCTTAACGGTTAACTTTCTAAGAGTACCGTCTGTCGTTAATGCCCAAATTGGCTCGAGCTTCCAACCAACACGCGCTTCCATCTATGGCACGTTTTACTACCCTTGGTACAAAAATCAAAGTACTGATGGTACGTGGAGCTTTTGGCAGGATGGTAGTTATGCGCCACCCAATAGCTGGTTTTCGAACTATCTTCCTCTTCGACCCGGGACTTTGAATACGACAACTGGTGCAGTTAATACAGCGATAGGTCTGTATAGCTCACGCGACAAAGACACTTTTTACTGGCAGTTGAATACTATGGCTCAAGCCAAACTGGAATTTGCCATCAGTTCGTGGTGGGGGCGTTCCTCATCCGCAACCAGTGATAATGCGGGACCGAACGCAGTAGAAGGGAAATCAGATTTTAGCTTCCGAAATATTGTCACAAATTGGATGAACCTTGCTGATAATCCCTACCCTAACTTGCGCTGGACACTCTATTACGAAAAAGAAGGGGCTGCTAATCCATCCATTGCTGAAATTGCTGCAGATCTTGTGTATATCAATAGCAATTACGTCAATCAGCCATCATTTTTGAAAATCGACGGTAGACCGGTAATCTTCGCCTACGGCGATGCATCCGATGGCTGTGCCATGGTGGATCGGTGGTTACAGGCTCGTGCGCAAAGTGGTGTAAATTTCTATCTCGTTTTGAAATTATTTTCCGGCTATACGAGTTGTGCTTCTCAACCAGATAGCTGGCATGAGTATGCGCCTGCTGTTCGCTCGGGTAACTATTCAAGCTACGCATCCTTTATCAGCCCCGGATTCTGGAAAGTGGGCGATACCACTGCACGGCTCGCGCGTAATTTGACTGACTTTGATACCGCTGCCACAGCGATGGTCAATGCCAATACCAAATGGAAATTGGTGCAAACGTGGAACGAGTGGGGCGAAGGGACTTCCATCGAACCCGGTATTCAAGTACAACAAACCCTAAACGGTACGGCCTCAGTTGCAACTAATGGCGCGCCATTTGAAGACAAATATATTCAAGTCTTAGCTCAGCGCTTCCCTGCGCTTCAAGCGGGAACAGGAGCAGGGGTGGCGCAAACTGCTACATCTACTCCGGCTCCTACACAAGTACAGGCTGCCACATCTACTCCGATTCCTACACAAGCACAGGGGATTACTTCCACAACTTCAACGCCCACTATTTTTGTCATCTTGATGGAAAACCATAATTGGAGCCAGATCAAAAACAGCGTATCAGCGCCGTATATCAATTCTCTGCTGACCAAGGGCGCTCACGCTGAAGCTTATTTCAACCCGCCGGGATTACATCCCAGTGAGCCAAACTACATCTGGCTGGAAGCTGGCACCAATTTTGGTGTGACTAATGACAGCGATCCGGCTTCAAATCATCAGGCCTCGACGGCACATTTGACCACCTTACTCGACGCAGCAGGAATCTCATGGAAAGCGTATCAGGAGAATATTGTGGGCGACGCTTGCCCTCTTGTCAGCAAGGGTCTGTATGCCGCCAAACACAACCCGATGGTCTTCTTCGATAATGTAACAGGAGTGAATAATCCCCAATCCGCTTACTGTATTACGCATGAACGTCCCTATACCGAGTTGGCACCGGATATGACCAGCGGCAAAGTCGCCCGTTACAACTTCATCACACCGAATCTATGCAATGATATGCACAATTCGTCAGGCTGTGCAACAACCAATTCGGTACTGAATGGAGATAACTGGCTGAAGCAGGCAATTCCACCTATTCTCGCCTCCGATGCTTATAAGAAGGGGGGTATTATTTTCATCACTTGGGACGAAGGGGAGGGCGGTGATGGCCCAATTGGGATGATTGTACTCTCACCCATGGCTAAAGCTGGCTACTCAAATACGATTCACTATACCCATAGTTCCACTCTGCGGACAGTGCAAGAGATCTTCGGTGTAAAACCTTTGCTCGGCGATGCCGCGAAGGCAACTGACTTGAGCGACTTATTCAGTACATTCCCTATCTCTAGCTCATCCTTACCAACCAATACGCCTGTGTCACCCACAAAGACACCTATACTAACTAATACACAGGTGCCACCAACCGCGACCTCCATACCGGCTAAAACAGCTACAACCACAGTCACGTCCGTCAATACAGCGACAGTCGTGCCATCTGCTGTGCCAAGCAGCACAGCTATAGCATCAGGAAGTGGGGGATCTATCACGGTCGATGTAGCCGCAGACGCTTACGTCAGCGAAACTAGCCCAACGACTAATTTTGGTAGCAGCCTTGTACTGCGAACGGATGCCTCTCCTGTTATACAGAGTTATCTGCGCTTTATTGTACCTACTTTGTCAGCTAATGTTGTGAGTGCCCAACTGCGGATTTATGCCAACACAGGTGTCAGTATCGGCTATTCGGTCAGTGGAACCACCAATGGCTGGACTGAAACGGGTATTACTGCCTCAAATGCGCCAACCTTTGGCAGCAGCGTGGGTAATTCGGGACCTATCACCGCGCTCACTTGGACGACGGTTGATGTGACTTCTCTCGTGAAAGGTTCCGGTCAATATAATTTCGTCATAACGACCACCAATAACACAGCCACAAGCCTCGTGAGTAAAGAAGGTGCGGCTGGACAACGGCCTCAACTGATTGTCAACATGGGCACAGGTGCAGCTAATCAAGCGCAACAACCAACGACCATGCCTACAGTTACGCTGACACCGATAATCACCACGACCAAGATTGTGACTGCGACCATGACAGCAGTTCCAACTTTGACGCTGGCAGCGCCTACGAATATTCCTTCCCCAACCGTTGCAACTGCATCACCGATGCCTCAACCAGCTACAGCGACGGTCCAAGCTCCGATACCGACCAATACGGAGTTACCTGCGCCAGCATCACCGATTCCCACCGGCCCAACCTTATCGGTGGAAGTCAACCCTTCTAGCGGCGCTATTGGTTCAACCGCGAGTGTGGTAATCAAGATGAGCAATATGGTCAATCTGTACGGTTTACAGGTCGAGTGTAAGGTTGATCCGAACATCTTGGGTGGCACAGACCATGCAGAAGGCGACATTTTTACCAGTGCCAACAGCTTTATAGTCGATACTGGTTTCCAGACCGATGGTAAATGGTCAGTGGCAGGCAGTTTGCTGAACCCTGCACCAGCCTTTAACGGTAGCGGCACAGCTTTCAGCCTGAATTATACGGTGAAGAATGTCGGACAGACGACGGTTGAATGTACAGCCTTGGCAGTGGATACGACTGGCACTTTGCTGCCCATCTCGGTGGTAAACGGCACTTTTGATAGTACACAATCGACATCCTCAACTCCTGTGCCAACTGCTATCCCACCGACCTTTACCCCGGTACCACCCACAGCACAACCTTTGCCGACTCAGACCCCCACTTTTGAACCGACTTTGCCCCCACAGCCGGGAGCCATCAGCGGTGTGGTGAAGTATGAAAAACGCCCTGATCAAACAGGGATTACCATCACCATTTCTCAAAACGGTACGCCGGTTGTAAAGGGACAAAGCGGTGCAGATGGTAGCTTCCAATTCATTAATGTGCCTGTAGGTCAATACGTAGTACAGTTCAGTGCACAAGGTTACCTGAGTGCATCCACAACCGTGGATGTGCAAGCAGGAGAAGGTGCGAGCGTTCAGGTCATGCTGTTAGCAGGTGATACTGACAATAATGGCGTGATTGATCTAGCAGATGCTGGTTTCATCGGTGCGAACTATGACATACAAGCGCCGCCTGCCCCGGCACAAGCTGACTTGGATCATGATGGATCCATCAATCTAGTTGACTTGGTACTTGTGGGTAAAAATTTCGGAAAGACAGCTCAATAGCTGAACATTTACCCAAGCCCATAAATGCCTCTCATATGTAAAGTAGCGAGAGGCATTTATTTTCCCTATATATTGAACTCTTATTCCTAACGCCAGTTATAGATAAACGGAATGATAGAGAGGTTAGAAAACTCGAACCAAACCATATTGACAAATAGTAACATTTGTTCTAAAATTGAACCTGTAATGATACCCATTTTGGAGAATATTGTATGCCGTCAACTGCCCAAAACATAAACATATATGCAACGACAGCGGCAGCAATATGCACCAATTGCACAGCGGTGGTTTGAGCCGAGCCATCCGCTGCACTTGTGTCATTTCGGTGGCACTGAGCGAGCTTTCCGCCGACACAAAATGTCATTTCAGCGCCTTGCTCCCTTACATTCGCCATGCAATTCAGCGGGAATAGTGCAATTAGCGACTGTAAGGAGTGCAAATGCAGTAACAACTGCAACATTTACAACATTTCGTGCCTATAACGCTTCAAGCTCTATCCATAACTGACGCTAAATCGACTTCGCTTCCACCTCTAGGTAGCTTCAGAACCAACCTTGTGTAATGAAGTTTAACTAACTTCCACTCATCAGGTACGAGGTCAGATGGTGATAGATAACTTTCACTCATAGCTCAACCTCACCAGATTATCGTAGATGATCTGTTCGAGATGGGCGCTCTCGGCGAACTGACTGGTCAACTCAGCCGTGAGGCGTGCCATTTTTCCTCGAAGGGTTCACTGCGTGGTGGCGACTATCTCGAAATCATCGAGCGCATCAGTGTTGACTAGTATGGTCATGAATGTCACAGCTACCACAGCCGAATTGTTCATGACTAAACAGAAGCGACGCTACGCGATATACCACCAAACAGAGGCCATACTGATGGCTGATTACTCTGTCGTACTGCTGTTATCATTTATAGCCGCTGCCACGCCTTCCTGCTGCGCCAACTGGAGTAAGAGTACACCGCACAGCATCGCCATAATTGATATTATGCAGAGCAAACTGCCATCACTGGTGAAGATTGCAATCACTCCAAGCACCCCAACGCATAGCCCAATAAATATAAAAACCCCACCTATTATATTTATACGCATAATCTTACCCTCTTAATAGCATAAAATTTATTTTTACAGATTAGAGAAGGTTTTGGATTGTTACAATTAAACATGATGTGTATCAGTAATTATAGCCGCTGCTAGCGCTGCTACCAGTTTGTCACGCGCTGATTCAATGCCGAATATCACACCCGCGTAAAATCCAATCTGTATCAGTTGCCCGGAGGCATCGAATTTGTAGGCTGCCTTGTTAGCCAGTGTGTTTCAATGGTCGAGCAGGGTATCGGAATAGCGGTTAAGTTGGAGGTCGTGTAGTACTCAATTAAACATCATAATGTTGCTATTATATAATGGACTAAATTAATCATGTGAAGGTGAGAGCAATGCAAGACCTCTATGCGTTGAAAAAGTTTCAACTCGCGGTTATGGATTTAGCGATGGGGACAAGTCTCATTCAAATAAAGTTGGCTAAAGCTTATGTGGATCACATTACGCATGTTGATGTCGACCACATCTCCGAAAATCTCAGGGCTGAATTCGTTGAACTGAAAAAACGGCTTGCTGCTATATCTTTCTTATCACAAGATTGGAACAATGTACCGATAGCTAATATCATGACCGAAGACACGGCTCAGACACTTGCAAAACAGATCGTAGAAATGTGTTTTCGGATTAGCCGGGAATATGTGGAATGATCAAGGCTTTCAAGCATAATGAACACCCTACACCGGACGAAATTCGCACGCCAACCATGTACATCTTTGATAGCCTTGCCAGCCAAGAACCGATGATCGTTACCGGGGCAACAAAAAGCCCGCCGGTGCGCGGGCTGTCAGGGAATTGTCGATGGCTATTTATACCAAGTCGCTACATCTCTATGATTGTGAGCAAGTCCCTGATAATGAGCCGAGTAGGAATATGTGCCATCGTTGCATAAAGCAGTCGCATCATTACCGGGACTGGATGTTGGGGCAGCGAGTTTACATTGTGTTAGCCGACTAATATAATTTGAGATAAAAATACAATTTTTGTGTATTAAAGGTATTTGCTGTGGCAGAAGAACTAGAACCGTATATCCAAGACGATAAGCGGTATTTAACCATGCGACAGGCCGCACAATTTTTGGGCATCACAAATGAGTTTTTACAAAATGAAATCTCGCTTGGCAAGCTGGAAGTGATTCATATTGATTCGCGCGACTTCATCGAGTTGCAAACTCTTATAACCTATGTGGGAAATATGCCACAAAAGCGACGCTGGTGGTTTGTCAGATTTTGACAGCTATTGCGCCGGCGTTGGAGCGGGAGCTGTGGCCTCGCGTAGTAATATATTTAGCGATAAAATATAATTTTTTTATTTATAGGATTTTTTGGGATAACATGAAAGCGATTGTTGAGGTTGTTGTCACAACTGTTTTGGTTGGCGACATGGTGGCACTCTTCAAGGCCGTGTCCACACCCGACAGCTGCGCGATAGGCAGCCTGTGCAATCCAAGTTTCGCAAGTGTATGCAGAAGCCACATTTTACGCAGTCATCTCGGTGGCAGTTTTCGTGTTAACTGGTGTTGTTATGCTGCGGCGAACGCGCAGGACAAAGAATAGTTACTCGATAGCTCCGACACCTCGCGACCACCTGTCAGCCAGTTCATCACCGCCACGTGGGCCCGGTTGGATGAGTGGCAAGGCAATGGTTAACTATCCAAAATACCCACTACAATATGACTTACCTCTGAAGGATTATTCCTCTGAGAAAGCGTGATTTTTCCGGTAGTGGATTTATTAGATTTATGGGTTTAATCCGTCGGAGGCGTTCATCCTGAAGGGCGTTGTAGATTTGCGCTTTCTCGGCTACATTTCCACCCTGTTTTACAGCTTGAATGAACGTGTCCAAAGCGGCCTGAGTACGCCTAGCAAGTTCACTGTTGGATAAACGGGTAATTTCGCGATAGTTCGGTGATTTTGTTGTGTCTGACATGATTTAATGTCCTCAATTTACTTGATAACATCATGTCTATTAGCTAAACATACTTAATGTAATATGTAACGAGCCTATGGGTCTAAAATAGCCGTACAAGTAGAGGGTATTCTATTGACCAGTTGCCTTAGCCATCTCACTCATCACACTCGCCAGCGCAGCGACCAGCTCGTCATGCGCCGATTCCATGCCGAACATCACTCCCGCATCGAAACCGCCCTGCACTGCTTGCCCGGAGGCTTCCAGTTTACGGGCGGCCTCGTTATCGCGGACTTCAAAAAGTGCATTTACAACATTTGTTGACAGCCACAGCGATTAATTTAAGTCGTACCTTTCACTGGCGGATGAAGACCTGACGATCTATCACACGTAAAAGCCCTTTTGCACGGCTGGTTGCTTGACTGATTTCGCCAACAGCATCCTAAAAATTTTAACAGCCTGAAGCGCGGTGAGAGTCTTGTCATACAGATATGTAATTGCGTTGAACGGTGGGTATTCGGCGTTTGTTAGGGAAGCAGGGTAGAGTCAATTGTAGGACAGAGGGGAAGGTTCAATAGGCCATTCGCCCCTTAGTACATACACGCGTGTGTGTTAGGATGGCAAACATGACGTGTAAGCACAGGGGTAAAGACATCATGATAGAGCTACCATTTGGTCTTGAAATCGAATTTTTATCTGACAGCGAACTTATGGATAAGATCACGGAAGTATTAGAAATCATCAAAATGAAAAAAAGTATGCAAGATGATGATCAGGATGAACAGGAGCTTTACGAGGAACTTGAAACCGAACGTATCCGGAGGTACGACAAATCATCAATGCACAACTAAACATCTAGAACATGATGAATAAACTAGCTGAGCATCCCCAGCACCCAAGAATACAAAAGGACTTCATGGTACGAAGTCTAGTAGCAGTCGCTGTGGCATTGCTGTTTTGCATAGCCATTACATTTATTTTGTTTTCGCTGACTACTTGATAGCAGGGCAACAAAAAGTTCACTGGTGAGCGGGCCTCAAGGTTTCACGAAGACAGGTTACTTGCCAACGTGTACCGGTTCAGTTGTCTGATTAATGATTTCAGAAGCGTCCAGCAATTCGATGCCCACGACGTTACCAGCTTCATCATAATCGACGATTAAACCGGGTTCGAGTTCGTCCCTTTCCTCGATAGCGGTATCGGATAGCAGTATCCGCAGGGTATCGCTTTGGTGGTCATGATTCGCTGGTGGTTATTCATTAGGATTGTTCAGAACATCCTCTACTAACTGCAATGGTATTCGGCGCTCTTCTATAGCTTCTAATGCGTGTGGTAGAAATGTGAAATCCATAATCTAATTATGGCTGTGTTTTCCATTGGGCGGCAGTCAATATCCTAGCTTGACCTTATCAGATAGCTCTTTGGTCTCGATATACTTGGCATATTCAAGAGTCATATCGGGCGATTTATGGCGCAGCATTTTTTGGGCGTAATTGGTCGGCGTGCCGTTCTCTAGTGACCGTGTACCTAACGTCCGGCGAGCATCATGCGGCATAAAGTCATTCGCACCAATACCACACACCAGTCGGATTTTCTCACCAGACAGGCTGCTATCACTTAGCAGCTTACCTGCCTTGCTAATCGCACAGAAAACCATCTTACGCCCTGCACAAAATGCTTTCCATGCCAGCAGCAAGCGCCGTGCTGCTGGCATCAACGGCACATAATCCACATTGTCGGCAGCCCGTTTTTTGGCCCCCCGGATCGCAATCGTATTCTCGTCAAAATTCACATCAACCCATTGCAGTTTGCACACCTCAGACCGCCGCAAGCCTGCATAAAACAGCAGGCCAATAATGGCGCGATTACGGGTGGTCAATTGGGGTGTGGCCCATTCCCGATTCAATTCGCTGTAAATCTCATCTGATCGCAGCGCCCGCTTTTCGCGCCGTTTGCGTGGTTCCGCGTACATCAGACTATCTACATCCGTCGGCAGCTTCAGACGTTGGAGCAAAACCGCCCGAAACTGCAAATTAAAATCGCTGCTGGTATCGGCATGTAATCCAATTACTGTCCGCAAATGCGATATACGGGCGCGTTGGGTAGAAGGTCGCGCCGGGTAAGCGGTCAGAAATGCCAATGCCTGCACCGGGTCTAATTCCAACTCGCCAACTTGTTGGGCTTTACACCACCCACAGTAGAGTCGCCATGTGGAGGCAATCTGCGCTTGGGTGTTGGCGCTCAAGGCCGATAACAGGGCTTCAAGGTTGGCGGCGCGGCGGTCTGCCGTCATGGATTGAATGGCGGCGCTGTTGATTCTGGTGATTTCATTCGGCATAAGCTGACCTCATCTATTGCTATTACTTCAATTATAGCAATGGATGACCGCCATATTAATGCCCCAATTCTGTAGGACATTTACTACGTAAAAGGGAGGGCAAGAAAATCCCCTACACGTCCTACAGTAACCTCAGTTCGGGATAAGAGCCTCAAACTGAGGAAGGTCAATAGCTAAACTGGGTTTCTTGGGCTGGTGACAGTAAATGATCAAGTCGGCCCCCATTCTGGTGCAAACCCGATCCAGAAATCATCGATATGGCAGAACGATTCTGGTAAACTCATCTCTGATGCCTTTCGTTTGGTGTTGTCAACTGGAGAGCTTATCGCTACTCTCCTCGATAGTCATCTCTTTACCCCGAACTCAGGTTACAGTATTTGTTTCACGCCCCATCTTGAGCTATATGTTTGCCCAAATTACCCTTGAAGCCCCAATAACTAGGGGAGTGTGACCCATTTATTGACACATTTTTAACACTCATGTGGTTTGCTAAAGACTGTATCCACTTTTCTGGATACAAATGACGTAAACCACAAGATTAGGAGTGTGGATTATGTATCAGGAGCGATCTGGAATATGGGACGAGTTAGCTGGTAAATGGAAGCAATTTCGCGGTGAAGTCCGAAAGCAATGGGGTCAGCTAACCGATGATGACTTTCAGTACGTCGCCGGTAATCGTGACAAGCTCATTGGTAGACTTCAGGAGCGGTACGGCATTGCGAAGGAAGAGGCCGAGAGCCAAGTTGACAAGTGGTTCAATGGCCTAAAATTCTAGGCTAGTCAAATTGAATAGTGAGAGAGAACCCGACTTAATGGTCGGGTTTTATTTTGCTTGAATTAAGATGTGAGCAAGTATCAGACCCAGCGGATAGGAAATTACACCTGTGCATCACGATCATTCGACGGGTAGGATTTTATGGTAGAGGGTAAAAGGATGTTTACCTCGGTAAACTGACCTTGAATAAAAGTCATATAGTCTTGTTCGCTGGTTACACTCGGACGAGGAACCAAGAATGCCTTGCTCGTGAAGCTGCCTTTGTTCGAAATACCAATTTCAACGATCCCTCCCAAACCGCTGCCAATAAGGCTGCAACGGAGAACAAAAGTATAGTTTGGATTTTCGATTTTAAGCCGAGCAACAGCCCGTTCAAGGAGTTTAAAGTTGAAGCTCATGATATACGGTACCTCAAATCATTTTTTATGACTCTGATGCGTTTGAGATCCACATTACGATAAATTATGATTACTTTCATAGACATAACATGAAACACTTATAATGGTAGGAAAACACAAACTTTGTCATGAATTTCCGTGAACAATGTTGAGATCTATGACAAAACTAGATGAAAAGTCAGTATTCACTGCTAATATAAACTTACGTTTTCTTAGGTAGCTCGGAGGGCCGCCAAACTACCTACCCCATCTGTCTGATAACCTTTGTTGATAGTTTAGACTGTCAATAAGCAAGAGTAGCGAATATCTGTAAAACGAGTCTGTTTTGCGTATGAATCAGACGCAGCACCAGCGTTGCGTCGCAACGCTCGAACCCCCTCAGCCAACAGTGTATTTCACACGTTGGTAGAGCAGCAGAGTTAGCGCCATTTGTGAAGTAGTCCCGGCTGAGGAGGGAGCGAGCTAAAAGCTCATCACTCAAGCGCTGTGAGGGCTTGACGTGCCGCGCTCACGCGCAGCACCGCTGACCCGCACTTTAGTGCACGGTCAGCGTGTCGGCTCGGCATACCGCACCGACCTAATACACCACCCCTTGCTCATAACTTGACGGATGAAACGGTCTGACATTTCGTATACACGTTTGGTGGTATTGCGTGGGATTATGTCTGACAATGGGATGGATAATATGCCCTACCCTCTCGGTTGGTGTACGATGATGCTTGCACGAGGACTATGTTCGTTTAGGGGGATCGCAAGAGAGTGATGAGGAGACCAACTGGATTGGTCAATGTCTTGAAGGTTTTCAGGCGATCAAGCGCGGCGGTCAGCGAAGTGGCATCATAACGCGTGATCAAACTGCGGGCGTTAGCCATACTGAGTTGTTTGGCTGACATCTGGTTCAGGCAGTTATAAAGTGTTTGTGCCTGTGCTTCTTGGGCAGTGTCTTTGAGGGGTTTATGGAAGTTTTGACGGATCACCATTTGTTTGATGGGCGATGCTGGTTTGTTTTGAGGAGCCGAAAGACGCGATTGTGGAGTATGTGCTTTCTTTGTGATGAAGACTTGGAGATGTTCTTTGCGAGCTATCATGCTTTGTTCAAGTTGTAAGCGC
>Ga0105237_10006442_pt1 | contig 13014 bp, 11 predicted proteins | sample KBSC24metaG_FD_81520 | JGI IMG/M metagenome (GOLD analysis project Ga0105237, IMG submission 81520) | Corn rhizosphere microbial communities from Kellogg Biological Station, Michigan, USA - KBS C2-4 metaG | ecosystem: Host-associated > Plants > Roots > Rhizosphere > Soil | place: Michigan, USA...
ACGTTTACTAGTTGATCGGTGAGCTTGGCGACTTCAGCGCGCGTCGTCATCATCTGACCCATCTGTCCTCTCATCTGAGTCATGGGCATCGCTGCCGATTTGTCCGCTGGCGGGGTGGCCTCGTTCCCGTGATGTTCCTCGTGTTGCGCGATCGCTCCTGTGACTAGAAGCTCCCGACCGCAAGAACGGATAGAAGGAATATGTTTCTCATGCCCACGTGAAATGCAGCCGCAATGCCAGCACTAAACTGCTTAGAATCAGTGGCCTTCTTGCCTGACCTGCGTCAGATCGCGACCGCATGTCGTCTTTTAACACTTTCTTAACACCCTCAGCCCCCATCTTGACGCGGCCTTAAGACCGGATTCCCTAGTCTGGAACTGGTGCCACACGAAATCGTTCGCCTAAGATATGGCCCTCTACTCGCGCAGCCGGATGTCTTCTGCAGCAGCCGCAAGCTTGATCTCCAGGTCATTTTCACCGATCTCCCCAAGACCGCCGCTGCGCTCGCAACCGCCCGCAACTTGGCCCGGGGCTTGGGTGCTCGCATCACGTTGATGGCAGCCCAGGTGGTTCCGTACCCACTTCCGCTCAACCAGCCTGACGTCCGCGTGGAATACATCGAGCGGGTCATGGAATCCCTCACGGCCGACCATGATGCCATCGTCAAGATTTATCTTTGCCGCGACCGCAATGAGGCCATCCGCCGCGCGCTGCCGCCCCACTCGCTGGCTATCGTCGGGGCGCGAACGTGGCGCTGGTGGCCGTCTTGGGAAACCCGCCTGGCCCGAATGCTGCGGCATGACGGACGACGCGTCCTGGTGGTGACCATATGAATCCCACTTCGACCTCGCCACGGACGAATGGAGGCGCTCCCGGCTCAACAACCTCCTCCAGCACCACAAAAGTAGTTGTCGCCACTACTGTAGCGCTCACCTTCATCTCGATCTGGCAAGCCGGGGCCGTAGTGCTGAACGACATGGCCTCCACCATGTACTACATCGGAGGCATTGCCGAGCAGGCCATCGGCAAGTCCGCCCCCTGGATGGTGCTGGCCGTGATGCTGTTCAGCTACGCCGTCCGTTCCGTGTACATGGAAAGTTCCAGCATGTTCGTGCGCGGCGGCGTATACGTCGTGGTGCGGGACAGCATGGGGCCCACAGTCGCCAAGCTTTCCGTCTCCGCCCTGGTGGTCGATTACATTCTCACCGGACCCATCAGCGTGGTCAGCGCGGGTCTGTACCTGGGAGCCCTGCTGAACGAGCTGAGTGGAGCTTTTCACCAAACCTGGCGCACGAACCCGAATTACTTCGCCGTGTTCTTCAGCGTCATCGTGACCTGTTATTTCTGGTGGTCGAACATCAAGGGCGTCCCCGAATCCAGCGACAAAGCCCTGCGCATCATGCAAATCACCACGGTCATGGTGGTGATCCTCCTGATCTGGTGCCCGCTCACCCTCGTGATGAATGGAGTTCTGCAGGGGAAAGTGCCCTTTCCGCCGCTGCCCACCCCCTCCAACATCCACCTGACCAATGAATCGCTGGGATGGTTCAGCGGAACCTTCTGGGCGCAGATTTCTTTCGTCGTGCTGATCGTGGCGTTCGGCCACTCGATCCTCGCCATGAGCGGATTCGAGACCCTCGCCCAGGTGTATCGCGAACTTGCTTATCCCAAACTCAAGAACCTGCGCCTCACCGCCAACATGGTGTGTACCTACTGCGTGATGTGCACCGGAGTGATCTCCGTTTTCGCGGTGATGATCATTCCCGATGCCGTCCGCAGTAACTATTTTCCCAACATGATCAGCGGCGTGGTGGACAACCTTGTTGGGCCCACCGCGGTCAAGCTCGGTTTTAACATTTTCGTGGTGATCGTAGGCGTGCTGATTCTGTCCGGAGCCGTGAATACTTCGCTCATCGGCGTAAACGGCGTGATGAACCGCGTAGCCGAGGACGGCGTCTTGTTGGACTGGTTCCGCAGACCGCACCGCAAGTTCGGCACCACCTACCGGATTCTGAACACGATGGCGCTGCTCCAGATTTTGACCATCATCTTCAGCCGCGGCGACGTTCTACTGCTGGGCGAGGCTTACGCCTTCGGCGTGGTCTGGAGCTTCGCACTCAAAGCATTGGGCGTCCTCGTCCTCCGCTATCAGCGCCACGACCAGGAATATAAATTCCCCGGGAATATCACGCTGGGCCGCGTCGAAATTCCTATCGGCTTGGCGGCCACTACTTCGATCCTGTTCTTGGTCGCCATTGCGAATCTCTTTACGAAGAAGATTGCCACGGTTTACGGCGTCTCCTTCACCATCGTCCTGTATTTCCTGTTCCTGGTCTCCGAACACATCAATGCCCGCAAGAAAAAGGAACATCGCGCGGATCTGGAAAAGTTCAATTTGGATCATCAGGCCGAGATCGGTGCGGACACTCTGCACGCGAGGCCGGGCAGCATCCTGGTGGCCGTCCGCGACTCTCGCCGCCTGTGGCACCTGAACAAAGCCCTCGAGAAAACCAATCTCCGCCGTCACGACGTCGTAGTGATGACGGTTCGCCAGCTTTCCACCGGCGCCGGCGAATACGACCTTCAAGATGATCAGCTCTTCGCCCACGACGAGCAGGAACTGTTCTCGCACGTAGTCTCTGTAGCGGAAAAACAAGGCAAAAGCGTGGAGCTGCTAGTCGTCCCCGCCATCGATCCGTTCGATGCCATGGTGCAGACCGCAGCTCGGCTCCAGGTGTCGAAACTTGTGGTGGGCGTGTCCGCCCGCATGGCTTCGGAAGAACTGGCTAGCCGTATCGGCCTCGCCTGGGAAAAGCTCGCTGAACCGCGCCACGCGTTTTCACTCGAAATCACCAACCCGGATCGCCCGTCGATCTACGTAAACCTGGGCCCACATCCGCCGCGTCTATGGCCGGAAGACGTCGATCGCCTGCATCGCATTTGGCTCCGGCTGTGCGCGCAATCTGGCGTCGGATCGCGGCTGCACCATCGTGACGTCGTCGGCGTAGCGCTGCAAAGGCTCGAAGGCGAGTTGGAGAGCGGCCATTACAACGACGTTCTGAATTCTCTGGAACAGGAAATCCACAAGCCCCACGAAATCCCGTGAGCCCGCGCGGGCACATGATCCGACCTGATACTGTTGACCCTTGAGGTCCACCCGAGAATCACTTCTGGCGGTTGCCATCGTCGCCATCGCGACCATCGCCTCGGTGCTTTTCCGCGACAGTCTGGCGCCTACCAACCTCGCCATGCTGTACCTCGTCGGCGTCGTCGTGGTCGCCATGCGCTGCAGCCGCTGGATCTCGGTGACGGCGTCCTTTCTGAGCGTGGCCGCCTTCGATTTCTTCTGCGTGCCGCCCTATCTTACGTTCGCCGTTTCCGATTATCAGTACGTGTTTACCTTTGTTGGGATGCTGGTAGTTGCTCTGGTCATCAGCACCCAGACTGCCCGGCTGAAAGACCACGCGGCCCAAGCCGCCGTTCGCGAGGCCCGCACCGAAGCCCTCTACCGCCTCTCCAGCAAACTCGCTGGAGAAACCCGGGTCTTTGAAGCCGCCCGAGCCGCGGCTGCCCTCGCCGAGGAAGTCTTTGGCGCTCGCGTGGTGATGTTTCTGCCTGAGGACGGAAAGCTTTCCTTCCGCCGCCGCACCTCCGATGTTTTGCCCGTGCCGCCCTCCGAGGAATCCATAGCGCAGTGGGTCTTCGATCATGGCCACAAAGCCGGTTTGCGGACAGACGCGCATGCCGAGGCCACTGCGCTCTATCTCCCGCTGCGCGGTGCGCGCGAGACCTTCGGCGTTCTGGCTGTCTTGCCGGAGATCGGGTCCAATATGGAGAACCGTATCTTTCTGCCCGAACAGCAGCAGTTGCTAGAAGTCTTTGCCAGCCAGACCGCACTTGCGATCGAGAGAACCTTGAGCCAACGCTCCGCTGAGGAAACTCGCGTTCATATGCAGACCGAGCAGATGCGCAGCTCCCTGCTGAGCGCCATGTCGCACGATCTGCGCACTCCGCTCGCCTCCATCACCGGCGCTGCCTCCACGCTGCGCTCCCAGAACGACCGCCTGCCGCTCGAAACCAAGCAAGAGCTGCTCGAGAGTATCTCCGACGAAGCCGAGCGCTTGAGCCGCCTGGTCGGCAATCTGCTCGACATGACACGCTTCGAATCGGGCGGCGTCGAGTTGCGCCGCGACTTCTATCCCCTGGAGGAAATCGTCGGCACCGTTCTTCAACGCATGGAGCCACAGCTCCAAGGGCGCACGGTCACCACCGACCTGGCGGAAAATCTCCCTATGGTGTTCGTGGACGACGTGCTCATCGGGCAGGTACTGTGGAATTTGCTCGAGAACGCAGCCAAATACACGCCGCCCGGCTCGCCCCTGGAACTCGCGGCCTTTGACGAACAAGAGGCCGCCATCATCGAAGTGCGCGATCGCGGCCCGGGCATTCCTCCCGGGGAAGAAGAGCGTATTTTCGAAAAATTCTACCGTGGCAAATCCGTAAACATCCGCGGCGCTGGACTCGGGCTGCCCATCTGCCGCGCCATCGTGCAGGCGCATAAAGGTACGATTCAAGCTCTTGCCCGCGCGGGCGGCGGGACAACATTTCGGATCTCTCTTCCTATTCAGTCTGCATGAAGCCCCTCATTCTCATCATCGAGGACGACGCCCAGATCCGCCGCTTCCTCCGCGCCGCGCTCGATGCCGAAGGATATCGGCTGCAGGAAACCGTCACCGCTGAGGAAGGCTTGGCGCAAGCCGCGGCCCGCCAACCGGATTTGATTCTGCTCGACCTCGGTCTGCCCGATCGCGACGGGCTGGAAGTAATTCAGAAAGTCCGCGAATGGGGCAAAATCCCCATCCTGGTGCTCTCTGCCCGCGGCCAGGAGAAAGACAAGATCGCCGCGCTCGATCTGGGCGCCGACGATTACGTCGCCAAGCCCTTCGCGGTGGGCGAACTGCTCGCCCGGATTCGGGCTGCTCTGCGCCGCTCCATCGTTCGCGGCGATGGCGCCGGTTCGATCGTGCATTTCGGGCCGGTGGAGGTCGATCTCGAGAAGCGTATCGTCCGTGTAGATGGGGAAGACGTCCACTTGACCCCTAACGAGTACAAACTGCTTCAGGTACTGATCCAGCACGCAGGGAAGGTGCTTACCCAGCGTCAGTTACTGAATGAAGTATGGGGGCCTCAGCACACCGAACAGGCGCAGTATCTTCGCGTCTATATAGCCCAGTTGCGCCGCAAACTGGAGCGAAATCCAGCACGTCCCAAATACTTGCAGACCGAACCGGGTGTCGGCTACCGTCTGGTTTCTGAAGAGTAGAGCTACGTGGACTTCTTTTTGTTAGAGCAAGCCTCTCGCAGTGCGCCCCGTAGAGTCTTGTCCGCCCCGTCGAGACATTCCTCGATTTCATCTAGCTTGGGAACCTTCGACTCATCCACTCCCGAAAGAGATGCGCGTGCCGATTGAATGCTATGCACGCTGTCGGTAATTTTGGCGCGTTCACTTTTGGTTAGTTCCATCGAATCTTGAGCAGCTCCCTTCCAGAGGTTGTCTCTCCGGCTGTAAGTTTGCAATTCGATTACCACGAGCCTTACGTCCGCTAGAACCAAAAGTCGTTAGAGCCAGCTCGCGCCATCTTGTTTCACTCAATTCATCGCGATTTCCTCAAGGGCATGCTGGGCCTAAGTTACAATGTGGATAACTCTTGAAATGGCGTTTTTCCCCAGCCTGCCCCTCCCGCACCCAGACTTACTGACGCAACCGCCGTCCCTGCGTCTTCCCGATCATAACCGTGAAGCTTGGACCCGCGATGCGGCCGGGTTGAGGTTTCCTGATTTTCACGATCTAAGCGCGTGGAACGGGTTTTGCGACGCCTCTGTGCATTTAGCCCTGCGGTACCTGCCCGAGCACTTCACGGAAGCCTTGGATGAGTTCTTCGCCCCCACGGGCATCCCGGCACTCATGTTCGAAAACCTTCCCGTGGATCCAGAACTCTCTCCCATTCCGACCGACGGCTTGCGGCCCCGCAACAAACAAGCCGTTTCCGAGGCCGTGATCTGCGGGATCGTCGGCACGCATGGTGAAATTCTTTCTTATCTCAACGAAAAGTTCGGCGCTCCCATCCAGGAAGTCGTGCCGATCCAGGGCATGGAGCGAATTCAGTCCAACGCCGGACGGGTTCAGTTCGGCTTCCATAGCGACAATGCATTTCTGCCGCGGCGCTTTCGCCAGAACGGGATCTTGCTCTACGGTCTGAGCAATCAGGATGCGGCAACGCTCGTTCTCACCGCCGGCCAGATCATCGAAGCGGCTCCCGCCGATCTTGCTGCTTCGCTGGCGAAACCCATTTTCCGGCATGCTTGTCCAGCCAGTTTTTCATTGCAGGAAAGCGTGGCACTTTCCGCTCCCTGTCCCATTCTGTGGCGCGATGAACTGGGGTTGGCGCGGGTGTCCGCCGCCAGCTCCTCGATCGAGCCCCTGACCCCAGAGGCTAGCCAAGCGCTCAATCGCTTTCGTGCGCTGCTGATGTCTCTGGAGCCGGCGCGCGTCGTGGTCCGGCCCGGAACAGCGCTCTTGTTCAAGGACGATCGGGTGCTTCACGGACGCGATTCCTTCACCGGCTCACGCTGGTTGCAGCGCGCCTACTTCACCGATTCCCTGGATCCCATGCGTAAGGCCACCCGCTCCCACCCGGAAGCGTTCGCGTTCGACGCCAGCGCCCTGCTTTGCGCCTGACAGGCTAAAACACGAACCCGATGGCTGTCTGATATGCTCGCGGCTGCAAGAAGTGCGTACCGCTAAACGTGGAGAGGAAGTTATACAACGCATCCTTGTTCGTGAAGTTAGTGACCGCCAGGCGCAGAGTCGTGCGGAAGCGTTCCTTCTTAAATAGATTGTCGGTGCCCACGCCGATATCGAACACATTCCGCGGTGCGATGCGCGCCGGATTGTGGTCGTCATTCTCGGTGCCGGGGGCGGGAATCACCAGTCGAGTCGCACCGTAGTTCGAAAGTGTGCATTGCGCGGCCGTGAGGGGCGTGCTGATGGTCGGACGCGCGCTCCCACAGAAAAATCCAATCGCCGCCTGCTGCGCTCCCATGAGTGCCAGCGCGTCATCCAGGCTGCCCACCGACCCGGCCACTAGGCCGCTGTCATACCGCCAAGTCCACGAAACCCATGGTCCAGTCTTTCCGAATTGATAACGTAGCTCAGTCGTCTGTTGGAACACTTGGTCGTGGTCGATGCGAAATACGGAGCCTCCCAAACCAACATCTCCGTTGAAAACCAACCCGCCTGTTTCCGGAGGAAAATATCGCGCCCGGGTGTGGCCCATGGTCGTCGTCCACTGGAAGCCGTGGAGGTTGATGCTTCCGATGCGCGCTGCCACGCCGTCGATCTTCGATTTATTCCAGGCGATGGGGAAAGCGATCGGCGTGTTGAACAACACGCCAAAATCATATGCGTTGTTGGTGTACTTCCAGAAGTAGTCCGCGCTTGCCACCAGCCACCGCCCGAAGGCCTGTTCTAGGCCGGCATTGTATTGGTTGCGGTTTCCGGGCTGCAAGGGCTGGCTGACCGCTCCAAAGGCATTCGACGCAAGACCGCCCACTCCTGTGGCGCTCGAAAGGATCAGATTCTCGTTATAGGGTGTCTCAAACGTGCGTGAGTACGAGGCTCGCACTACCGTTCCGGTGGGCTTAAACAGGTACGAGAATCCAATGCGCGGCTGAGCGCTAGTGTCCGAGACAAGGCCGTGATAGACGTCTACGCGCAAGCCTGCCTGTACCTGAAAATTGCCAAATTTGATGTTGTCCTGAACGAAGAAAGCATACTGATTGATATTGGCGCTCTGATCGAACTGGAACAGCTTCCCGCCGGGCTGGGTTAGATCGTACGGAATCAGCCCCGTCAGGAAGTTTCCGTTCGCATCTTGAAATGCGGGGTCGGTTGGGTCGGTGATCCCAAACCCAAACTGCTCGTGCAGGCGGGTCTGCATCAATTGCGTGCCGGCCTTGAAATTGTGGGGGCCTTTGACGATCGACAGGTCGCCCTTTACGCCCCAGTTGTTCAGCGTCCGGTGCTGGGTGATGGTCGCCGGCGTGTCCAGAGTGAAGTCCGGGCTCGGATAGTAGTTCACGTGATCTTGGCGAAAGAAGGGATTGACTGTGAGCAGCGTGCTCGCGCTAAAAATGTGTTGGTATCCCGGCGCAATGTTGAAAGTTGCGATCTTTTGCCGTTGATCCTGCCCCAACTGATCATACGTGTTGGGGATCTGAAACCAGTTCCGCGCACCCAGGATATTGAGATGAAATATATCCTTGCCGTTGGGATTGTAGTCGAAGTGGTCGAAGATGGTGCCGCTGGTTCCGATGTCGTGGATAGGCTGAAGCTCGGGGGAATCGAGGAATCTGCCCGACCGGAGCATGTTCACCGCCAGGAAGTTTCCCTCATTCGCGCCACCCATGCCGAACGTGGCTTCCTCCGAGTATGTGCCGAAGGAGCTGCGCTGCGCCGTGAAGCTTCCATTTGGTTTTTGGCCCAGTCCAGACCGGGTGACAGCATTCACGATCAGGCTGGTCTTGTCGCCGAACTCGGCCGGCGGAGTTCCGGTGATCAATTCCATCGATTGGATCGCGTCAAGCGGGATTTGCGTGGAGAACGCCTTGCTTTGCTGATCGCCGATCGGCTGCCCATCCACCGAAAAGCTGGTCTGCGCATGATCCCCGAGCGGGTGAAAGAACCCGTTGGAATCGGCCGCCACCGCTCCGCTACTCAGCACGACGGCGTCGCTCACACCGGCGCCGGGCGTCGAGACCGAAAGCTTCGAAAGGCTTGAAATATCCACGTCGTTGTGCGCGTAGGGAACGTTTTCCAGGATATCCGCGCCGTTCGCTTCCACTGTAACGGTTTGCGCCGCTCCCGAGACCATCAGAGAAATCTTCAAACTCACGGGCACTGTGCTCCGCACGGCGACGTCTTGCGCAGAGGTCGCAAAACTTGGCGCGCTCACCTCCACATGATACGGATTGGGGGGGATATTGGTCAGGCGGAACGCGCCCTTGCTATCCGTAGTTGCCCTCTGCTGGTAGTTGGTGAGGCGATTGACAATGGTGACCATCGCGCCCGGCAGGAGCGCCCCCGACGAATCTGTCACGGTGCCGTCAATGGTCCCGGCATTGCCCAGAGCTTGGCCGAACATTGAGGCCGCGCAGCACAAAAAGACGAGAAGTCGCGTCATTTCCACAGTATTGGGGAAGCAAGCATAAGCGCCTAGGGTATTCTCGCGACCGGCCAAATACCATAAACGAGCGGACTAGGAACGCTGGTAAGCGGGCCGCCTACCAGCGCAGAACACTGCGGATACTGTGGGCCTGCCGCTTGCTGACAACTACTTCCACGGAATTGCTGAGGGTCACCAGCCAGCGCTGGCTGCTCAGCGCGCTCATCTTCCGGACATGGTTCACGTTGACGATTGCATTGCGGTGAACTCGCCGGAACAGTTGTCCCTGTAGGTGATCCTCGATCACTCGCAGAGGCTGGGTGGCCAGGAGGCGTTGCTGTGCGGTGACGATCCATACCAGTTCACCCTCCGCTTGAAACGCCAGAATCTCATCCGGGTCTAGCAGCACGTAGTCCTCTCCGTGCCGGCCGACAATCTTGCGCGTCTCAGCTGCACTGATCCTCGCCACGTCATGGGCAAGTTCAAGTGGATTCTCGCATCGCTTGCGGGCTCGCTCCACCGCGCTTCGGAGCCGCTCATCGCTGACAGGCTTCAGCAGATAATCCACCGCTCCGGCTTCGAACGCCTCAACGGCATGCTGGTCGAACGCGGTTACGATTACGACTGCAGGCAAACGTCCGCCGCGCAGCTTGCGTACAACTTCGAAGCCGCCCATAACGGGCATCTGGAGGTCCAGGAGCACCAAGTCGGGATGAAGCGCGCTGATCTGCTGTAACGCTTGCTTGCCATTCTCTGCCTCGCCGACAATCACCACATCTGCAACGCTCGCCAGTTCCTGCCGCAGCACGCGGCGTGCGATGGGCTCATCGTCCACGATAAGCGTCTTCATCACGCGACGATCCATGCTCAGTCAGGTTTACATCAACGTTCCTAAATACTGCAGTAAATAATTGCAGGCGGACTGATAGCGACTGCCAGCGGGATCGGTAGGGCGGTAACCGGACCTGGGGTGGCTCGGCTAGAACTTATCTCTGCACTCGGCTGAGCAGAAGTAATAGGTCTCGCCACCTTTGTTCTTCTGCATGGCCGTGGCCGTGGATACGAACGTCCCGCAGACAGGATCTTTCTTGAGAGACTGCGGAGCCTGACCGCGCGGAGCGCCCGCGGACGGTGCGCCTGCCGATGGCGTGCCTGCACTGGAGAAAGCTTTGCCGACAGCCTCCAACACCGATCGCAACAGGGTCAGAATAACGACCCCGACGATCACGTAGAGGATCAGCCGCATGACTGCGCGCTACTTCGATTTCTTTTGATTGTTCTTCTGATTCGCCGGCTGCTTCGCGCCCGGACGCTCAAAACTGGTCTGAACCGTAGTGCCAAGTTGTTCCAGAATAGCCTTCGCGCCTTCCGCATTTGAGCCATCCGGCTTTAGCGACAAGTATTTCTGCAGCGCATCAATCGTACCAGGAGGGGCGATCATCTTCCCGTCCTTGTCCAGCGAAACTTTGTTCATCAAAACCAAGGCCTCTTGGTAGTAGGCATCGGCGTAATTCGGATCCAGTTCGATGGCCTTCTTGAAGGCTCCCTCAGCAGCATCATTCTGCTGCGTGTTCACGTACACGGCGCCCAGATTGTAGTAGTACTTGCCCGCTTGCGGCGGATCCAGCTGAGCGGCTTTCGTCAACTCTGCCTGAGCTTGATCCAGCTTCTTGCCCTTGGCCAGCGCCAGCGCATAGTTGTTGTGATAGTTGGCATCGTCGACCTTGATTTCAACGGCCTTGCCGTAAGCTGCGATGCCCTTGTCGACAGCGGCCTGCTGCTCGGCCCCCGTCTTGGTATCACTGAGACTGATGTAGGATTCGGCCAGTTGCGCCCATACCACGTGCTGGGTCGGAGCCATGGTGCTCGCTTTCTCGAAATTCTCAATCGCCACCGGATAGTTCTTGGCGTTCTTGGCCTCCATGCCGGTGTTGAAGGCGTCCTGGAGCGCCTTATCCTTCGCCATGGCCTCTTCTTGTTCCTTCAACTTCTTTTCGTACTCAGCACGCTGCTCCTTGGTCATCCCAGCTTCTGGCTTGGCTTGGCCCGCCGCTGGACCTGCTCCTGGAGCGGCTCCTGCCGCCGCGGCAGCCGCGTTCGCAGCGGCCATCTTCGCGAGATCAAACTTGAGAGGCTCATTGTCGCCCGGGCGCGAGCGCATGCCGGTAAGAGTTCCCACGTCCTTTCCGTTCACGACAACGGTGATGTTGTATACGCCTGTCGGTAGATTGGCATACAGGAAATGACCTTTCTTATCGGTCTTGACGTTAAAACTCTGCTTGATGTCGGTGCGATCGAGCTTGATTTGCGCCCCCTGCAACGGTTTGCCGTCGGTGTCTACCACATCCCCCTGGATGTTGGAGGTCTGCGCCCATCCGACCGCCGCGAACACGAATACCGGAGCGAAAGCAAAAAGTTTACGTAGTGAGGTAAGCATGCGTTTGAGGGACCTCCACAAGCTGGTTGGGATTCCATGTACAGCATACTACAAGGCGCGGGCACGATCAAAAGGCCGTGTAGTATCTACAGTTTCACCGAGCCGGAGGCCACCCCGCGAGCCGACGGCCCGCCTCCCGGTCGTTGCGAGCCCCCGGCCCGTCGCCCAGGGCCTCGCGGGACCTCGCACGCGCCAGGTATCCCATCGGGCTAGAGGGAGAAATCGAAACTACCTGATCCAGGTCGGCGATGGCTTTCCGATGCTCGCCCAATGACTGATACGTGGCCGCCCGCTGGGAATAGGTTTCCATTCCCGGAGTGAGTTCCACGGCACGGTTGAAATTCTCCAGCGACCGTGAAAGGTCTCCGCTCCCCCGCCAAGCTATCCCGCGTAACATATACGCGTAGCTGAGTTCAGAGTCTCGCTGCAGGGCCTGGTCGCAATCCGCGATGACCTCGGGATATTCATCCGCTCCTAAATGAACCGCTGCGCGCTCCACAAGAGCCCCGGCGTTGCCCGGCTGGAGTTGAATGACTTTGGTGAAGTCCCGGATGGCCGCCTCGTTCCGGTTCATGGCAGCATTCGCACGGGCGCGGAACAGATACCCCTTCGCCAGCCCCCTGTCGGCCGCCAGCGCCCGATCGAAGGCTGCTATCGCCTCGGCGTAGCGGCCCGCCTTCAACATCTGCTCCCCGTCGTTCAGGGCTTTCCGGCTATCTTGCGATGACGCCAGCCGTTGATAGGCCAAAACCGCGCCCAGGATCAGCAACAGCGCCACGCTAAGGTACTTAAAGATCGCCCGGCGTTCCGCTCGCGCGAAATCCTCCGCCGAAACCGGCACTAGAAGTACTGGTTTGTGGCGAGCATTTGACGGAGACACGCCATATCATAGCCAGGACCCTGTGGAAAAACCATAGCCCAAACCGGCCGAAGGTCTTATTTTCCCGCAGAGTAGCAGTACTGCTTGATCAGTACCGCGATACCCAGCGAAGTCAATCGCCTGCATCCTGAAGGCGTTGCGCTGCGTCAAAGCTGGTATAGAATACCTACTAAAGGGTTTGATGCGGGGATTACTGGTTTTCTTGTTGACCGTAGCTGTGTCGGCTGTTCCGGCATTAGCGAAGACACCCGAGTGGGACCGCGCTCACGAGCTCTATCAGCGCACGGAATACTCCCAGGCTCTGTCGGTACTCGACCGGATCCCCAGTAAAGACGTGGATACGCTCCAGCTCATCGGGCAATGCCACTTCATGCAAGGCGACTATAAACAGGCCGCCGACGCATTTGAGAAAGCTCTGGCGCTGGCCCCTCGAAGCTCCGAGTTGCACCGCCTCTTGGGTAACGTCTACGGAC
>Ga0105237_10006443_pt1 | contig 13012 bp, 15 predicted proteins | sample KBSC24metaG_FD_81520 | JGI IMG/M metagenome (GOLD analysis project Ga0105237, IMG submission 81520) | Corn rhizosphere microbial communities from Kellogg Biological Station, Michigan, USA - KBS C2-4 metaG | ecosystem: Host-associated > Plants > Roots > Rhizosphere > Soil | place: Michigan, USA...
CCTCAAGAAATTCTTCGGTCACTGTTTGGTGAGTCTTGTGGCTCGTGCGCTTTGGGGTGGATTTTGTCATTCCCCCAAGGCACTCCAAACAGTGGCCACTTTCAATTCTGCATCGCTACGGCTAAGCACTCTCCCCGTCCCTTTCCGCGGCTCGTCTCACATCTCCCTCCGTCGCTCGCTGCGGATAGATCCAGAAGTGGTACAGAGCGAACTTCACAACGACCGCGATGAAGATTTTGACGAAGGTGATCACGATGTCGCCGTGTCCGTGGAAAATCTTGAGCAGGGTAATCACCATCAAGTAATCCAGCGCCACGCAGCCGCCCTGACAGACGATCTGGCGCCAGGCCGCATGCGTCCAATGCCGGTCGGTCTTGAACCCGAGGAAGTAGTTCCACAGAAAAAGGAGGGTGGTGACAATCGCCAGCGTCAGCGCGTACGCTACCTTGTCGCCCAATCCGCAGTGGGCATTGAACAGCCTGTACAGTTGGGTGCTGGCCAGAATGCTCAAGCCGCCACCGACTCCAAACCAAAACACCCGCATCAAAAAAGGCTTCGTTAATTTCAAGAGGCAGGTGCTCTACCGTGAAATCTGCTTCGCCCGCAAGCGTTCCCTGCGCACACTACCCTTCTCCTTTTCGTGACTCCGATTGCCGCCTCTCCTGTTCCCGCTCCTGGCCACCTGTTTTCCTTGCACGCGAAAATCATGGCGCTTGTCTTCTTCATCTTCAGCCTCGGGCTGAATACCCGGCACAACGATTTTCCCTACAGTTATCACCCCGACGAAGGCGGCAAGACCGGGCAGATCATCGGTGGCATCCGCAACTATCATCACCCGCTGCTCATGCTCTCCGTCACCGACATCGTGTCGCGGGTGGCCTTCATCCCGAGAGAACGGCAGCCCATCGTGGAGACCGGCCGGTGGGTATCGGCGGCGTTTGCCGCGGGGACAGTGGCCGTGCTCGCGCTGCTCGCCTGGGTCTACTATGGCGCGATCGCGGGCTGGGCGGCGGGCCTCGCCGTCGCTCTCCAGGCCGACGTGTTCGAGACGGCCCACTACATGAAGGAAGACCCGGCGCTCCTCTTCGGTCTCGCGCTCAGCCTGCTCGCCGCCGCTCTTTGGTGGAGAATGCCGAACCTGCGGACGTTGCGTTTCCTCGGGATCGCCTGCGGACTGGCCGTCTCGGGAAAGTATCTGGGCGTCGAGGCCCTGATCTTCGCTTTGCCGATGGTCCTCTGGCACCGCGCCGCCGAGGCCAGTATCACCCGCCGGGACCGGCTGAAATATTTTGCCATCGCCTTCGCGCTGACCGTGCTCGTCTGCAATCTCCCGTTGTTCGCCTGGAACCTTTCCAGCCCCTTCCGCAGCATTGGACAGGAAGTCGGGGACCTCGCCGCCGGGCATCGCGGGATCACTCGACAAATCCCGCACGCCGTCTATGTGAATTCCCTTCGGGACGACATCCCATACATCATCCTGTGGCTCGCGGCGATCTATGGACTCTGCCTCGTCGCGACGGCCCGGCGCCGGACGCCTCCCGAGTGGGCCCTCTTCCTCTTTCCCCTTGGCTACCTCGCGGTCATCTCCTGCTCTTCGAAAATTGCCAGCCGCTATCTGCTGCCGGTGGACGCTCTCCTCCCGTTCTTAGCGGTGCTCGGCGCCGCGGAAATCAGCCGTATTCTGGATTCCGAAAAACTGCCCGCCCGGCGCATCCTCGGCTGCGCCGTCCTCCTGGGGCTGGCCGTCTGGGTCCCGTTCTCCGAACTGCGCAGCTTCCGCAGCAGCTTCGAAGGTTACCGGCATGACGACCCCACGGCCGTCGCCCAGTGGATCAAGAAAAATCTCCCGCCCGACGCCGTCATTGCGGAAGACCATCGCGTGAATCTTTCGCCGACGAAAACCGAAAAGCGCAAGAACGCAGCGGCGAGCAAGCCGTCCACGACCGCCGAATCAGGAGCCTCTGCTGAAAGGACCGGCCTCGATTTCGACCCGAGCAAAGACGCCCGCGTCCCGCAAAAAGTATACAGTCCGAATTTCGCATCCGAGTTGGGCACATTCGAACAACTCCAAAAAAGCGGGGTCGGGTACGTCGCCATCTGCAAGCAATCCTACGACCGGTATTTCCGCGACGAAACCAAGCCGGGCAAAAGTGTGAAAACGGGGTTCAACCGGCAGCGCGATTTTTACGCGGACGTGCTGGAAAAGGGAACGTTGGTGCAGGCGTGGCCGCCGGGAAAGATTTCGTATCTCCAGCCCGGGATTAAGCTGTTCCGCATTACGCAGGCGGAGTCACCACAACCGTAAGGAACTTCCTCGCCTCGACACCCCTTCGACGGCATACTGGGCCGCAGATTTATGAAGGCGATACTGATGCTTCTGCTGCTGAGCACACTCGCGCGTGCCGTCGATGACCTGGACGGGATTGCGGCGAAGGTGAACGGCGACCCCATCCCCTTCTCGCAGCTTCGGGCGCTGACGGTGACTCGCGAATCGGAACTCCGCCAGACCTTGAGAGGCCAGGACCTCGTGGAAGCCATCAAGACCTACCGTGCCGTCCAATTGAACGGGCTGATCGACCGGCTTCTTCTCCTGCAAGAGCTCAAGCGCAAAGGGGCGCCGCTTCCCGCGAACGCCACCGACGAACAGATTGACGCGACGATCAAGACGCGGTTCTCGAGCGATCGCCGGCAATGGCTGAAAAGGCTCAAGCCTCGAGCTGATATCCTCATCTACTGAGTGGCCAGCTTCAGCTTCTCGAAGATCGGGGTGAGGAGTTCCGCCCACCTGGCGTGCCCGGCATCGGAGAGGTGCAATTTGTCAGCGACAAAGTAATCGGGATTTGGCGAGCCGTCCGCATTGGCGGCCGCCGTGTAGAGGTCGCAAAAGTGCGTGTTCTTGTGCTCGGAAGCCATCTTACGAATGCCATCGTTCATCGCCTGGCGGTCATTCGCTTTGACGGGCGCCTTGGGATTCGCGCTGGGAGGAATGGTGCAGAGCACCACCGGCAGGCCCGGCCTTTCCTTTTCGACCATCGCCAGCATGGCGGCGAGGTTTGAAAGCATGTCAGCCGGCGACCCCGAGGCGGTCAGGTCGTTATTGCCGATCTCGATCACCATGGCTTTGGGATTCAGGTCGAGTGCGTCTTCCTTGAAGCGGAACAACGCGCCGCGGCTCGTATCGCCACCGAGGCCGCGGTTGGCGACCTTGAACTTCGGAAAATCCTTGGCGAGGCTTTTCCAGCCGCCCGTGAGCGAGTCACCGACGAACACAATGGCTCCCTGATCCTTCTGGCGCTGGGCCCAGAAGGCCTTCCGCTCGCCGATCATGAAGTCGAATGAGCGAATCGGGCCTTTGCCCGGCCACTCCCGCTCATTGCTCGGGTTGGGATAGGGGATGGGACCAGACGCGCTATCCGCAACCGGCGGCGCCGCTGCGGCCTTCGGTTCTGCCGGCTGGGCGGGTCCCGAACCTCCTTCGGCGCGAAGGTTGGAAGCGTAAATGGTCCGGGGATGGTCCCCCTGGGTGACCAACTCAATCTTGAACCAATTCGGATGGTCCGGCAGCTTTCCCACAATCTCCGAGAGGTCCCAGGACACGGTCTCGTTGTTGATGCCCTTGGTGCCGGGAAGGCGTTCCAGGAGCCACTTTGGTGCTTCTGCCCGCGCAAAGCCGTCGCCATTGATCGCGAGTTTCAGGTTGAACCATCCGGCGTCCTGCGCATCGGGCGGCACGGTGATATCCACCTTCAGCAGCGGATTCGCCTTCAGCTTCGCGGCGTCGGAGTTCGACGCGGAGAGCACCGGGTTCTCCCATTTTCCCGTCGCGGCGATCGTCAGGCGACCTCCCGTTTTCTCGAATGCGTTGAGGATCTGTGGCGCCGCACGGGGGCGGGGAGGAATCGGGGGCATGATTCCGACAGCGGAGGGCTGGTGTTCCCAAATGCGGATGTAGTCGATCGTGTAGTCCCACTGCTTTTCATCCGCGACCATCTCCGTTTGTTTCACGCCGGGAAGATTCATCCCGATGGAATTCGTCACCACCACATGGGCCGGCGGTCCGTGCCACTCGTAGTAGGTCTGCTTGATCGGCTTGCCATCGAGCAGCCAGATCGGCGCGTTTTCCACCCAGTCGAGCGCGAAGACGTGGGAGTCCTTCGAGCAGTCGAAGCCGAGGTCCAGATGCTTCTCGTACCCGGCATTCTTGAAGGTGGTAAAAATGTCGTACGGATTGCCGTAAGCCGCCGCGCCGCCGAATGTCTGGATATTGCCGGTGAAAATGCGCGTCTGCGGGCGGCCGTCCCAGTTGAAAAACTCAAAGATGTCGATTTCCGGCAGCGCCTTCGGCGGCTGGGAGAAAGTCCCGTCGGGGTTCTGCACCCCCTCCTCCAGCCAGAAACTCGGCCAGGCACCGACCCCTCCCGTCAGCCTCGCTCTCATCTCGATGTACATCCCGGGCGTCACCGGGATCTTGCCGCGCAGCATCCCCGACTCGATCCCGCGATCTCGCAGCCCGCCACCGGGCGGGATGCGCCCCTTGAGGACCAGCGTGTTGCCCTCGAAGACGTGCAATGACTTTGGATCCCCCTCCGGATAGTCGCGATGGTACGACCAGTAGGTCTTGAACTTGTCCAGCTTCCCACCCTCCCAAATGTAGCGATAGTAGAACTCCTGGTCCAACTCGGCCTTGTTGCGCACCGTCGCATCCGGCCGCGCATTTCCAAAGGTCCAGTTCTTCAGCAGCTTGAACTGCTGGCCCTCGGGTTTGAGCAGGAGAGGTCTTGGCTCCGCAGCCTCGCCGGCCAGCAGCGCGCTGCCGGCCGAAATCGTCAACAGGACGCCAATACTACGGAAACAATTTTTCATCATGACATGCGTTTATCGCCGTTTGGCGGGGACTTTGGCAACCGCGCCGTGGTTCAGAAATAAATGCCGAAGAAAGGATCGAGCCAGCGAATCACTCGAATGAAGAATCCCCCTATTCGTGTCATTCGTGTGATTCGCTGGCGCCTTTCCATAGTCTTTCAGGACGACACCGCAGGCAGGCAGACGGATTGAACCCAATTCAGATCGTTGCGTATGATCCGCGGATGATTCCTCCCCTGCTCCAATGCCTCCTGTCATTTCGTTCCAGCCGGCGATGGCTTGCGGCCAGCCTGCTGTTCCTCACGGGGCTCGTCGCTCATTCCGCCGATGCCTCGTCGCTCCGCCTGCCTGCAGTGATCAGCGATCATGCCATGATCCAGGCGGGAAAGCCGGTGGCGATCTGGGGCTGGGCTGATCCCGGAACACCCGTCGCCATCCGCTTCACCGAGACGGGAGGAAAAACGCAACTCGTCCTAGCCGTGACGGATCCCGATGGGCGATGGAGCGTCCAACTCGCTCCGATTTCCGATGGCACATCGGGCGAGTTGCAAGTCGCGACCAAGGCGGACTTACCGATCAAAGTCACCGACATCCTCGCCGGCGAGGTGTGGCTGTGCAGCGGACAGTCGAACATGTCTTATCTCCTCACGACCCACTCACGGAACGAGAACGAATCCACCGGGCCGGAAATCCTGGCAGCGGCCCAGGAGGATGCCACGGCGGCGAAGGGCGCCTTGCGCTATTTCGCGGTGCAGTCCAAGCGCGCGGACAACCCGCTCGAAGATGTGTCCGGCAAATGGATCGTGGCCGCGCCCGACAACGTCGGAAACTGTTTCTCATTGTCCTGGAATTTTGCCGTGGCGCTGCACCACAAGCTGCACGTGCCGGTCGGCGTGATCGACTCCGCAATTGGCGGGACCGCGGTCGAACCGTGGACGCCGTTCCCGGAACTGGAGGCGCGCCCCCCGGGCCCAGCAACGATCCAACGCTACAAAGCGAAGCTCGATAGCGTCGCCCCGGAGATCAAAAGCAAATTCGAAACGGATCTGGCGGAGTGGAACAAGCGTTTCCCGACTCCTGAGTTGCAGCAGCAAAACCTGGCCGCCAAGCCGGTCCTCGCGGAGGGAAATTCCAACATGCCCGCCCGGCTCTACAACGGCATGATCCATGGCCTGGAGCCGTACACGTTGAAGGGATTCCTGTGGTTCCAGGGCGACGGCAATTTTGGCAACCCTCAGGAGTACGGGGAACTGGTCAAGACGCTCATCCGCGCATGGCGGGCCCATTGGCACGACAACACTTTGCCTTTCTACTACGTGGAGATGCAGAACTATCACAAGCCGCAGGAGAACCCGGTGGAGCCCAATCCCATGAGTCTCATCCGCGAGGCCCAGCAAGCAGCATTGCAACTGCCCGCCACCGACGTGGTGGCCTCGCTCGACCAGGGGATCGACAAACCCAATTACGAAGCGCACTTTCCGAATAAGAAACAACTCGGTGAGCGCCTCGCGGGATTGGCGCTGAACAATCTCTACGGCCAGCCTGGACTGGTCCATAGCCCACAATTCAAGAGCTTCACGGTGGAAGGCAAGAAGGTGCGGCTGAAGTTCGACCACGCGGAAGGCCTGCGTCTGCGCGGCGATGGCGGACTGAAGGGCTTCGCGATCCGGTCCGAAGGCGGCGACTGGGTGTGGGCACAAGGCGCCATCGAGGGCCAGGAAATCGTGCTCTGGAACGACCAAGTGACCACGCCCGCCGCCGTCCGCTATGCGTGGGCCTTCAATCCGCTGCTCAGCGTGGAAAACAAAGCTGGCCTCCCGCTGCGGCCATTTCGCACCGATCCCGGCAGTGATAAATAGAGAACATGTTCCAGGATATCAGATCCTCTTGTGATGAGCGGCTGCTTGGAACACATGCCGGTGGCGAAACCGTCAAGCTCTGGGATGCCAACACTCTGCAGGAGATAGCGAGCGTCGAGCCAGGATTTTCCGGCGGAGAGGATCGCATGGCGATCGATCCAGCATCCAGTTGCATCTTCTCGGGAACTTGGGAGGAAGGCCTGACCTGTTACGACTTCGCGACAGAGAGAGTGATATGGCATCGCAATGATCTCATCGGCATTCAACGTGTCGATTTTTCCCATGCTTTCCACACCTCACTCTTCGTCGCGTTGGAAGCGCCGGACTATCGTGTCGACGAGCCTGGCGTGTTCTCCGGAGTTGTGGAATTGGATGCGAGAAACGGTCGCACTCGGTGGAAAACGGACGACGCAGATTCCGTCTATCTTCACCCGGATCGACCGGTCATGGTCTTGACGAATCGCGCTGATCGGATGCTTCGCATTTTCGATGGCTCACGAAAGCTGCTGGGGTCCACCCCCATGGCGTACTTCGCGATTTTGGACGTGGCCTTTCACGGCGAACAGATCGCATTTGCGGAAGGAGCCGAAGGAATTCGCCTCACGGATCTTCGAGGGAAGATACTCGCGAGCTACCGGCCACAATCACGCCAGCCCAATTGTCTCCGTGTGGCGTTTACGGAAGTCGCGGACGCCGTGATCGTCTTCGACAGTTGGGACGCGACCTTTGTTACCCGGCTCGATGGAGCGGGACGATTCGTGAATGAATACCAAAGAGATTCTCATGGGTCGGTATGCTTTTTCCGCAAGGGCACTCGATTCCTGGACATCGATGGGCGAATCTGCCGCACCGCTGACGGCGGGGTCGAAGGGACAATCCCTTCTGCCTGAACTGAAAACTACCCATCCCGGTCGAAGGGAAGATGGACCACCGGTAGCTTTTTTCTGCCATTCTGCCATGAGCCAGCCGGTCAAGATCTCCGACAACCTCGTCCTCGATGCCCGCCTGACAGGTGAAGCCTTGGAACGATCCATTGCTGGACAAATTGAGTTTTGGGCGAAGCTAGGACGCGCAATTGAGCCGCTGCTCAATGGAGACCATGTCATTGCCCTGTGCCGGGCGGGCGCCTCAAAGCCGCTTTCGACATGTATTGACGACGTGGATTCTCCACAGGGCCGCCGCCGGGTCGCCGACTATCTACAGTCCCGCCCCTTCCCGCACTACGAGGCAGCCGATGTTCCCGGTCTTCTCGTCCAAATTGCGGCGGACGGAAAACGAACGGTCGGACGCTTTGTGAATCGCCGGTTCGTGGGGGTCAAGAAATCCAGGAAGTGAGGTCGCCGTTCGATCGACGCCCCGTGATCGTGGCGATTGCTGGACCTAACGGAGCCGGAAAGACCACCTTTTTTCACGCCCACATCAAACCCAGTGGGCTTCGCTTCATCAACGCGGACGTCCTGGCGAGCGAAGTGGAAATCGACCCATATGCGGCGGCCCGGATGGCGGGATGGCGGGGGTCTTGCGCGACACGCTTGTGGAGCAACGGGAAAGCTTCGTTTTTGAAACGGTGTTTTCCGACCCAGTCGGGGAGAAGCTCTTGTTCTTACAAGACGCCGCCAGGCGCGGTTACACGGTCGTGCTTTGTTTTATCGGGATCTCAAGCTCGGATGTATCCGAGCAACGCGTCGCCATGCGGGTTTCGCAAGGCGGGCACGATGTGCCGACTGAGAAGTTGAGCAATCGCTTTCCACGAATCCTCGCCAACCTCAAAGCGGCCATCCACACCTTGCCGTATGCGTTTATTTACGACAACGACGACCTGCGAGAACCGTTCCGGCAGGTCGCGGCATTTGTAAATGGCCAGCCGAAAACCCTCCAAAAGCCAATCCCCAATTGGTTGGGGTCGGTCATCAGATTGTAAACTATCACGTTGACGCGGACTTTCCTGGTCCTATGCCCTCCAAACTCCTCGCTGCCGTTGCCCTCGTTCTCCTTTCGAATTCCGTTTGGGGCGGGACCTTCGCCGAGATCAAAGCCGCGGAAGCAGATCTCTAACCTGCCGGGCATAGCCCACGATATCCGCTGCCTGCAACAGGCCGGAAACGATCACCACCCGTCTCGCGCCGGCGGCGATGATGGCCGGAAGATTCTCCAGTTTGATGCCGCCGATGCAGAAGATCGGCACCTGCACCGACTCGTGCACCCGGCGAATTTCCCCCAACCCGATGGCGGGGCGGCCGGGCTTGGTTGGCGTGGCGAAGAGCGGGCCGAAACCGATATAGTCCGCACCTTCGGCAGCAGCGGCCATCGCCTGAGCCAGGCTGTGGGTGGATTTGCCGACGATGGGCAGCGGCACCTCCCCGGCCAGCGCCCGGCCAGCCCGCCAGCGGGCGTCGGCCACGGCGAAATCATCCTGCCCGACGTGCGCGCCCTGCGCGCCGATTGCCGGGACCAGTTGCGGAAAATCATTCAGGATCAGCGGCACGCCGGCGCTCTCGGTGAGCGGCAGCAAGCGGACGGCGAGCGCTTCGATTTCGGTTTCCTCCAGGCCTTTTGCCCGGAGCTGCACCACGTCCACTCCGCCCTCCAGCATTCGCTCCATCACTCGCTCGGCATCCTCCGCGGCGACGTAGCCGAGGTCGAGGATTCCGTAGAGTTGCGCGGTGGCGAGAGTTTTCATCACGCGCAATCGATCATGTCCCGCGCGGCGGTGGCAATGGCGAATTGGGGTATTCGCCTCCCGGCAGACACCCCCGCCTGCGAAATGCAATTTGACCGTTCGCCGCCGCGTGGGCACGCGCGCGAATCTCAGCATCATGCCGATTCCACCCGACGACGGGCGAAACGTGGAACGCGGGAAACTAATTCTGAGCCGGAGCTGGAGCCGGAGTCGCCGGCACCGGTGCCGGCGCGGTGACCGACGGAGGAACACCCTCATCATCGGCAGGGATCGCGGAGAAATCTCCCGACACCTGGCCCGGACCGTTCTTGCTCTTGCTCCAATAGAAGGTGGTCAGTTTGCCGTTTTGCTTCTCCTTCACCGTGTAGCGGTGGTTGATGTCGTCCTCCTGGACCATATCCGCCAAACCCATCTTCACCATCACGGCAGCCGGAGCCTTGGTCGGGTTCTTGGCCGCGTCTTCAATGAGGCCCTTTACTTTTCCTCCGAAAAACACGGTAGCGATCACGATGCCGATGATGCCCAGCACGACAAGGCTGCCGCATCCGATGCCGAGCCACGCGAGAACGCCGAGACCTTTTTTCTGAGGAGGAGGGGTATCCATAGGGCGGCGAGACTAATCACCCTCTTTACCAGGCTGCAAGCACCGAACGGAACAGCCCCCGGAATTTACGAAACAGCCACCATCGCCAAAAACCTGGCGACCACCGAATGCTAGAATTGCGTCACGCCGGCCGAACCACGGAAGGCCACGACCGTCGTGCGGTTGGCGGCCAGCTTGGCGAGATGCGCGCTGAGATGCTTGGCGGCCCCGGCGGCGGTGCGACCGAGTTCGGTCGAGGCGCCGAGCTCATCGGTGAGGCGCTGAAGGATGGGCAGCGCTTCGGGGCGCTGGGTGTCGGCCAGGGCCTGGATGGCCGCGATGCGGAGCACGTTCTGGGTCTTGGTCTCGCGTGCCCATTTCGGCAGCATCTCCAGGGCCACTTCCGGATAGAACCGGGCGATGCCGTAGAGAGCGTAGTGCCGGGTGGTCGGCTCGCCGGAAAGCAGTTCGGTCTTCCAGTATTCCCACTCGGTCTCGGGCGTGATGCCGTAGTAGCGCATGGCCGCGGAACGGGTGGAAGGCTCGATCATGCCCTCGACTTTGAGCTGAGGATCGATGGTGATCGCCAGGTCGCTGTCACGCGCGCCGATGGCACGCAGGGTGGTCAGCGCCCCGAGGATGTCGCCCGTATCCACCTTGAATGCCGAGGTATCAAACCGGGTCTGCAAATCGCCGCCGGCCGCCGTGAACTTGGAAACGGAGCTGAGGGGCAGGTTTTCGATCAGGGCGAGGACCGCCGTCTGGAGGGCGCCCGCGGTGATTTCCGGACGCTCCTGCGCGTAGGCCAGGAGAGAGTCGAGCCGCGGCAAGGTGCCGAAGGAAAGCTGGTAGGGAGCGTCGACCACCTTGTTGCCCGAACGAGTGGCGGCGGTCTGGATGCTCACTTCCACCGGCTGGCCGGGCTTCACTTCCACTTCACCTGCGCGCACGACGATGACGACATTGCTGCCCGCCTCAAACATCTGGCCCGCCGGAACGCGCACGGTGATGTTTGCCCCGGTGTTGTTGGTGAGAATGGCGCGCATCTTGTCACGCCCGTTGCCACGGAAATCGCCCGTCAGATTCTCCCGCTGGACGGCGGTATGGAGATCCATGCTCTGGGGATGCGCGGGGTCGGCTGCCTCAGGCTTGGCCGGGGCGGCGGGAGCACTGCTGCTGGTCGCAGCCACGGCGGCGAGGGCGACCACGGCCGCCTGCTTGATCGACGGGGAGGGCATGGCGTTGATGGGCGCCTGGGGCCAGAGGGCGAGTCCCCCGCCTGCAACTACAGGAGTCAGAAGCGCGCAGAGAGCGATGGATTTCATGGTAAACTCTCTAGAAGCATCACCCTTGCCAGAGCGCAGAAATTTCTTGTGATGGCGCTCTGAAGGAGGGAAGGCTTTCCGGCATGAACACATACTCGGATTTTGTCGATCGGGTGTTTTTACAGGAGAAATTCCTCGAAAAGCTCATTCCGAGCGCTCCGCAGGACTACGCATTGGTCCGCCGAATCCAAGGCGCAGAAGATAAACTGATCGCTGGGGACCGGCCGATCAAGAATGCGGAGATGTTCGCGCTAGTGAGAGGCGGGCTCCTCTATGCCGCGGACGCCATCCACGAGGCGCACGTCATCTTTCAGGAGGCCAAAGGCGACCTTGGCTCGTACTGGCACGGCATGATGCACCGCCGGGAAGGCGATTTCGATAATGCCCGCTACTGGTTCCGCCGTGCCGGGGTGCTGCCCGTCTTCGGGGCCATGCACCGCGCCGCCAGCGAGACCTCAGCCGTCATGGCCCGGCAATCGAACTGGGACCCATATCTTTTCACGGGCGAATGCGAGCAGGCGCGCCACGGGGAGACGGAGAGCCTGAAGGAGTTGGCGGGGTTGCAGCGGGTGGAATTTGAGGTGCTGTTTGAGTATTGCTGGCGGAAGGCCTTGGAGTAGCTGGGAGGGAGGGGAAGCGCAGACACGGGCGCGACGACCCGCGGCGCGGGAAATCCGCTACTCTATCCAACTGAGCCCCGGGTGCAGATGGAAGCCGACACGCATTTCGCCTTCTCGGCGAGCGGCGCAAGCAAATCGAGAAAATGGTCCGTGATCGGCGGCGTCGAGATCATTGTTCGCGGTCAGCAAGCCGGGCAGGGACTTGGGCTCCTCCACAATGATGAAATCTGGGAATCGCAATCCGCGAAAACGGTGATCCGTTGCGGCCAGACGCTCGAACTCAAACCGGACCGCGGGTGGTGCGAGCACGCTCCCGAACAGATTCGCCAGAAGACGATCCTCACCCAGCCATGCGAGGTTGAGCACGACTGAGGTGTCGGTGACGACGATCACCCCTTCGGCATCGTTTCCCACGTTGCCAGATCCTGGTCGAGCATGCCGGATGTGTAGGAAGCAATGTGGCGGACGAAAAGCGCCTCGTCGAACGTGGCGCGGTCCACACCGGCGATGCGAGCGCCCACGCCACGGGAGATTCGCCCGGAAGCGAACAACCCGCAGGCCACCTCAAGGCGGATCTGAGCCTCATCGAGACTCAGCAACGCGGGGTCGTCGGGAAGCGTGATCGTCATGCGGTGAAGATACCCACCATGGTGGTCCGTTCCAATTCAATTTCACTGTCACGGGGGCTCCGAATCGAAAGCATTTACCACGCTCGCCCGTCATGGAGTCGACCCTGACGACGCAAGCGTCGCATGTTCGGATTTCGAATTTCCGCACCGCCTAAATTTACGCGAGCTGCAGCGGCTTTAATTTCACCCCTTCTTCGGCCACGCGGGGTGGCGGACGATCAGCTTCAAGGCCTGGTTTAGCAGCGTGAGCCCGGGCTCCATCCGGTGCCACGGGGAAGCGCCGGAGGGGTGCGGGAGAGGGACGATATCGAACGAATAGCCTCGATACTTCACGGCGATCTTCTTTCCGATCACATCCGTGAGTTTGTCGAAGGCGATGAACTGCTGGATGGCCAGCTTGCCGATCGGGAGGACGAGGGCCGGCTTCAGGAGGGCGATTTCCGCTTCCAGCCA
>Ga0105237_10006445_pt1 | contig 13012 bp, 12 predicted proteins | sample KBSC24metaG_FD_81520 | JGI IMG/M metagenome (GOLD analysis project Ga0105237, IMG submission 81520) | Corn rhizosphere microbial communities from Kellogg Biological Station, Michigan, USA - KBS C2-4 metaG | ecosystem: Host-associated > Plants > Roots > Rhizosphere > Soil | place: Michigan, USA...
AGCTGGGCGATCTTCGCCTGCTGGGGATCGCCGATCTGCGGCGTCATCCGCATCATCACCATGGTCAGTCCGGTCACCATCAGCGGCAGCGGATTGATGGCCAGGTGACCCAAAAGCGGCAGAACGAAGGGCAGCGTATAGACCGTATCAGGCTGCGTTAGGTCATGTACCCAAAGGAACGACTGCCCGCGCAACTCAACCGCGTTCTGGAGCATGAAGTAGAGGCTGAAGAAGACGGGCATCTGCACCAACGCCGGGAGGCAACCACCGAACGGGTTCACGCCGTAATCGCGGTACATGGAGAAGGTCTCGGTGTTGAGCTTCTCGGGCTGGTCCTTGTACTTCGCCTGGAGCTCCTTCAGCATCGGCGCCAGGGCCTGCATGCGCTTGCCCGAACGATTGGCGATGCTCTGCAGCGGCCAGGTGATGCCCTTGATCATCAACGTCAGCAGAATAATGGCCAAACCGTAGCTGTGCAGGACCGAGTACCAGAAGTGGAGAACGCTCAGCATCGGCACGATCAAAAGGACGAAGAGACCGTAATTCATCAGCTCGCCCTGCTGCTGGCCGAGGGCGTTGAGGCGGTCGTACTCCTTGGGACCGGCGTAGAGGTTGTAATCGAACGCCACCGTCTGGCCCGCGGGAATCTTCACTTCGGGGAAAAAAGCGGCGGCCTCGATATCGGGCTCAACCTCCGAGGGATGGGCGGTGTACTCGGTTTCGTTGAAGCAATAAAACTTGGCGTGCTCGATTGTCCGGTTCGCGGCGGGCGTGAGCAGGACGGTGAAGAACTGGTTTTCCATGCCGAGCCACTTCACGGGTGCGTTCTCCACGTCGATGCTCGAGAAGACCTGCCGCGCATCCTGCGTCTTGACCAGCCAAAGGAACGAATGCTCACCGAAATCGGAGATGGTGGTGAGGTGGAATTTGTTCGCCAGCCAGCCTGATCCCAAATACAGATTGGAAGCGGGCTGGTAATGCCCGTGGACCCGGAGCGGCTCGGCGCGACCGACGCTCAGGGCATAGGCGGGTAGCGTCACCTCCGCCGTGCCGGGATTCGTCAGGTTGTCCTTCACCTCGAAGGCATAATCCTTGCCGAGAATATAGGTCCGCTCCCACTTCACGCCGCCGGGCAAATCGCCGGAATAAACCACGCTCCCGGGCGGAACTTCTCTCACCTGGAAATGGACTCCCTCGACGCCCGGCCAACCGCTCAGGGCCAGAATATTCGAGTGGGATTGCTTGTTCAGCACGACATTGCCGTTTTGATCCTGCTTGTGCTTCTTGAGCTCGACCTCCCGGATGGCGGCTCCCTGCGAAGTCAGGACCATGCGAAGCGCGTCATTCTCCAGGAAGCTTAATTGCTCCGAGGCCGGGGCCGCCGGGGCACTGGCCAGCGCCGAGCTGACTTCCTGGCCGGTCGAGGAATTATTGGCGGTATCCGACGAAAAGGTCGAGGGCGCCGTGGATGCCGCAGGGACGGGTTTCGGCGGCACCTTGGCGGGCTGGGGCGGATAACGCAGGAACAACGCGACCATCGCGATCACGCAAAGAAAAACGACAATACGGCCAGTGCGATCCATAAAACTTTACCTTCCTTACGCCAGCCGGATGGCGGCGGCCCGTCCCGGCGCGGGCGGTACGGGGTCGAGGCCCACCCCGCCCCACGGGTGGCAGCGGAGCAGGCGGCGCGCGCCGAGTCCCAGCCCCCGGCAAACGCCGTGAGTGCAGATGGCCTCCTCGGTATAGGCCGAGCAGGTGGGAGTGAACCGGCAGCAACCCTGCAGGCCAAGCATGACCTTCAAGGGTGCGAAAACGACGCGATAAGCGCGGATGAGGAGAACCAAAATCGACTGCATGAGCCGCCAAGCATGGCCTACTTTCCAAAAAAGGCAACTATGCGAGAAAGTACCTTAAGGGGCAGCGGGATGCAGGGGCATCAGCATCGCCGGGCGCCGCTCGATTCCCAGCCGCCGCCTTAACCGATGCCGCAGGACATGCAGGCGCTGGTGCAGGTGATTGCCCACACTATAAAGCCGGTGCTCGGCCCTCAGGGTCCAGCCGTGACGGTCGGCAAGAGCCCGAAAACGCTCTTGCGCATAACGATAAAGCTCAGCATCGAATCGGTTCAAATCACGGATCGATTCGACAAGGGCGGGGGACAGAGAAGGACCCTCGCCGGGCGTCACGTTATCGGGCACATAAAAATGCCACTTCCAGCCGCATTCCTTTCCCAGCAGCAGGAGTGAAAGATCGAACTGCTCGGTCAATCCCACGAACTGGAAATGGCGCTCCAGGTTTTCCAACGCCTTCTGCAGGTGGCTTTCCGAACACGCGCCGAAGGGGAGGTCGGGGTCGGTCCCGGATAATACGCGCGTCTGGCCGTTATCGAGGGCATAAGCGAGCTCGGGATGAGAGGCGGTATTCCAATTACCGCGAAACGGCGCGATGACGTGGGGAGGAGGAACGATCTTCTTGCGACACAACATCCGGTAATGCGAAATTGCGCGCCGGACCGGATCGCGCAGGAAGGTGATGTAACCGACGGGCCTGGGCAGAAATTCGTGCAATCCGAACGGCATATGGCCCTTGAAAACTTGGTGTCGCTCCAGCTCCTCCCGCGGCATCTTCTGGATCCGGTCTAGACATCGCTCCCAGTTCTGGGTCGGCAGGCTACTGAGTTCGGTATTAAAATGCTTTCCGTCCCGGTAATTTTTGACGAAGAGCCCCCGGAGAGACATTCCCGCCGTCTTGGGAATGTGAAGAAAAATGGTTTGGGGGGGGCAAGGCTTTCCTCCCCTCTTCGGTTTCGTCGGATGCATCTGTTTTTAAAGACGATTACAGCGCCGTAAGGTTACGGTCTTTGTTATTTACCCCGTAAACTACCATCGGTCATTTATAAAATCGAACCCTCTTTTTATTCGATCTCGTGGACGATTCTCCTCTCCCCTGCTAAAAAAAGCCCCTCATGTCGACGCTCAAGGAAATGGCTGCATCGTTAAACCTGTCGGTCATGGCCATTTCGAAGGCCCTGCGCGACGCCCCCGACATCAGCGCGAGCACCAAGGCGCGGGTCCAGGCCGAGGCGCGACGGCGCAATTACATTCCCAATCGCGCCGCGCAAAACCTGCGCTCGCGTCGCAGCGGCCTCGTTGGAGTCGTTGTACCTCACATCAATCACACTTATTACTCGCATCTGGTCTGGGGCGTGGAACGGCAGGCGGAGGCGAGTGGGTTGCAGGTCCTGCTCGCCCATTCACTCGACCGCGCCGAGAACGAGATGCGCGAAGTGCAGAAGTTGATCGCCCGGCAGGGCGAGGCGCTGCTCATCGTGCCAGCCGTCCGCTGGCAGCATCGGCTGGCCACTCTCGAGCTGTTGCGCGGCAGCCGCATTCCCACGGTCATGCTCGATGCCTATCCCGCCGGGGCGGAAAAATTCCCGAACGTCAGCTGGGTTGTCTGCGACGACCAGCGGGGCGCCCAGCTTGCGACGGAGCATCTCCTCCAGCTCGGTCATCGCGAAATCCTTTTCCTGGCCGGGCCAAACGGCTCCTCCTCCAGCGCCGGCCGGTTCAGCGGCTACCAGCGCGCCTTGATGGCGGCAGGGGTCGAGTATTCGGACACACGGGTCTACCTCGCGGCGAAGGACATCGACTCGGGCCACAAGTCGATGGGGCAGGCCCTCTCGGAAAAGGCCCCCTTCACCGCCGTCGTGGCTCATAACGACAGTGTGGCCATCGGCGCGATCGACACACTGATGCAGCAGGGGTTCCGCATCCCGGAGGATATCTCCGTGGTCGGTTTCGGCGACGGTATCCTCGCGGCGAATTTCCGCGTGCCGCTGACCACCGTGCGCGTTCCCCAGATGGAAATGGGCGAGACCGCCCTTCGGATGGCCCTGGACCTGCAAAAGGGCGAGACGGTCGAACCCCGTCAATTGCCGGTTGAAATCATTGTCCGATCGAGCACGGCGAAGTATGCTTAAGGCATGCCGGGAAACCTCGCCGACCTCGCGCTCGACCTGACCCAGGAATATCCGCGTAGCCCGCGCGCCCTCTTCGCCGGTTACGTGCTGGCCGGGCGGGTGCTCGACAAGTGCCGCGCCATCCTCAACGGCACGGGGGGCGAATACGATTACAACTGCCGTCTCGACCGCGTCTTTTTCGAATTCGCCGGGCTCGATACGGAGGAGTTCAAGAATTTCGTCGCCACCGGCGCGACCGACGAGGAGGTCGTGGAGTGGATCCACTCCAAGGCCAAGCGCCATTCCCCGGCCGAGATTGCCGCGTGGAATTTCACGCTCAAGTGTCGCCGTATTTCCGAGATGGCGCCCGACCGACAGGCTTGGGTGCAGGAATATCTCCTCGAGCACATCAAGCCGGAACTCCAGGAGAAGGTCATCTTCAACTTCGACCTGCTCGATGCCGAGGAAGGCCGGCTCGGTTAAAGTTGTCATCCCGAGCTTGTCGAGGGATCAGCCCCGGCAAGTCATCGCATTCGCGTAAAGTGTACGTTTTCCGGGAGCTGATCCTTCGACAAGCTCGAGATGACGGTTAAATGATTTTGGATAAGGACAGGCTTGCTTGATTGCTTATGTCACGGGATGGACACATTTCCCGCGTGACTTCAACACGACGACGGCTTTGAATTTCCCATGCATATTTTCGTCACCGGGGGCGCGGGGTATATCGGCAGCATCTGTTCCGAGGAATTGCTCAACGCCGGGCATCAGGTCACTATTTTCGACAACCTAACCGAGGGCCATCGCTCTGCGGTCGACGAGCGGGCCAAGTTCATCAAGGGCGAATTGGGCAATCGGGATGAAATCATTCCTGCCGTGGCGAAGGCCAAGCCCGACGCGATCATGCATTTCGCCGCCAACGCGTTGGTGGGCGAGTCGATGACCAATCCCTCGAAGTATTTCCGTAACAACGTCGCCTCCGGGCTGAATCTGCTCGATGCTGCGGTCGAGGCGGGCGTGAAGAAGTTCATCTTCTCCTCCACCTGTGCGACCTACGGCACGCCGGAGAAGATCCCGATGGACGAGCGGCTGCACCAGAAGCCGATCAATCCCTACGGTCAGTCGAAGCTGATGTTCGAGCAGATCCTCAACTGGTACGACCGGATTCACGGGCTGGTTTACGTGAACCTCCGCTACTTCAATGCGGCGGGCGCGAGTGTCCGTTTCGGTGAGGACCACCGGATCGAGACGCATCTGATTCCCAATGTGCTCCAGGTCGCTCTTGGGAAAAAGGAGAAGGCGGAAATTTTTGGTGAACATTACGCCACGCCCGATGGCACCTGCATTCGCGATTTCATTCACATTCACGACCTGGCCTCGGCCCACATGCTGGCGCTGGGACGCGAGACGAGCGCCAGTTACAATCTTGGCAGCGGCGAGGGCTTCTCGGTGCGGCAGGTAATTGACATTGCGCGCAAGGTGACCGGCACGCCCATCCCGGCGGTGGTCCGGGAGGCGCGCCCGGGTGATCCGCCCCGCCTGGTCGCCAGCTCCCACAAGATCACCAGCGAACTTGGCTGGCGGCCCAAGTATCCGCGCCTGCAGCCGATCATCGAGAGCGCCTGGGCCTGGCATCAGAAGCATCCGGACGGGTACGGCGATTAAGAATGCCGTCATCCCGAGCTTGTCGAGCGATCAGACGCGCTTTGATCTGGCCAAGCGGCGGGAGGGCTCGAGATGAGCTATCTTTTTGTTTCTGTCCAGCGGATCGCAGGAGAGAAACGCGTCTGATCCCTCGATAAGCTCGGGATGGCGGGTAAGTGGCACTTTTGTTTTTATATGAAAACTGTGGTCTGTTTCGGGGCGAGCCTGACGGCGGGTACCGTGAGTTTCGATTACCTGGAGCTGCTTCGCACCCGGCCTTCGCTGTCCGGGTTTCGCTTCCTCAACCACGGGGTAAATGCCGACCTCGCCTGGAACGGCCTGCAGCGGCTTGATCCGGTCATTGCCGAGCAGCCCGATTTCGTTTCGATCCTGATCGGCACCAATGACGTCAACGCCACCCTGAGCGAGCGCAATCACGCCCGCTATATGACCTTCAACCACCTTCCCACCGATCCCACCCTTCCCTGGTATGAGGAAAACCTACGGGCCATCGTCGGTCGGCTGAAGCGGGAGACTTCGGCCCGTCTGGTGCTGCTTTCATTGGCGATTATTGGCGAGGACCTCGAGCACGAGGCCAACCGCAAGGTTGTCCTGTATAACGAGGTGATTCGGCGGGTGGCCCAGAATGAGGGCATCGGTTACCTGCCTCTGCACGAACGGATGGTCGCCTATCTCCGCGAGCATGAAGGAGACAGGGCGTCGCTTCCTCCCCGGCTCGAGTATCGGGACGGTCTGATCAATGTCGGCAATGCCACCGCCCTTCACGCCACGGGCCTTTCATGGGATGAAATTTCCCGGCGCAACGGCCTCCTCCTCACCACCGACTGCATCCATCTCAACAGCGTCGGCGGGGGAATGATTGCCGATTTGATCGAAGGTTGGCTTCTGGCTTCCGCCGGAGGGGAAACTTGACAGAATCGCCTCCCTCCGCAAATCTTCGCATCCTCCTGTCACACCCATGATTCACCACCTGATCCTCCTGACGACGAAACCCGAAGTGACCCCAGCCAAACTGGAAGAAATCATGGTCGAGACCCGGATCCGTCTGCTCAAGATCCCGGAAGTCAACAACCTGCGCGTGGGCAAGCGGGTCGATACGACGAATAATCCCCACACCTACTTCTTTTCCTTCGACATCGAGAACATGGACAAGCTGGCCTATGTTCAGGAAAACGCCGTTTACATCCAGTTCGATCGGCAGATCCTCACGCCCTTCGTAGCCTCGAGCAAGACCTTCGACTACGAAATGGAGCCGGGGAAAGATGTTCGCTATTCCTAAGTGGACTTTACTCGTTTTTCCTTCATTTACAAAAGCTTAAGCTTATTTAAGGGAGCTTGTAAAAATAAGTTGTATCCAAAAGGATTTTCGAGATACTGCCTTCTTAACAAATGGAGAAACTAATGAAAATCAATGTCTTAAAAATGACCGCTCTCTTGGCTCTCGCTTCTGTCTCGGCTTATGCCGGACCTGATTCCAAGGATATGAAAATGTCGGTCGCTCCGACGCCCCCTCCTTCCGACGAAGGATTCTATGTCGCCGCTTACGGCGGTGCCCAGTTCGCCACCGATTACGGCAACGAGCGCCGGAACCTGGCTCTTGGTGGAGGTAATGTGGATGTTCCTTCTCCCACTACGCAGGATGATTGGGGTGGAGCCGGTGGTATCAAGGTTGGTTACAACTTTGAATCGTACGATATCTGCGAAGGCTTCCGCCTTCAGCCAGCAGTTGAAGGTGAAGGCCTCTACCTCGGCACGACCAGCCGGGCCACGTCGGCCATTCCCCTGGCGGAAAACACCTCCTACAACTCGGCTGCCTGGTTCGTGAACGGCATCGTCCGCTTCAAGTTCGACTTCCCGGTCAAGCCTTACATCGGCTTGGGCGTCGGCGGTCAGTACATCACCACGCACTCGGAATTCTCTCCCAATGGAATTCCTCTCCATGTGACCGGCATGAACGGTGACGATGTCGACTTCGCCTTCCAGGCGCTGGCCGGCTTCGATTACGAAGTTTGCCCTCACTGGGTGCTCTTCACGGAATACAAATTCATCGACGCGTTGGGTACCGACATCAAGTACACCAATGTGGGCGGAGTCTCCGGCCTCGACTACCGCTTCAAGCCCGATCAGATCCAGCAGCACCTGATCACGGCGGGTGTTAAGTATAATTTCTAAACAAGTCCTCAGGACGGTTTAGTCGAAAACCCCGGACGAATTTCGTCCGGGGTTTTCTTTTGTTTGCCGTAGACGGAGAGAATAAGAACAGTCTTAAAAAATTTGGACAAGACGTGCATTGGCGTACGCATTGTTCTAGGATGACAACATGCGGCTCGATACCCCTCGCGCGCTGACGCTCCGCTATCTCCTTGCGCTCCTGATCATCGCTCTTCTCTCGCTGGCCGCGTATCTCACCCAGATTTACGTGATCGCCACCGGGCGATCCAACGCGGCGTTCATCAATATCAGCGGCTCGCAGGGGATTCATGCCCAGCGCGTTGCCCTTTTCAGTTCGTTGATGGCCTCCTCGACCGCCGCGCCATCCGTGAAGGAGAATTACCGGCGACAGCTGAAAATCAGCATCGACGAGCTGGCGCGGGACGAGGAGATGCTGACCCACGGCAATGCGGAGCTTTACCTGCCCTACACGCTTTCACCGAAGCTCCAGGACCTCTATTTTGGCGAGCCTTGGCATGTCGACGGCCAGGTGCAGGCCTATCTTAACGCAGCCCGCAAGATCGCCACCACTCCCGATGAGGTGCTCAAGCCGGACAACCCGGATCTTCTCTACGTCCAGGAGAAGGCTCAGCACGAACTGGTGGACGGGCTGAATCAGGTTTTAGCCCAGGCGCACGCCGACCGGGAAAGCGAGCGGGAGAGGTTGCTTTGGATGCAGGCCTTTGTCTTCACCCTGATCATCGTGACGCTGGTGACGGAAATCATCCTGATTTTTCGCCCGATGGTGAATATGATCGTCACGGAAACGCGGCAGCTGACGGCCTCGGAGCGGCGGCTGACGGCGGTCTTCAACACGGTCAGTGAGGCGATTTTTTCCACCGATGAACAAGGAAAGATTCTCTCGGTCAACAGCGAGGCAGTCCGGTTATGGGAATACGAGGATGATTCGACGCTCATCGGGCAGAGTCTCGATGCGCTTTTCGTCGAACCCGGTTTTTTCGAGGAAGCGCGCAAGTATTACATCAATCCCACGACGGTGACCTATGTTGAGTCGGATGCCATTTCCCACCGGGGACGACTTTTCCCGGCGGAGGTGACGCTGGACCGGGCGGTGGTCGACGGTGCGGTCATCTATACGTTGGCGGGCCGCGACATCACGGACCGACGGCTGAGCGAGAACAAGCTGCTGGAGGCGAAGGCGATGGCCGAGGCGGGTAATCGCGCCAAGTCGGAATTCCTGGCCAACATGAGCCATGAGATCCGCACCCCGATGAACGGGGTCATCGGAATGACCGGCTTGCTGCTGGAAACGGAGCTCACGCCGATCCAACTCGAGTTCGTTGAGACGATTCGCACCAGTGGCGAGACGCTTCTCTCCATCATCAACGACATCCTCGATTTCTCGAAGATCGAAGCGGGGCGGTTTTTGCTGAATCGGGCGCCCTTCGATGTGCGGTCCTGCGTCGAGGAATCGCTCGATATCCTAGCGCCGCGGGCCATGGAGAAGAAGCTCGACCTCGTCTACTTTGTCCACGAGGACGTGCCGACCAGCCTGGTGGGCGACGATCACCGGTTGCGGCAAATCCTGCTCAACCTGGTTGGCAACGCGATCAAGTTCACCTCGCAGGGAGAAGTCTACGTCGAGGTGGGGGCGCACCCGGTGGCCACAGTGGCCGATGAAACTTCGGACGAGACGCAGGATGTGTGGGAGATCGCCTTTACTATCCGTGACACCGGCATCGGCATTCCTCCCGAGAAGATGGATCGCCTCTTTAAGGTTTTCAGTCAGGTCGATGCCACCACGACCCGCACTTACGGCGGCACCGGTCTGGGACTGGCCATCAGCAAGCGGTTGATCGAGCTGATGAACGGCCATGTCGCGGTGACGAGTCGCATGGGACAGGGCTCGACTTTCGTTTTCGCTATCCAGGCCCCGGCAGGTCCGGCCCGGCGCAAGTCGCCGACGGGGGCAATTGGGCGCAAGCTGGAGGGGTGCCGTCTTCTCGTCGTCGATGACAATGAAACGAGCCGCACGACGATCCTGCGTCATGCCCAACGGTGGGGAATGAAGGCGGTCGGCTGTGCCTCGGGGCAGGAAACCCTGGAACTATTGGGGAAGGGAGAGGTTTTCGATGTGGCGATCATCGACCGATTGATGCCCGAGATGGATGGCTTCGATCTGGCCCTGGCCATCGCGAAGATTCCCTCGGCGGCGGCCATGCCGCTGATCCTGCTTACCTCCGGCGTGGCCGACGAGCAGGACTCGCGTTATCGACGAATCAATCTCTTCAGTTCTGTCTCCAAGCCGTGGAAACATTCAATTCTCCAGCGGGAACTGCTTCGCGCCACGGGTCGCGAGGGCGCGCCCATTCCTGCGGCCGAAATGCCCCAGCGGGTGCTCGATGCGAGTTCGGCTGAATATCTGCCGGTGAAGATTCTCATCGTGGAGGACAACCCGACCAATCAGCAGGTCATGCTGACGATCCTGCGCGCGCTCGGCTATCAGCCCGACATGGCCGAGAATGGCCGCACCGGGATCGAGATGGCCGAGGCGGAACACTACGATTTGATTCTGCTCGACCTGCAAATGCCCGACATCGACGGCTTTGAGGTGGCGCGCCACATCCGCGAGCATGTGATGAGCCGCCCCACGATCATCGCCGTGACCGCGGGGGTGACGCCGGAGGATCGGCAACGCTGTTTCGATGCGGGGATGGATGACTATGTGATGAAACCGTTCAAGGTCACCACGATCAAGGAGATTGTCCTGAAGTACGCCCGTCAGGTGGGACCGGACCGCATGGTGCCGGGGCGCTGACCGCGACGTAGAACTGGTAAGTTTGCTCCTCGAGTTGTGCCTGGGGAATGGGGAGAATTATTTGCGCGAGGATGGCAAGGCCGAGTTCGGCAGCCATTTTTTCCAAGGCGTGGCAGGAGGTGCTTCGTTGCTCCACGGCGAAGCCGAGCAGGCCACCGGGTTTGAGCGCGGCGACGATGTGGGGCAGTGCGATGTAATAGGGGACGTAGTCGCCAATCAGGCCGACGGTGATGGCAAAATCGTAGGGCGCGGCGAGGGTGGGACATTCGCCGGGCAGGAGGAGGTTGGCACGTTGCAGATCACGGTAACAATTCGTGGCCCGGGCGAGGTCAAGCATGACGGGGGAGAGATCGAGTCCATCCAAAGGTTGGCGGAGTCCCGCATGACGCAGGGCCAGGCCGAGCACGCCGGAGCCGCAGCCGAAGTCGATCCCTTGAGCATCTGGTTGCAAGTGGGGCAGCAAAGCTTTCGCCGCAAGATCCGGGGCGCCGGTGGCCATGATGGCGTGGTGGTACTCGGGGCCGAACCGGTCGAAGGCTTCCTGGACCCGAGCCACGGAGCCGTAGCTGGCGCCCCAGATGGTGTCTTCGAGCGGGGATTTCACGGCACTTATTCTTTTCTTCGTCATCCCGAGCTTGTCGAGGGATCAGACGCGTTTCTTTTACCACAGGATCGTAACTTACAGAAGATGCCCGCGCGAGTCGCTCAATGAATACGCGTCTGATCCTTCGACAAGCTCAGGATGACGGGTGTGGGATGTGAAAGCGGAATGGCTCGCTTGCGCTCGGGAAAGCGTTGAGGGTCAGGCCTTGAACAAGTCGGCGGAAAGATTTTCCAGTTTGCAGGGTACCTGCTCGCGGGTGCGGAGGTTCTTGACCTGGACATCGCCTTGCGCGATCTGCGCGTCAACGACGACGGCGAAGGCGTGGCCCTGTTCCTCGGCAGTCTGGAACTGCTTGCCGACCTTGGCCGGGACGAGCGGGTATTCGACGGCGGGGCCGTGCGCGTCGCGCAATCTCTGGACGAGGCCGAGCGCCTGCGGGCGGTAGGCTTCGTCGGCGATGACGACGTAGACGCCGCCCTGCTTGCCGGAAGCGGGGAGGAGGTTTTTCGCCTTGAGGATTTCGCCGAGCACGACGTCGCCCATGCCGAAGCCGAGCGCGGGCAGGTCGACGTCGCCGAGATTTTTGAGCAGCGCGTCGTAGCGTCCGCCGCCCGCGATGGCGCGGAATTCGCCGGAGCGGTCGAAGACCTCGAAGACGACGCCGGTGTAGTAAGCGAGACCGCGCACGACAGTATAGTCGCGCTTCACGTAATCGTGCAGGCCGCGATGGCGGAGCCCCGCCTCGACGGTGTCGAGCCGCTCGCTGGCCGCGCCTTTTTCGAGCACGGTGAAAACTTCGTCGGCGAGGGGACCGAGCTTCTCGGCGGTCTTTTCGCGGGATTCACGTTCGCTCTTGTCGATGGCCTGGATGAAGGCGTAGCGCTGGTCCTCGGGGACGTTGTGCGACTGCATGAAATCGGTCCAGAACTGGCGGTCGCTCAGGCGCACGACGAAATCCTTTTCCGTCAGGCCGAAGGTGCGAAGCACATCGATGACCAGCGCGATCAGTTCGATGTCGGCCTCGAGGCTCGCCTCGCCGATGATGTCGCAGTTGAGCTGGTAATGCTCGCGCAGGCGTCCCCGCTGCTGGCGCTCGTAGCGGAAGACCTGGGGGACGGAAAACCACTTGAGCGGTTTTTTGAAATCCTTGTGCCGCGCGGTGACGAGCCGGGCGAGGGTGGGGGTCATCTCGGGCCGGAGCGCGATCTCGCGGTCGCCCTTGTCCTTGAAATTATAGAGCTGGGTGACGATTTCCTGGCCCGATTTTTTGGTGAAGAGGTCGAGCGGTTCGAGGGGCGGGCCGTCGTACTCGACGAAGCCGTAGCGGCGGGCCGTGTCGCGCCACTTGGAGAAGATGGCATTACGAAACGCGCAGTCGTCGGGGTAGAAGTCGCGGAAACCGGGAAGGCTGGGCATGAATGATCCTGCGGATGGCAGTCTTTACGGACGATATGAAAAAGGCAGGCAACCGGAATCCGCAGCGGACGCTTACGGATTGGAGCTCGGCTGCGACTGGCCGGAAATGGTCTGGGAAAGTTTCATGACTTTCGACTTCATTTCCTTGCCGGCCTTGAACTTGACGACGGCGCGGGGAGGAATGGGAACGTCGTGTTCGGGGCGGTTGGGATTGCGGCCCACGCGCGCTTTGCGGAGTTTGACTTCGAAGACGCCGAAGTTGCGCAGCTCAACGGCCTGACCGTGGGCCAAGCTCTCGGTGAGATGATCCAAGGTGCGTTGAATCACGTTCAACACATCCTGCTGCACCATTCCCGTCTCGTTGCTAATGCGCACA
>Ga0105237_10006446_pt1 | contig 13012 bp, 14 predicted proteins | sample KBSC24metaG_FD_81520 | JGI IMG/M metagenome (GOLD analysis project Ga0105237, IMG submission 81520) | Corn rhizosphere microbial communities from Kellogg Biological Station, Michigan, USA - KBS C2-4 metaG | ecosystem: Host-associated > Plants > Roots > Rhizosphere > Soil | place: Michigan, USA...
AACGAGAAAGATGGCATTTTCCGCCAGATTTTCACCGATGGACGATCGCTGCCCATGGGTGACCCGCAACCGTGGTGGTACGGCTACTCGGCTGGCAAATGGGCCGGCGACACCTTGGTTGTTGAGACTAGGTATTTCAAGGAAAACGGCTGGCTGGATTTTCGCGGCGCCGTGTTCACGGGCTCGGCGAAAATCACGGAACGGTTCCGGCGACCGAACTACGGGCGCCTGGAACTCGAGATTACCGTCGACGATGCCAAAGCCTATACCAAGCCGTGGACCGTCAAAGTCAATCAGACCATCCTCCTCGACACGGACCTGTTTGAGTTCTTCTGCTCAGAAAACGAGAAGGACGTGCAACACTTCAAGTAGTTTGCGGTGTCCGCATCAGTCCCCACAGTGAAGGCGCACCCGCGAAACACCAGGCCGCAATCACTGGGTCGCAAATGGCGCAGCCCAAAGACGACGTGAGACTAAACGGCAGCAGGGGGTTGCCATAAAGGTGATGCGCGATATCCCAACCCGTGTGCAGCAGCCAGCCGATTCCGATGACGTTGTAAGTACGCAAGCCCTGGTACGCACACACAGTCAATACCGTGCAGAAGGCCATCTCCCACAGCCCAAAGCCGCCCCCACTCAAGTAAGCGGCGCCCGCCCCGGCGATCATCACTGCCATGATTTTCTGGCGCGCCGGTTCTTTGATCAGCGAAACCAGCAGTATAAACACCAGCGCGATAATCACGGGCAAGATCCATTGAATGGGCGTCTCGAAGTTTGCGGTTCTCATGGCTACCTCTCTTTGTAAGTACCGTGCAGTTTCGCGGTCTCGATCAGCGTGGGATAGAACTGCACGAAGGTGTTATCCGTGGCCGCGTGTTCTTCGTGGCAACTGTAGCAAGCCGCGGACTTGGGAAACAGTTTGCCCGCCTGCGCGCCATTTTCAAAACCATAAAACGCCCATCCGCCCTTGGTGGAATCTTTCACTTCCGCTTCCACCGCCAGCACTTTCGCGGTCTGTACACGCCCGCTTTTGTTGATCGATAGGTTCGTGGCCGATTCACGCATCTCCGCGATCAAAACCGTCTTGTCCGGCCAAGTGCCGGTCTTCATGAATTTGTCGTAGGCCGCCGGCTCGGCGAATACATTCGTGAAGGGCGGATTCTCGCGGCTGGTTTCGGTGTAGGACATTCCCACACCCGAGCCCAGGTAAACCCACTTGCGGTAGTCCGGTAATGCCAGCTCTCCGCCGCTCGAATAATGCTGTGCGAGCATCGCACCCGCGGCGAACAGCACCAACGCAATGAGTCTTTTCATCTGCCTCCTCCCGCCGCGATCTGTGTTGCGATCTGCCGCGTCTCCCGGTTGACCGGTTCCACCATCGCCAGTAGTTGTTGGGTCATCGCTTCCCCCGCGCCCTTCGGCGATCCCGCATGGAAGGGCGGCTGCGGATCGTATTCCATCAGAAGTTGCGTCATCTTCGCGGCGTCGTCTCCGCGCAGTTTTGCCAGCAGTACCAATCCGAAATCGATGCCTGCGGTGATGCCGCCTCCGGAGATCCGGTTGCGATCGGTGACCACGCGACCCTCCGCGATTTCCGCGCCGAACAGAGGCAGCAAGCTGGTCGCCGCCCAATGCGAGGTGGCTTTGTAGCCGCGCAACAAGCCCGCCGCTCCCAGGATGACTGATCCCGAGCACACGGACGTCACGTACTTCGCCCGCGCGCCACGATCTGCAAGGAACGCGAGCACTTCGGGATCTTTCATCACCGGAATCATGCCCGGTCCGCCGGGCACGAACAGCACATCCAAGTCTTTCGGGCACTCACTAAGAGTGGCAGTGGGCTGGATGCCGATGCCGGTGTCGGTCAAAATCATGTCCCGGGTTTTCCAGACCAGGTGGATCTTTGCATGCGCGGACAGAACCGTCTGTGGGCCGATCAGGTCCAACAGGGTGAGCTGCGGATACAGCAGCATTCCCACCTGAATCTGCTGGTTGTCCGCGAGACTCTTCCGTGTTCCCAGCACTGCGGAAGTCAATCCCGCAGCCGCGATTCCCTTGTTGAAATCTCTGCGCTTCATAATGTCTTCTCCTTTGGTTTATGAACTGACACACTTCACCCCCGACGTTTTTCGCAACGTCTCCACCCGCCACTTCAAAAGACTGGATCTATTTGTTCTTGCGTTTAGCCGGTGCGGCTCGTTCCAGGAGCGCGGCGAACGCCGTCTGCGCACGCCGATCCGCATCGGGTGATTTCAGAAAACGCTGCGCTACGTGATGACTCAAATAGATGCCGCACAATTCCCACACGAATTGGGCCACGTCCAAATCGCTCCGCAGGTGCCCCAGCGAACTCGCATCCGCCACGGTTTTCGTCAGCAAACCGCGCCACTCTGCTTCCATTGCCGAAATCTTGTCGCGTACCGGACCTTCCACATCGTCCAACTCAAACATTCCGGCGGCGACCGGGCACCCGCCCGGCAGGCCAGCACGCGTAGCCCAGCCGAACCAGTTCCGCACTAGCGCTTTGAGGCGGGGAAGCCCTTCCGGCTCCTTCATCGAAGGCGCGATAATATGCACCGCCCCCACCACTGCGGTGTGCTCCAGTAAACGAATTTGTACTTCCTCTTTAGATCGAAAGTGCGCGAACAGGCCGCTCTTAGACATCCCCACTTGCTCGGCCAGCACCCCAAGGGTGACGCCCTCGAGCCCCGCCTGGCTCATCAGCGCGAGACCTTGATCCAGAATCCGTTCGCGAGTGGTCACTGGATTTCCCATGCAGGGAGTTTAGCACGACCGGTCGTATTGGTCAAGCCAAAAACTTCTAGAGAGTTACCAGTACCCGATCATGCGCCCGGCAGTAACCGCGGTAAGCCAGCAGAAAAGAGAGATTCCTCCTACGAACGCCAACCTTGACTGTTCGTCGAGTGAGAGCTCGCGCACCTTGTGTTGCTTCCACGCCGCCTGAGAGTTGAGAATCGCCACGTTCACCAGCCCCAGTCCGATCGCCGGGAATTTGATGTAGAGGAATGGGTTGCCAACATACTCCGTCGCTTTGGTCGCAAGCAAGCAAACACCGCTCAGCGCAGCAAGGATGAAGCCGGTGACCGCGATGGGGACGACAGGCTCGCTAAGGGCACGCAGCGCCACGTTTCGCCAGAGACCCAGCAGCCGCAGATCAAGCACTAGAAGGGCGCCGAACAGCGACGCAACGCCCAGAATGTGGATGAGGTTCACACAAGCGTAAGTCCACACGCCGGACTCGCGCATCAAGTGGCCCAGGGCCGAGCCTTCGAGCCACGCCATGAATTCGTGCAAACGATTCTCCGCGCTTTACGTGCGATCGGGATACACGTTGAAGGTGCGGCCGTTCCAGATGACGCGCTCCGTCTTGATCTCCAGGCGCTTGGCGTCGCGATTGCGATGTCCCTGAATGGTGACCATGGCGCCCACTGGAATGATGCCTTCCTTCAATCCGGCCCTCTCGGTGCGAGCGGGCGGAGCCAGCGTGATGTCCCACACCTTGCCATCGGCCTTCACCTTCATGGTCGCGTGAGGGCCGGCCAGGCTGACACCTGTGTCCACCGTGCCGGTGAGCTCGAATTCTTCAGTGAAGTTTCCCGCCCAACCGTGGTGCGCGGAAACCGGAAGAGCGGAGAGTGAAAGGACGAGAATACCCAAGCCGATCGAAAACGCAAGTCTTGAATGCATGCTTTACCTCCCATTCACGTCCACATGATACTACCTCTGCCCGTGCAGCGCTCCCGCCTCGCCTAATATAAACTCGATGGGAGAGTTCCAGGAGACTTCTATGAAACGGATTCTGACAGTGGCTCTGGCGGTGCTGGCTGCCGCGCCGTCGTTTGCGCAGCGCAAGGCGACCATCGAAAATGTGCCCGACATTCCCTACACCTCGGCGCCGAATTTATTGAAGCTGCCGCCGGGCGAGTATCTGGGAGAATCGGTCGCCGTGGCGACTAACTCCAAGGGCCACATCTTCGTCTATCACCGCAGCGCCAATACGCGCTTGTTTGAATTCGACCAGGCCGGCAACTTCGTCAAGGAAATCGGCAGCGGCTATTACGGCTTCGAATTCGCCCACTCCGTCCGCGTCGATAAGGACGACAACATTTGGACCGTCGACGAGGGCACCAACATGGTCACCAAATTCAGCCCCGACGGAAAGGTGCTGATGGTGCTCGGCCGCAGACCCCCGGCAGTCGACGGCGCGCAAGCCGCTCCCCCCGGCCCGAATCAACCCGCGCAGAAATACATTTTCTGCCGACCGACGGATGTCGCCTGGGACCCGCAAGGCAACATCTTCGTGTCCGATGGCTACTGCAACAACCGCGTTGTGAAATACGACAAGAACGGACGCTTCCTCGCGCAGGTCGGCAGCGAAAAGACGGGAAGCGCTCTTGGAGAATTCAATCTGCCCCACGGTTTACAGGTGGACGGACAAGGAAACGTTTGGGTGGCTGACCGTACCAATTTTCGCTATCAAGTGCTCGACAACAACTTGAAGCCCTTGCGTGAGATCACCAACTTGGGCGTCGGCTGGACGCTGTGCATTTCGCCGGGCCCCCACCAATACGCGTTCCTTTCAAACTCGAACCCGAACGGCAACATGCCGGGAACGTGGGACATCACCGGCGAGATTTACAAGTCTGAACTCGACGGCACGGTGCTCGGCAAATTCGGCCATCCCGGAAAGCTGGCGCCCGGCTTCCAGGTGGTTCACATGATGGATTGCCGCAATCCCAATGAGATCATCGCCGGAGAAATCGAATCCTGGCGGGTCCAGAAAATCATTCTGCAGCCGGCAACCGCCAAGCCCAAGATCACGGCAGGCGCCGCCCGATAGGAGAACCTATGAAATCGATCATGCAAGCTCTGCTGGCCGCGGCGCTCATCGCCGGAGTCCCCGCCAACGCCCAGAAAGAAGTCCCTGAGATCAAGTTCGATTCCGTGCCCAACGCATTGCAGTTGCCCGCTGGGCTCTATCTCGGCGAAGTAGCCGGCGTAGCCACGAATTCGCGCGGCAATGTTTTTGTCTACACGAGGACCGGACACCCCACCATCTCGATCGGCACCGCGCGCCCCTTCGCCCATGGCGGCTCACGGCTCTTCGAGTTCGACCGCAACGGCGCGTTCGTCCGCGAGATCGGCAAGAATTCCTACGGTTTTATGTTCGCCTCCCAGGTCCGCATCGATCCCAGCGACAACATATGGGTCGTGGATCAAATGACCAACATGGTGATCAAATTCGACCCGCAAGGGCGCCTCGCGATGTTGCTAGGGCGCAAAGCGGAATCGGTTCCAGTCCCAGCGCGTCCGCCGGCAGCGGGCGATGGCGCCGGCCAGCCGACTGACCTGTTCGACCGCCCCACCGACGTCGCATGGGATGCCGCGGGGAACATTTTCGTCGCCGATGGCCTGGGCAACGCGCGCGTTGCGAAGTTCGATAAGAACGGCAAGTTCGTGAAGTCCTGGGGGAAGAAGGGAACCGCTTCGGGTCAGTTCGCCAATGTGCGTAGCATCGCCGTGGATGCACAGGGCAATGTCTATGCTGCCGACGGTGGAAACAAACGTGTCCAAGTATTCGACAACGACGGGACCTTCAAGACAGCCTTCACGAATGTAGGCAATGCCCAGGCGCTCTGCATGACCCAGGGAGCGAATCCGGTCCTTTACGTCTCAAATTCCAACCCGCCCAACGACATTGACCGCGACGGTGAAATTTACAAGATGCGCCTGGACGGAACGATGACTGGAAAATTCGGCAGGGCAGGGAAGTTGCCGAAAGAATTCGGGACGGTGAACGCCATCGATTGCCGCAACGAAAACAGCCTGTACGTCGGCGAGATCGGCAATCTGCGGGTGCAGAAGCTGGCGCTGCACTAAGCTTGGCCCACCGCGGTATAATTCTAGCGCCCGTGGAATTTCGCCGCCTCAGCCTAAGGACGCTCGCGATACTGCTGCTTATCGCCGCGACGCTCTCCCTGCAGGCAGTGCCGCTGTCCGCTCATCACTCCACCGATCACCTGAACCATTGCTGCGCCTTCTGCCATTTCGCCCATCTGGCGTGGGCCAACCCTGCGCAGGCTTTGGGCGTCCTGGCCCCGGTCGCCTCCGAATGGCACATCGCCATCCAGAAACGTTCCGGGTACCGCGAAACATTGGTAGCCCTCGGCCATTCCCGCGCACCGCCTGCCTAGTTTTCTCCTGATTTGTCCCCGTCCTTTTTGCATCCCGCAAGAAGGCTTTCAGCTTTTTTGAATTGAGCGGGTTTCTGTTTATAGGAGACTATGAAACCACTGTCCACACGCTGGATCTTGTTTCTCTTTCTTGTACGCGCCGCGCTCGGGCAACAGCCGGCCACGCGCATCACGCTGGAGCAGGCCATCCAGTTCGCACTGCAGCACAACCATGCGCTCGCAGCCGCGCGCTCCACCATCATTCAAAATCAGGCCCAGGAAATCACCGCTAACCTGCGCCCCAACCCGACGCTTTCCTGGGACTCGCAGTTCCTCCCGCTCTTCAATCTCTCGCAGTTCAATCTGGATTACATCAGCAACAGCGCGCAATTTGACCTCGGCATCGGCTATACCTTCGAACGCGGCCAGAAGCGCCAGCACCGTCTGCAGGCCGCGCAGGATCAGACCACAGTCGCCCGCTCGCAAGTGTCCGACAACCAGCGGACGCTCACCTTCAACGTCGCGCAGCAGTTCGTGGGCGTCCTGTTGGCCGAGTCCATGATCGACCTGGCGCAGCAGGACCTAGCCAGCTTCCAGCAGACTGTCGATCTCAGCGAAGACCAGGTCCGCGCCGGCGCCCTCAGCGAAGGCGACGCCATTAAGATCAAACTGCAAATGCTGCAATTCCAAAACGACGTATCTTCCGCCAGGCTGGCAAGAGTCCAGGCACTAGCCGCCCTCCGTCAGTTAGTGGGCTTCGAGTCGGTCCCCGAGAATTACGACGTCGATGGAACTCTCGATTACCAACCCGTCCATGGCGATCTCAACGCACTCAAGATGCTGGCGGAAAACTCCCGTCCCGATCTCGCAGCCGCCCGCCAAGGCATCATAGCCGCTCGCAGCCAGGAGTCGCTAGCGCACGCCAACGGCAAACGTGACCTCGACGTCAGCTTCAACTACTCCCACGTCGCCGACATCAATTCCGGAGCCTTCTTCTTCAACATGCAAATCCCCGTCTTCGACCGCAATCAAGGCGAAATCGCCCGCACCCGCGCCGCCATCACGCAATCCCAGGAGCTGGCCGCCGAAGCCAACGAGCAAGTGATGTCGGACGTAGTAACCGCCTACGAAGGCGTCCACACCAACGATCAAATCATCACACTCTACCGTTCCGGCTATCTGGACCAAACCACCCAATCGCGCGACATCAGCCAGTACGCCTACCAGCGCGGCGCCACCAGCCTGCTGGATTTTTTGGACGCGCAGCGCAGCTATCGCGCCAACCAGCTTTCCTACCGCCAGGCTTTAGCGAACTACATGGTTGCACTAGAGCAGTTGCGCGAAGCCGTCGGCACCAGGAGCCTTCCATGAGAACCTCGCAGCTCCTTGCACTTTGCGCTGCCCTCATTCTCGCGGCCTGCGCTTCGCGCACCACCCAGAGTGAGTCGCAAATGACCTCTTTCACGGCCGGCGAAACCAAAGCCGACACCGCCACCCTATTCACGCTTCCTGCCGAGCAGATCGCGCACCTCCAGATCGCCCCCGCCGCGCGCGGTAACCTTCCCCGAGTCTTGCGATTCACCGGCTCGGTAGCCTATAACGCCCTAGCCACCACCCCTGTCTTCTCCGCCGCCGGCGGCCCCGTACGCGAAATCCTCGTCATGCCCGGTGATATGGTGCGCGCCGGACAGCCGCTCCTCAATATCAATAGCCCGGACTACTCGCAAGCCCGTTCCGCTTACCTCAAAGCCAAGGACGCCTTCCTGCTCGCCGACAAAAACTATAACCGCGCGCAAGATCTGTTCGCCCACAAAGCCATCGCCGAGCGTGACGTCCAGCAAGCCGAATCCGACCGCTCGCAAGCCCAGTCAGATGTCGATTCCAGCACCGACGTGCTGCGCGCCCTAGGCGTAGCCGACCCCGAAGCAACCGTGAAATCTGCCGCCACCTTGCTAGTCCCCCTGCTCGCCCCCGTGAAAGGAGAAATCGTCGAGCGCCTGGTAGGCCCCGGCCAACTGCTGCAAGCCGGCGCCACCCAGTGCTTCACCATTTCCGACACCGGGACCGTTTGGGTTCTAGTCAACGTCTATCAAAGCGATCTAGGCAGCGTGCACGTCGGCGACGCCGCCGACATCACCACCGATGCCTACCCGGATGTCTTCCGCGGACGCATTTCCTACGTTGCTCCCGCGCTCGATCCCACCACGCGCACCCTGCAAGAGCGCATCGTCACCGAGAACCCGGCCCACAAACTCAAGAAAGACATGTACGTCACCGCCACCGTCCGCGCCGGCGCCATCGGCAACGCCCTCCTGGTCCCCGACGCCGCAGTGCTGCGCGATACCGAAAACCAGCCCTTCCTCTATCTGCAAACCGGAGCCACCCAGTTCGCCCGCCGCCTGGTAACCCTCGGCGAATCGTCCAACGGCCGCACCCAGATCACCAGCGGACTAAAAGAAGGAGAGCGCGTCGTCGGTGACGGCAGCCTCTTCCTCCAGTTCCAGAACTCGATGCAACATTGACCTCACGCACATGATCCATCGCATCGTTCAAATCGCTCTGCGGCAGCGCTTCATGGTGCTGGTGCTCGTAGTGTTGCTGGTCGTCGCCGGCACGTATTCCTTCCAGCGCATGCCCGTCGATGCCTATCCCGACCTCTCGCCCCCCCGCGTCGAACTCATCACCCAGTGGCCCGGCCACGCCGCCGAAGAAGTCGAGCGCCTGACCACGCTCCCGCTCGAATTGGCCATGAATGGCACGCCCAACCTACAGGTGATGCGCTCCATCTCGCTCTACGGCCTCTCCGACGTGATTCTGACTTTCGACGAAGGCACCGACGGATACTTCGCACGCCAACTAGCGTTCGAGCGCCTCCCCGACGCCTCACTCCCCATGGGAGTCACTCCCAGCATGGCGCCCTTCTTCAGCCCCAGCGGCCTCGTGTACCGTTACGTCCTAGAAAGTCCCGACCGCACCCCGCAGGAACTGAAAACGTTTGAGGACTGGATCGTCGAGCGGGCCTACCGCGCCGTCCCCGGAGTAGCCGACGATTCCGGCTTCGGCGGCACCACCATGCAGTACCAAGTGCTGCTCGACCCCGCCCGCCTCTACAACTTCCACATCCCCGTAGCGCAAGTAGTCACCGCGCTCGGCGCCAACAACTCCAATACCGGCGGCGGATTTTATTCCATCGGGCAACAATTCAACTATGTTCGCGGACTAGGCCTCCTCAGAAACACCGAAGACATCGGCGAAGTCGTGGTCGGCAACGCCAACGGCGCCCCCGTCCGCATCAAAGACATTGGCCACGTAGAAATCGGCCATGCCCCGCGCCTGGGAATCTTCGGATTCGAAAAGAACGACGACGCCGTAGAAGGCGTGATCCTCATGCGCCGCGGCGAGCAAACCCAAACCGTGCTGCAAGGCGTGCAGAAGAAAACCCAGGAGTTGAACCAGTCCATCCTGCCGCCCGACGTAAAAGTCCGCCCCTATTATGATCGCAGCGACTTAGTCCGCGTCACCACTGACACCGTAGAAGCCAATCTGCTGCGCGGAATGCTGTTGGTGTTGATGGTGCTGATCTTCTTCCTAGGCAGCGTCCGCGCCGCCCTGATCACAGCGCTAACGGTCCCACTAGCTCTGCTTTTCGCGTTTGTCTTCCTCCACGCCCGAGGCGACGCCGCGAATCTCCTGTCCATCGGAGCTATTGATTTCGGCATCATCATCGACGGTACCATCGTCATGGTGGAAAACATCCACCGCGAACTCGGCGCCCGCTACGGTCAGCCCTTCGACCTTCGTGAAGTCCTTCTAGCCGCCACGCGCGACGTCGACCGCCCCATCTTTTACTCAGTAGCCGTAATCATCGCCGGCTATCTGCCCATCTATGCGCTCACCGGCCCCGCCGGCAAGCTCTTCCGCCCCATGGCCAACACCATGGCATTCGCTTTGATCGGTGCGCTCATCCTCACGTTGACCCTGGTGCCAGTCCTAGCCGCCACCGTCTTGAAAAACATCAAAGACAAGCGAAACCCCGTGTTTGAGTGGATCCGCAACGTGTATGGCAAGCAGCTAACGTTTTGCCTGAGGCACCCAGCGCTCACGCTCGGTGTTGCCACGCTTATGTTCGCCGCGTCGCTTCTGCTGATCCCGCAGATCGGCGTTGAGTTCCTGCCCCATCTCGACGAAGGCGCGCTATGGGTCCGCGCCACTATGCCCTACACCATTCCCTTCGAGGAAGCCGGCAAGTTTGCCCCCAAGATCCGCGACATCCTGAAAGCCTACCCGCAAGTGACCCTGGTCGGTTCCGAACTAGGACGCCCCGACGATGGCACCGACCCCACCGGCTTCTTCAACTGCGAGTTCTACGTCGGCCTCCGCCCCTACAGCGACAAATCCTGGCAGCAAAGTTCCATTCACACCAAAGCCGACTTGATTGAGGACGTCGAAAAGAAGTTAGCAACCTACCCGGGAGTGATCTTCAACTACACGCAGCCCGCCGAGGACGCCGTAGACGAAGCGCTCACTGGTTTAAAGAGCGCCCTAGCCGTAAAAATCTTCGGACCCGACCTGGACGTGCTCGAGAGCAAGGCTCTCGAGATCAAGCGCGTCATGGGTGGCACCCCCGGCTTCTCCGAACTCACAATCGTACGAGAACTAGGCCAGCCCAGCCTGACCATCAGTCCCGACCGAGCGAAAATCGCGCGCTACGGCATCAATGTCGACGACGTCGGCACGGTTGTTCAAGCCGCCATCGGAGGCCAGACCGCCACTCAAGTCATCCAAGGCGAAAAACTCTTCGACCTGATCGTCCGCATGGAGCCGCAATTCCGCTCCGGCGCCCGCGACATCGGCAACTTATTGGTCCCAGCCCCCGGAGGCCAGCAGATCCCGCTGTCCGAGCTAGCCACCATCAAAGAAGCATCCGGCGCGTCCTTTATCTATCGCGAAAACAACTCGCGCTACATCGGCATCCAATTCTCAGTCGTCGGCCGCGACTTAGAAGGCGTGATCAACGCCGGTCAGGACGCCGTGAAGAAGGCCGTCCACCTGCCCGAAGGCTACCATCTCGATTGGGGCGGCGAATACAGCGAACTAGTGGAAGCGAAATCGCAGTTCATCATCATCGGTCCCCTAGCGGCCCTGCTGATCTTCATGATCCTGTTTGCGCTCTACGGCAATCTAAAATTCCCGATCGCGATCGCAATCGGCGTACTTCTGTCCGACCCGGTAGGCGCCTTGATAGCGCTCAAGCTTACGCACACGCCCTTCAGTGTGTCGGGCATCCTGGGCTTGCTGGCCGTACTAGGCGTGTCTGTGCAAACCGCAGTGATTTTGGTGAGCTACATCAACAAGCTGCGCAACGAGGGTCTGAGCATTCACGACGCCACCATGCAAGCATCGTTGCTGCGTTTGCGTCCCATCATGATGACAGCGCTGGTGGCGTGCCTCGGCCTGCTCCCCGCCGCGCTAGCCACCGGCGTAGGCAGCGATACCCAGAAGCCGTTTGCCATCGTAGTCGTGGGCGGCCTGATCTCGCGCCTTCTTCTCGGATTCTTCGTCAATCCAGTTCTGTATGAGATCGCCGCGCGCGAAGGCGATGTCCTACAGGTATGAGTTAAAGTTCCAGATTGCCGCGATACAGCATGTCCCGCAGCGTGAACTTGCACTTCACTTCCAGCGGACCGACTTTGGTCACAAAAGTAACCTGCTTGTCTTCCGGCATAATTGGCAGTACGCGCGAGAAATAGAACAAGGTCCCCGCCGGCGATAGCGGCGTCCGCGGCGCAATTTTCACCCGCTGCAGTTCCAGCGGATCGTCCTTCCGCTCCAGTTGCGTGTTTTCCTTGAGAACATCCATCTTCTGCTGCCGTTCCGCCGGTTCGTCGTCATCCGACGGCACGCCCACACCGGGAATGTCGCCGATCAAAGCAATGATGTAATTCTCTTCCGCGTCTTTGTTCTTAGCCGCCTTCATTGCCTCCCGCACCGGCAATGCAGACTCCCAGCGCACGATCGCTTTCCATGCCGCCGGATACCCTGGTAATGGAGCCGCGTTTCCAGAAGTGGCCGTTCTCCCCCCACTGCGCCGGCTTGCGCCCGCCGTCCGCGGGGCGGTCGACAATCCCTTATGCGCCGCGCTATCGAAGATCGAAGCCTCCTTCGCCCACGGTGACTTGTTCAGCATCTGCTGAATCTCGTCATCCGTCCAATCCGCCGCCTTTTTATCGATCCAGAAGTCCTTGGCCCACGCCGGCAGGGCCGCAGCCCCGCCCAGTCCTAACCCCAGCAAGACGGCGCTTCGCCTGGTCATCATTGCTTATTTCGACGCTGTTGGCGTTACGGGGGTTACCGCTGTCGTACTCCGAGGGAAGGATACAATGGAAAATTGAAGCGTCTTTTTACCATCTTATTGCTCAGCATTACGGCGAGCGCGGCCCAGGACCTCCTCGACCACGCCAAAGAACTCTACCAGCGCACCGATTACAAAGCCTCCCTGCAAGTGCTGGCCACCGATCCGGCCCCCAGCGCCGCCACGCACAGCTTAATCGGCAAGAACCACTTCATGCTCGGCGAGTGGAAGCAGGCCACCGAGGCTTTCGAACAGGCCTTCGCACTGGCCCCTACCAACGCCGAATATGCGCTCTGGCTAGGCCGCACCTACGGCCGCCGCGCTGAAACCGACAATTGGATGGTAGCCGGATTCCATGCTTCGAAGACCCGTCAATATCTGGAAAAAGCGGTGGCGCTGAGCCCGCACTATAACGAAGCCCTCAACGATTTGTTTGACTATTATCTGGAGGCTCCCGGCATCCTCG
>Ga0105237_10006447_pt1 | contig 13010 bp, 15 predicted proteins | sample KBSC24metaG_FD_81520 | JGI IMG/M metagenome (GOLD analysis project Ga0105237, IMG submission 81520) | Corn rhizosphere microbial communities from Kellogg Biological Station, Michigan, USA - KBS C2-4 metaG | ecosystem: Host-associated > Plants > Roots > Rhizosphere > Soil | place: Michigan, USA...
ACGTTCTGCGTGCCGGCGGTGAAGTCGCCGAGCGTGGGGGTGCCGTTCGCGGCGCCGGGGCCGACACCCGCGATGGCCGCGCCGCCGAGCGCGTTCAGGCCGCCGTCCGACGCGACGACATTGCCGGCCCGGTCATAGGGCCGGCCGGTGGCGCGCGAGATGAGGCCGCGATCGCTTTCCAGCAGGCTGTCGGCGCCCTGCACCTTGGCGTCGATATTGAGCCGGTCGTCGCCGTGGATGCGGGTGAGGCCGAAATCGCCCAGGCCGGAGGCGCCGCCGCCGTCGGTGCTGGTCGATCCGTTGCCCTCCACCGTCAGCGCGCGGAAGCGGCGGCGCAGCACGATGTTCACCACCTTCTGGTCGGCCGAATAGCCGTATTTGAGCGCGACCTCCTCGGGCAGGATGTCGACGCGCAGGATCGCCTCGGTCGGCAGGTCGCGGATCTCGGCGAAGCTGGAGATGCGGCGCCCGTTGAGCAGCACCGCCGGCGCCTCGCCGCCGCGCCCGCGCACCGAGGTGATTTCGGGCGCCAGCTCGTTGAGCAGGTCGGCCACCGAGCTCACGCCATACGCGCGAATGTCGGCGGGGCCATATTGCAGCTCCGGCGGAATGTCGCCGACCACCGCGCCGGGCAGGGGCGGATGCTGGCCGTTGACGACGATATCCGGCGCCTCGTCGTCGCCATTCTGCGCCTGCACTGGCATGGCGGCCGCCAAAGCCCCGAGCGCCACCGTCAGGCGCCAATACCCCTTACGCACGATCGTCTTTCCCGCCCTCGAAACGACGCGGCCCTAGCATGGCGCGGGCCGAGCGTGATTGCATCGCTGCAAGAGAATTGGAAACGTGGGGGAAATGTCAGGGGGCGGGCGTGGGCGCCGGTGGCGCGGCGGGGGCGGCGACCGGCGTGCTGGTCCGCCGGGCGGTGAGGATCTTGATCGGGGCGGCGATCATCTGGCCGCCCATGCCGTTGGCCTTGCCCTTGTTGGGGTCGGTCGCGGCGTCGAGGATCTTGCGCGCGATATCCATGCCCTGCACGACCCGGCCGAACACGGCATAGCCCGGCTCGGTCGCGGTCGCGTCCATCGAGGGCGAGGCGCCGACCATGATGAAGAAATCGCCCTGCGCGGTGTTGGGCGCGTTCATCGCCATCGAGATCGCGCCGTCGACATGGCTGAGCCCGGTCTGCGTGGTCGGCTCGTGCTTGATCGGCGGAAAGGCCTTCTTCGGGTCCTGCGCGATCCCGGCCTGCACCAGCCCGAAACCGTCGGCCACCTTCACGGTGCGGTAGAAGGTGATGCCGTCGAAGCGCCTGGTGTCGACATAATGCAGGAAGTTGGCGGTGGTGATCGGCGCCCTGTCCTTCTCCAGCGCGAGGATGATCGGCCCCTCGCTGGTGGTGAGGGTGACCTGCACGGTGGCGGCCGGCTGCGGCGCGGGCGCGGGGGCGGCGGGCGCGGCCGGGGTGGCCGGCGCCTGGGCGAGGGCGGCGCCGGCGAGGAGGGCGGCGAGGGGAAGGAGGGCGAGTCTGCGGATCATGGCGGGCATCCTGCCATTCCCGCCCGGCCGGCGGAAGCATCTTCTCCCCTCCCTGGAAGGGAGGGGGCGGGGTGGGTGGAGGCTTGGTGATACGGTGGCGGATCGCGATGACCGATCCGTATCGCGTGCCAAAACCCACCCCAACCCCTCCTTTCCAGGGAGGGGCTAGAGCGAATCCACCCACGCCACCACCTCGCCCAGCCGCTCCAGCTTGCGGAAGCGCGGATGATCGGCCGGCTCCTCGGCCATTTCATGCGCCCATGGCATGGCATGCGGCACATGCGCCGCGAAAGCCCCCGCCGAAAGCGCTGGCAGGATGTCCGAGCGCATCGAATCCCCCGCCATCAGCGCCTGCTCCGGTGCCACCGCATGGCGATCGAACACGCGGCGGAAGGTGTCGGCGGTCTTGTCGCTGACGATCTCGATCCCCGAGAAGCGCTCGCCGAGGCCGGATGCCGCCAGCTTGGTCTCCTGGTGCAGCAGGTCGCCCTTGGTGACGAGCACCAGCCGCGCCCGGTCCGCCAGCGCGTCCAGCGCCGCCTCGATGCCGGGCAGCAGCTCGACCGGATGCGCCAGCAGTTCGCGCCCCGCCGCGAGGATGCGGGCGACGGCGTCGGACGGCATGCGCTCGCCGCCAATCTCCAGCGCCGTCTCGATCATCGAGAGGGTGAAGCTCTTGGCGCCATAGCCGTAGAGCCCGAGGTTGCGGATCTGGATCTCGTCCAGCGTCGCGCGGGCGACGCCGGCCTCGTCGAACGGCGCGACGATATGCTCGAACGCCTGCAGCGTGACGCCGAAATGCTTTTCGTTGTGCCAGAGCGTGTCGTCGGCATCGAGGCAGATGAGGTGGATCGCCATCAGTCCACCCAGTCGAGCCCGATCTCGCGATAGAGGGCGCGATCCTCCTCCCAGTCGGGCTTCACCTTCACGTGCAGGAAGAGGTGGACCTTCTTCGCGCCCAGCAACGTGGCCAGCTCGCCGCGCGCGCGGCTGCCGATTTCCTTGAGCCGCGCGCCGCGCGCGCCGAGGATGATCGCCTTCTGGCTGTCGCGCGCGACGAGGATCTGCTGGTGGATCGCGACCGATCCGTCGCCACGCTCCTCATATTTCTCGGTCTCGACCGCGCAGGCATAAGGCAGCTCGGCATGGAGCTGGAGATAGAGCTGCTCGCGCGTCACCTCGGCGGCGAGCATCCGGTCGGTGGCGTCGGAGACCTGGTCCTCGGGGAAATGCCACGGCCCTTCCGGCACGCGGGCCGCGAGCAGCGCCTTGAGCTCCGCCACGCCGTCGCCGGTGGCGGCGGAGACGAACAGGATATGCTCGGGCGACAGCCGCTCCTGCAGCGTCTGGGCGAGGACCAGCAGGGGCTCCTTGGCCGTCACGTCGACCTTGTTGAGGATGACGATCTTGGGTTCGGGCCGCTTGGCCAGCGTCTCGACCAGCGGCTCGATGCGCTTGGTCAGCCCCGATTTCGCATCGACGACCAATGCGATCACGTCCGCATCCTCGGCACCGCCCCACGCCGCCGCGACCATCGCGCGATCGAGCCGGCGGCGCGGATCGAAGATGCCGGGCGTGTCGACCAGCAGGATCTGGCTCTCGCCCTCGATCGCGATGCCCATCAGGCGGACGCGGGTGGTCTGCGCCTTCGGGCTGACGATCGCGACCTTCTGCCCGACGAGCGCGTTGACGAGGGTGGACTTGCCGGCATTGGGCGCGCCGACCACGGCGACGAGGCCGCAACGCTGGGTCATTTCAATTCCTTCAACAGATTGCGTGCCGCCTCGGTCTCGGCCTCCTGCTTGGAGCTGCCCTTGCCCTCGGCGCTGGCGCGGCCGGGAATCGAGACGGTGATGGTGAAGACGGGGGCGTGGTGGGGGCCGCCGCGATGAGTCGTCTCGTAGACGGGCGGGCGCCACTGCTTGGCGGCGGCGAATTCCTGCAGCTCGGCCTTGGGATGCTTGGGCGCCTTGCCCTGCATATGCACCCGGTCGCCCCAGGCGGTGCGGATGAAGCCGCGCGCGCCGTCGATCCCGGCCTCGACGAACAGCGCGCCGATCAGCGCCTCCAGCACGTCGCCCAGCACATAGGCCGAATGTTGCGCGCCGTCGTCGCGCGCCTGCTTGCCCATCCGGATGTGGCGGCCGAGATCGAGCTCGCGGGCGATCTCGGCGCAGGCGTCGCCGGAGACGAGCGCGTTCAGGCGGCGCGAGAGCTGGCCCTCGGGTTCGGACGGGAAGGTCTCGAACAGCCATTCGCCGATGACGAGGCCGAGCACCCGGTCGCCGAGGAATTCCAGCCGCTGATAGCTTTCGCCGGCATGGCTGGAATGGGTGAGGGCGGTGAGGAAGAGCGCAGGGTCGCGGGGGTCGTGGCCGAGCGCCGCGACGATCTCCGGAGGCAGAGCATCGCTCACCGGAAGCCGCGCCCGATCCGGTCGGGCCGGAGCGCGCGCCACCAGCTCGCCGGTTTCAGCCAGTGCGAGGAGCCGTCGGTCGACCAGATGGTGAACAGCGCGCGGCCTTCCAGATTCTCGGCCGGTACGAAGCCGATGCCCGCGCCGGGCACCGCCGGGAAGCGGCTGTCGGCGGACATGTCGCGATTGTCGCCCATCATGAAATAATGGCCGGCGGGCACGGTGAAGACGCGCGTGTCGTCCTGCGGCGTGTCGCCCTGGTCCAGCACGTCGTAGCTGACGCCGTTCGGCAGCGTCTCGCGATAGCGGGCGAAGCGGCAGACCGGCTTGCCCTCGACATCGGCGCCGGGGCCGTAGGGCGTCTCGATATTGGCGATCGTGCTGCACTCGGTGTTGGGCGCGATCGGGATGACGAAGTCGCTCTCCCGCATCTTGGGCACGGGCCTGCCGTTCAGCCACAGCACGCCGCCTTTGATCTGGATGCGGTCGCCGGGCAGGCCGATCAGGCGCTTGATGTAATCGGACCGGTCGTCCGGCGGGGCGCGGAACACCACCACGTCGCCGCGCTGCGGCGCGAAGCCGAGCAGGCGGCCGTGTGGCCCCGGCGGCGCCCAGGGCAGGCTGAACCGCGAAAAGCCGTAGGGCCATTTCGCGACCATCAGATAATCGCCGACCAGCAGGCGCGGCATCATCGATTCCGACGGGATGCTGCGCGGCATGACGGCGAAGCTGCGGAGCGCGATGCCCATCAGCGCGACGGCGAGGACGAACCGCACGACGCCGCCCCAGCCTTCGGAGGATGCGCGGCGGGCGGATTTTGCTGGAGTCGAAAGCGTGGTGGCCACGTTCGGGCTTTGCGAGAGGGGCTTGCGGAGGTCAAGCGGAGTCGATCCTTCGATTGGTGTAATCGGCACAGTCCGTTGGCGGATCGCGATCCGCCCGCTACATCGCGGCGCGACACCCAGCGAAGGAGCCAGCATGCCCGATCATGATTATGACCTGTTCGTGATCGGCGGCGGATCGGGCGGCGTGCGCGCGGCGCGCATCTCGGCCGCGCATGGCGCCAAGGTGGCGATGGCCGAGGAATATCGCGTCGGCGGCACCTGCGTGATTCGGGGCTGCGTGCCCAAGAAGCTGCTGATCTACGGCGCGCATTTCGCCGAGGACCTGAAGGACGCCAAGCGCTTCGGCTGGCAGGTGCCGGATTGCGATTTCGACTGGAAGACGCTGCGCGACAATGTGCTGGCCGACGTCGATCGGCTGGAGGGGCTCTACCAGAACACGCTCGACAGCCACGGCGTTGAGACCTTCCACCAGCGCGCGGTCGTCACCGGGGCCCATGAGGTCGAGCTGGCCGACGGTACGCGCAGGACCGCGAGGATCATCCTGATCGCCACCGGCGCGCGGCCCGCCGTGCCGTCCTGCCCCGGCCACGAACATGGCATCACCTCCAACGAGGCGTTCCATCTGGAAAGCGTGCCGAGGCGCATCGTGATCGCCGGCGGCGGCTATATCGCCAACGAATTCGCCGGCATCTTCAACGAGCTCGGCTCGAAGGTGACGCTGGTCAACCGCGGCGGCACCATCCTGCGCCACTATGACGAGAGTCTGCGCGACCGCCTGCTCCAGATCTCGGTGAAGAAGGGCATCGACTTCCGCTTCAACGCCGTCTTCGAGAAGGTGGAGAAAAAGGAGGACGGCACGCTGATCGTCCATTCCAAGGGCCAGGAGCCGATCGAGGCCGATTGCCTGATGTTCGCCACCGGCCGCCGGCCGAACAGCGAGGGGCTCGGCCTCGAGGCGCTGGGCGTGGAGATCGACGCGCTCGGCGCGATCAAGGTGGACGAGGACAGCCGCTCGACCGTGCCGTCGATCTTCGCCGTGGGCGACGTCACCAACCGCATCCAGCTGACCCCCATCGCGATCCGCGAGGGCCATGCCTTCGCCGACACCCAGTTCGGCAACAATCCGCGCCGGGTGGATTATCATTGCGTGCCGAGCGCGGTGTTCAGCCACCCGCCGATCGCGGCGGTGGGCCTCACCGAGAGCGAGGCCAAGCAGCGCTACGGCACGGTGAAGGTCTATTCGTCGGATTTCCGCGCGATGAAGAACGTGCTCGCCAATCGGGACGAGCGGGCGCTCTACAAGATGGTCTGCGACGCCTCGACCGACCGGGTGCTGGGCCTCCACATGATCGGCCCGGACGCGCCGGAGATCCTGCAGGCGGCGGCGGTGGCGGTGAAGGCCGGCCTCACCAAGCAGCAGTTCGACGATGTCGTCGCGCTCCACCCGACCATGGCGGAGGAACTGGTTCTCCTCAGATAGTTGTTGCTGGCGCCGACCCCGCAATTGAGGCAGTGTCCGGGCGTCTGGGGAGACGGGTTTTGGGGGCTGCGTGAAGAGGGTGTTCGCGTGCGCGCTGGCGGGGCTGGCGCTGGTTTTCGGAATGGGAACGGCCCGGGCGGCGTGCCAGGTCGGCAAGGTCGCCGAACTGCCCGCCACCATGGACGGCATGCAGGCGATGACCGACGCCAGGATCAACGGCAAGGACGTCCGCTTCGTCATCGACAGCGGCGCGTTCTGGAGCGTGATCTCGCCGGGCAGCGCGCGGGAGCTGGGTCTTTCGGTCGAGCCGCTGCCGGGCTGGATCATGCGCGGGATCAACGGCGAGGCCGGCATGTCGCTGGCCACGGTGAAGACCTTCACGATCTCCGGCACTGACATACCGCGCGTCCAGTTCGTCGTCTCGGGCAGCGAGGTCGGCGGGGTGGGGGTGCTCGGGCAGAATCTGCTCGGCCTGTTCGACGCCGAATATGACCTGCCGCACGGCGCCGTCCGCCTGATGAAGGCGAAGGGCTGCGAGAAGACGGTGATGACCTATTGGACGGCGGGGACCAACCGATCCTATTCGGTGGTCAACCTGCTCCCCTCCGACCAGGACGACAAGCAGACCGTGGGCATCGTCACGCTCAACGGCGTGAAGATCAAGGCGACCTTCGATACCGGCTCGTTCGAATCGGTCCTGTCGATGGCCGCGGCGGCGCGCGCCGGCATCACGCCCAAGAGCCCGGGCGTCGAGCCGGGCGGCATGATCGTCGGCTTCGGCCGCAAGCTGGTGCGCACCTGGATCGCGCCGTTCGACACCTTCCAGGCGGGGGACGGGGAGACCATCCACCATGGCCGCATCCGCTTCGGCGAGATGACCAGCGATACCGACATGCTGCTCGGCGCCGATTTCTTCATCGCCCACCGCGTCTACGTGTCGAACAGCCAGCACCGCCTCTATCTCACCTACGAGGGCGGGCCGGTGTTCAATCTCAAGACCGAGCATCGCGACGCGACGGGCGCGGCGATCGCCGACGCCGCGCCGGCCGAGGCCCCGCAGACGGCGGAGGCCTTCAGCCGCTCCGGGGCCGTCCGGCTCGCCCGGCGCGACAAGGACGGGGCGCTCGCCGATTTCGGCAAGGCCATCGCGCTCGCGCCGGCCGAGCCGCGCTATCTGCTGCAGCGCGCACGGGCCTATCTCGACGCCGACCAGGACGAGGCCGCCGCCGCCGACGTCGCCGCGGCGATCAAGCTGAAGCCGGACAATGTCGAGGCGTTGCTGGCCCGCGCCCGGCTCACCCTGCGGGGCGAGGACCCCGACATGGCGGGGGTGGAGCGCGATCTCGCCGCGGCCGAGCGCGCCATGGCGCCCGCCTCCGACGATCGCCTCGATCTCGGCGGCTTCTATGTCGCCGCCAACAAGCCGGCTCTCGCCGTCGCGCAATATAGCTTGTGGATCAAGAATCATCCCGACGACGTGCGGCGGCCCGAGGCGTTCAACGATCGCTGCTGGGCGCGGGCGCTGGCCGGCACCGAGCTGCCGGCGGCGCTGTCCGATTGCAATGCGGCGCTGCGCCAGCGGCCGGGCAATACCTCGATCCTCGACAGCCGCGCGATGGTCGAGCTCCGCACGGGCGATCTCGACAAGGCGATCCGGGATTATGACGTGGTGATCGCCAGCCAGCCCGAATCGGCATGGTCGCTCTACGGGCGCGGCATGGCGAAGCAGAAGAAGGGCGACGCGGCCGGCGCCAAGGCGGATTTCGCGGCGGCGGCGAAGGTCGCGCCGAAACTGGCGGCGCGCGCGAAGCTGCTCGGCATCGCGCCCTGAACCGGTGCCGCTTTCCACGCCGGGGCGATCGGGATAGGAGCCGGCGTCGCCTTCGGGCGTTCAGGAGGTGACATGGCGTCCACGATGGAGTTCGACATCCCCCACCGGCTCGGCAAGGCCGAGGCGAGGCGACGGATCGAGGCGGGCATTCCCAAGCTGGAACGCCATATCCCCGGCGGCGGCACGGTGCAGGCCGACTGGACCGGGGACGACAGGCTGGCGATGACCGTCACCGCGATGGGCCAGAAGGTCGCCGTCGCCATGGTGGTGGACGAGGCCGTGGTGCACGCCAGCGTCGCGGTGCCGATGATGCTGTCGATGATGGCGGGCGCGATTTCGGGCTTCGTGCAGACCAGCGCCGAGAAGATGCTCGCGCCGCCCGATCCTCAGTCCGGCCCGCCGCCGCAGGCGTAGGCGTCCCGTGCGCAGGCGTCGCTCTGCTGGCGCCAGCTCGCCATGCGCTGCTGATAGTCCGCCTGATCGGCCTGGTAGCGCTGCATGTCCCGCGCGTGCGCGGCGAGCGCCGCCTGATACTGGGCATGCTCTTCGGCATAGCTGCCGGATGCGGCGCCCGACGGTTGCGCATTGTAGCCGCGCCAGGGTCGGCGGTTGAGCGTGGCGGTGCGGGCGCGATCGGCCCGGTGCGCGGCATCGTCGGGGCGGCCCTGGTCGACCTGATCCGGCCGCGCATAGGGCCTGGGTGTCTTCCAGCCATCGGCCGGCGCGGGCTGCGGCCCCGATCCGGGCGCGCCATAGGGATCGTAGCCATAGCCTTCGAGGACGGGCGGCGGCGGTGGCGTCTGGTCGACATGGTGATGGAGATCGGCGGTGCCGTAGCTCTCCGACGTGCCGCCGCGCCATTGCGCGTCATCGTCCTGATAGGTCGGCATCTGGCGCGGCGCCGGTTGTGGCGCGGGCTGGGCGTGGGCGGCGGCCGGCAGCAGCAGCGCGGCGGGGATAAGCAGGCGATACAAAGCGAGGCCTCCGTGTCGGATGGCGTGGCTTATACACTAACCCTTGATGAAGGGGTGAACGGTCCCACTCGGAGCCCTTCAGACTTGGATTGTCGAGCATCGCATCGGCCCGCAGGCGCTTCAGCTTGGCGTTCTGGTCCTCGAGCGCCCGTAACCGCTTCGTATCAGACACCTCCAACTCGACCCTCGCCTTACGCAATAGGTTGCGCTCGACATGTCGTACTTCCGCCAAGGCCGGCGCTTCCGACTTCGATCAGATGCGCAGCAAGCTGGTGATCGATAGCCATTGCCATCGCTTGGTTAACACCTAACCGCCTCATCAGTACGTTTTCAAGGCGCACGAACTTGGAAAAGTTGCCAAGAAAGCCTACTCGTTGAAGGAACAATGTGCATTACCCGGCGGCCGCGACTGATTTCGCGTCCGATTGCACAGAGAGATACCACGATATGATCCGCGCCGAGGACAAGGTCTATTTCGAGGAGCGCGAACGGCATGCGCGCGCAGTCGCGGATCGCGCGGCGTCGCGGCGCATTCGGATGATTCATGAGGAACTCGCGTCGCGATATCGTGGCTGGGCGCTCGCCGCGGAGTTCGCCGACACGTCCATCATTGTTTTGGACGATAGATCCTAGCGCGATTTGCGATCAGCCGCGCAATCTCCGCAGCGCGTCGCTGTAGCGGTCGCGTTCGCGCGAAATGGCCTTTTCGAGTTTCGCCACCTGCGCATCATGGTCGCGTTCGAGCGCCCGCCGCTCCTGTTGCAAGGCGCGTTCACGCTCGCGCAGCTCCGTGATGGCTGCCCCATGCTCGGACTTTACCCGCTCGAGCGCCGCCTCGGCCGCTTCCAGTTTTGCGTGAGACGGGCGTCGGCGGGTGCGCTTCGGCTCGGATTTCGTGGTCGGCCTGGCTTTGGCCTCCGGCCGCGCGGAGGCACTCGGGGACGCCGGGGGCCGTTTCGATCGCGCGGTCTCGTGCTTACGCCTCGGTGGCGGCCAGTCCTCGGTCTCGGGCGGAACACGGCGACGGCGAGGCCGCGGCTCTTGTGGCAGCGAGGCCATGAAGGCATCATCGCTGTCGCGCGGGCGCTTGATGATCGTGCCGGGCGTGACGAGCGGCGCGCGCATCAGCGCCTCGTCGCGGACCTGCTCGGCAATGCCGCGCGCGAAGAGGTCGACGTCGCTGCCCCACGCCTTCAGCGCCTCTTTCTGGCTGGGGGCGGCGACATAGGCGTCGTGGAAGCCAATGGGGGTCCGATAGACTTTGAGCTTACGCGCCATGACGGTCTTGCTGTCCTCCACAGCGCCAAACGCCGCGTTGAACCTCTGAGCTCCCTCGCGCGCTTGCCGACCAGGCAAGGAGCCTTGCGATGACCGATCACCCCGTCACTCCCGATGGCCGATACTTCGTGGTGCGTGGACGCCTGTGGCGATGCTCCGATCCGGCGCTGACCGATGAACAGCGCAGCGCGCTAGTGTCCGAGCTCATGGCCGCGCGCCGCGCCGTACGCACTGGCCTCAAGTCGGGACGCCATGAGGCCGTGCGCGACGCCCGGTCTTGCGTCGACGAGGCGAAGCGCGCGCTCGGTGAGCGCGGCCCCCCATGGTGGTCGGATGGCGCGCCGGACCTCAATCGCCATATGGCGCGCACCACCCGATATGCGGACTGGTTTCGATCGATCGAACAGACGGACTGAGCCGCTCGTCCAGGATAGGATGGCCGAGGTCGGCGCTTGCATGCAGGATCGCGCGGCCGCTCGTGATCGAAGCTGTGTCGAAACGCTGCCGAGTTAAGTGCCGTGGGGATAGGAACTGTGGCTCGCGGTGCAGGATGGCGCCCGGCAAATCCACGACCGGTTAGGTCCGGACTGCTGCGATGAGGGGTTGGATGCCTATGATCTGGATCATCCGCTTCATGTTATAAGCGAGCACGCAGAGACTCATCTCGGTTCTCACGTTCCAGAGCGTTTTGGTGAGGAAGTTAGATGCTTTCCATCCAGGACTTGAGCGTGCCGAACACATGCTCGACGGTGCGGCGCCGGATGCCCATGCCATTGGGCAACATGTCCAGCCGCTTTTGCATGGCATCGATCACAGCTTCATGCGTCCACCGTTTTGCGCGCTGAGGGAGGGGTCCTGAATTCGGTCCGTCCGGTTCTGCGCGACGTTCCCGTCGTGCGGAAGTCCGCCAGTTCGCCCAGCCCACCTCACAGATGGCCGAGGCCTGGCGATTATGGATGGCCATGAGTGATGCGGCGACCGAACACCGCCGGGTCACCTGACAGCTTTGTAACGCAACCATTAAGACCAAAACGGGCTTGAAACTGTCCGTGGAGGAGAAAGTTATGCGCACCTTTCCGATGATCGCAGCTGCGGTGGCGGCGCTGGTAGCTGGCCCAGTATTTGCGAAGGGTTGTATCCGCGGGGCCGCTGCCGGAGGCGTCGCTGGCCACTTTGTCGGCAAGGGGCATGCCGTCGCGGGCGCGGCGGTCGGTTGCGTGGTTGCCCATCACCATTATGCCAAGCAGGCTCGCGCTCAGCGCGCAGCTGCGAAGCACGTGGGTTGAGCGTCTCTCCTGACGAGCGTCGCGCGATCCTGAAGCGGACGCGCGGCCTCAAGATGGCCCGGTCGGTTCATGCCTATGTCCGGGGCAACACCGCCCAGTTCTACGAGTGGCTGGCGGAGTCGGAGGTTGCGAAGCTCATCCCGAATGGGCCGCCGGTATGGATTTGTGGCGACTGCCATGTTGGCAATCTCGGGCCGCTCGCCGATGCCAATCGCCGCGTCGAGATTCAGATCCGCGATCTCGACCAGTCCGTCATCGGAAACCCTGCGCACGATCTGATACGACTGGGCTTATCGTTGGAAACGGCCGCGCGCAGCTCTGATCTGCCGGGTGTCACCACCGCGCAGATGATCGAGGCGATGATCGATGGCTACACGAAAGCGCTCGACAAGACGGACGGCGCTCACCCGATGGAGCCCGATGTCGTCCGTTCGGTTCGCCGCGAAGCGATGGGGCGCGGCTGGCATCATTTGGCGAAGGAGCGGCTCGAGGACGTTGAGCCAGAAATCCCCCTCGGGAAGCGCTTCTGGATACTCGATGACCGTGAAAGGAATGCGATAGACGCTCTTTTCGACGAGCCCGAAATTGTCTCGCGCGCGCTCGAACTCGCCGGTCTCAAGAAAGGGCGCATCCGGGTCGTCGATGCAGCCTATTGGCGTAAGGGATGCAGCTCACTCGGTAAGCTGCGTTATGCGGTCCTACTCGGAGTGAAGAAAAAAGGAAGCAAGGACGAGCGCCTTGCGCTCGTGGATATTAAAGAGGCCGCGGTCTCGGTTGCGCCGTCCGATCCGACGACGCCGATGCCGAAGGATCCGGCTGAACGTGTCGTGGCCGGCGCCATGGCGCTTGCCCCGAATCTTGGAGAGAGGATGATACCGGCGCGCTTGTTGTCGAAGCCGGTAGTGTTGCGCGAACTCGCGCCGCAGGACCTCAAGATAGAGGTGGAGCAGTTCTCGCGGAAGGAAGCGATCGCGGCGGCCGAGTACCTGGCATATATCGTCGGGTGTGCGCACGCCCGCCAGCTCACACAGGAGCAGCAACAAGCGTGGCGGGACCAACTGATCCGGAAGCCCGATACGAAGCTAGACGCTCCGTCGTGGCTGTGGCGCAGCATCGTGATCCTCGCAGGCGAGCACGAGGCCGGTTATCTGGAACATTGCCGAAGGTTTGCGCTCGCCGCTTGAGCGGGAGATACCTCGACTTTTAGCTGCCGGTCCGGATCCACCATGAGAGACAGCCTATTGGCACGGGCCTGTCGGGAATTTCGTGTGTGGGCGGGCATAACGGGTAAGAAGGAGACCCATTATGTCACGACGCAAGGAACCCTCGATTCCGGCAGCGCTGCTGGACCAGTTGCTGGCCGG
>Ga0105237_10006449_pt1 | contig 13008 bp, 9 predicted proteins | sample KBSC24metaG_FD_81520 | JGI IMG/M metagenome (GOLD analysis project Ga0105237, IMG submission 81520) | Corn rhizosphere microbial communities from Kellogg Biological Station, Michigan, USA - KBS C2-4 metaG | ecosystem: Host-associated > Plants > Roots > Rhizosphere > Soil | place: Michigan, USA...
CACGCAACTTCCAGTATGGGACCCAACGACATCGTTCTTGAGTTCAGGTCAAAATCCGTTCATTCACGGGTCCAATTTCCCTTTGCAGCCACCTCCAACACATTCTTCCAGCCAGCATTATGGAGACGCTGAAATGGAACTTTCTCAAAGCGACAGAGTTGAGTGGGGTTTCCAGCCAAACCCCGGATCCGGTTGAGTGTATGTAGGACCCAGTGGCATGGACAATCACATATTTGAACTGTAACATCACATGGGCTGGAGTCAGACAACATCCCCCCCTTCAACGGTGACAGTCTTGATGGGAGCCATTTCATAGACCTGGAATCTATTACAGCCGGAAATTACAGATCCTGCTTTTGCGAGTCCTGGAAGAATTGATTGATTATCTTGGCAGTTAATAATGGGCACGGGTTATGATGGCGATTAATGAATACGAATTGACGATGAACGAAGGATATACAAAATGGTCAACATGTCAGATTCAAAGGGACAGGATCTCGACCAAGGAGGTGCTGCCACTTTGCATAGGAACAAGCAAATCGTAAACGAAACAGGGATGACCTTGGCCATCCCTCTCTTGTGTCAAACCGCGACCGGTGAGCGAGGCCATCGCTCCCAACAATGAGGAAGCATGTTTGTCACTTGTGTGCGTACGTGGAAGCCTTGGCTTGGGTGAGTAGCTCGCAACCGCAGAGGTAGAGCGAGAGCTATCAGGAAACGGACATGGGAAGAGCAAAAGATTGGCTGCCATGGCGAATGATGCGTGATGATGTGGCCTATTTTTCCCGCTTCAGGCATGCCAACGACAGCGCAAACCTCTGGACTCGTACACTTTGGCAGTAGTGGTATTAGTCAAACCCCGATAGTCCAGAATTTAGGTAGCTGGCGCCCACTTGGTACGAAGTTAGGAAGTTAGGAAGTTTGAAGCGTACCAGTCGTTTGGCGGAGTTACTCGTAGCCTGTAGGTCACTCTCACACTGGCATCACTCACAAATCACTCACACCTCACTGACACCATTCTCCCACACATCTCTTACACAGTTTGGTTATGTTACACCAGACGTCGATCTTTTTGGTCAATCCCAGCCAGCCCTGTGGATCTTGGATCTTACGGGCACTACCTCTTACTAGACACCCGTCCAGGCTCTCTTAGAACATTCCACAGTCCTTCTAGCGTCAAAGTCACGCGACACGTTCGGGTCCCCCAGCCGCCTTCTTGAAGCCTCGTGACCAAACCGAGAGCGAGCCACCTGCCAGTTGGGGCGTTGGCCGCCACCTCTAGCCCCAGGACCTCGGGCCTATCCTTGTAGGGGAGTTATTTGACTACGGAGCACGGAATGTTACCTAGGAACATACAGATACTCTAGGCTCACGCAGCCTCGACTTGAGACCTCGCTTAAGCGAGAGGTTAAGGGTAGAGACACGGAAGACATGTGTCAATTCAAATCATATTACTCACTAATTACGAATTGAACCATGTTGCTTCGTCTAGTAGCGCATCAACAGTGCTCGCTTCGGTGATTTGATCCACCTCATGTGGCTTGAATCAGACTCCGTACTCCGTATTCCGTCCTCCGTACCGCACGGTGGTGCGAATCTCGTGTTCGGCATTACGACGTGCAAGGGTACCCAGATCCCGAGTACTTGGATCGTTGCTTAGCAATCGATCTCAACTTGTCTGGGATGCGGGTAAAACCCGAGATTGATCCAACATTGTGCGGATACCAGGTGTACATACTCCCTCCTACGAGTACTCTAGAGAATCACCACCACTCCCCCTTGAGTTCTTGTCATGTTGAGAACTCTCGTTTTTTGCGTCGAAAAAGGACCCTGAGAGGTCTTTCGTTTCGACGAGTCCCCGCAGATCAAAGCCTCATTTAAGCTGCCCTAGGCTTGGAACAGGGTAGGTGACAGGGTCTTTCTAGGCGTCCAGGCATCCCTGCACGCGTACTGGTACCCTATTCCAAGCACCAGTACGGATCGGAGTACAGGGCTCCAGACTCGTTGCACCCATGGCATGATGTCCAGGTCTTCAGGTGTCCCCCGACGAGCACGTGGTTCGACTTTTCCTGTTGGCCCCTAACCCCCAATCATGATGGTTCTCCCCTCCAAATCCCACCTCTTAACGGCCCCTAATACGTAGGTTCGGAACTCCCATCCAGAACCAATCTTTTGCATTGCACTGCCACTGCCACAAGGTAAAGTGAGGCTCGAGAGGATGCGGAGAACGTTTACCAGCAACCAGCAACTGAGTACACATGTGACATGCCTCTCAATGGTCCTTTTGGAGTGCCTACATAGATGGGTGCCTGCATGTCCAGAGCACTGTGGTGCCGTCTAACCTCACTTTCTGCATTCTCATGATATTCAGAAGCACCTACACATTCAATTGAAGGTCATTCAAGGGAGTTCCCATAGTCATCTGCAGAAAGGCACTTTCCCCCTTCCATGGCTGCCCCCCAAAGCTTTCCCTGATGGATCCGTTTTCTTTAACCGCGGGCGCCCTGCAGATTGCTGGAGCCTGCGCACAATGCACCGTCACCATAATCAAGTGGGTTGGAGATGTCAGAACTGTCGATGCTCGCATTTCGTCTTTCTGTGACGAGGTTGCTGCTCTTCAAGCAACCTACGAAGGCCTTGAGCGGAGTTTGAGCTCTCCATTGATGGCAGAGGCCGCTCGAGTAGCCAACAAGACTTCGGATGGTGCCCACCTCTGGGCACAGATAAAAGAAGCCCTGAATGACTCGAGAAGAACAATGAGAAGAGTCAACGACGTTCTGGCCAATATAGCTCGTACTTCTGGCTTTGGTCGTCGCATCAAAACCCAGCTACTTGAGTCACTTGCATCTGGTGAGCTCTCGCGCCTTCGGCAACGCATTCAATTCTTCAACACGGCCCTTTCACTTCCTATCCAAATGGTCTGCGTCATGCTCCAGCTTGAACAGCGAGGGATGACCGTCGAAAGCCAAGTCGCTCTTGATACGAAGCTTGTGTCGCTGGAGAAGACGATGCGAGAGCTTGTTCAATCTCTGGCTGGGCCTACTCGCTCTCAGACTCTAGGGGGCTCTACCGTTGTCGCCGGTGAGTCTGAGATTTTGAGCGAGAATGAGGGTATGGACACATATATTGCGTTTGCCAAGAAGTTTCTGTCAACAGCGTCCGCTGCTGCCAGTACTCGATCCTCCCTCAGCACCATATCTCAGCCCGTAGAACCAGACATGCTGCTCCAAGGTCGCCGACCATCTGTACCGGAGAACCCTCTTCCAGGTGAGCACAGGGCGAGAGTCGCAGACTGGATCCCTGCACCTTCCACCACCAAAGAGCTCCCAAATACTAGAAAGCGTCCAGCGGCGGCCCCTCTAATCGACTTGACCAACACGGCGGGCAGCGAGAATGATTTGGAAGTGGAGTTCATGCGAACGAAGCGGCACCTAAAACTAGGACAGGACAGAGTGGAGCAGAGCAACCATTCCGGAGCAGAGACCCATTTTCGCAAAGCTCTTACACTCATGGAGAATCATGATTTTGAAGGAAGAATATCTTTTCAGCCAGCGGAAGTGGTATTAATGCTAGCAGAAACATGTCTTAAACAAGATAAGCTGGACGACACTATTGGTTTGCTTGAACCAGTGGCAGATATGAGAGACAATGTTTTCCCTAGTCTGTCGAAGAACCAGCCACCCAGTGATCCTAAGGATTCATCCTCCAGAGCTCCAGATAAGCTACAGGCACTGGCTGCAAGTCACATGCTAGCACAGGTATTTCTGCTTAAAGCAGATTATGATTCTGCCGAAGAGCACGCATTAAAAGCATTTACCGATCGCAGAAGAGAGCTTGGTCCAGCTGATCAGAAAACCATCGAATCAGTCCAATTGGTTATAGACGTGTATAGGGCTCAGGGTGATGAGGAGGAAGCTGAAGGTTACGAAGTCTTTCTGTCTCCTCCCGAAACGCCACATGCAGTTACCAGTCCAGTCCAAATCATGATTCCGGATGAAGCCCCACCCTCAATACCAGTCACCGCTTCACCTGAAGCTATTCCATTTTCCCCTTCTCACCGTAACAGCAGAGCAAGTTTTGCACACAGACTTCGAAACTTTGGCAGATCATCGCAACCGAGTTTAGCACAATCTCCACCCGTCGCAGATTTTCATCGACTATCCATGTCCCGATCAACGACCCTGAATGACCCCTCAGACATCGACCCATTTGGTGGCCGCCCCGATGGCATTCGAGGCCTCAGCTCCCCTTCTGAGTCCTCCACCCATGGTAGAAGTCTTTCGATCAATGACGATGAATCAATAACGCCTCCATCCATTGGGAGACTAGAAAGGTCAAGTTCGAGTAGATCCATCGAGCCGACCTTCCTCGCAATCTCTCAGCTTTGCCTCGAGAGAAGGTTTGACAAGGCCGTGAAAGTCGCCATGGCATTTCTGGATACTTATCAGTCACATGTTATGATAGTTCGGAGGCCAGAGATCGAAAAAAACCTCCGGAAGGGTGTGGGAGGTGGTCTAGCAAGCACGGGCCGAGGGTACAGCCCCATCCATTTCTTCTGTGATCTACAAGAGGAGCATGCGGAGGAAGTGAATCTATTGATCAAGCAGGGAGTTGATATCAATGCAATTGCATATCTCCCTGGGTATACTGCAAGCAGTCCACGGGGCGCCTTCACCCCTCTGCAGCAAGCAGCAGAACGGGGCCACTCGACTATAGCCAGGCTACTGCTCGCAACGCCAGGTATTCTGACGGATGTCAGAGACGGTGACGGAATGACCCCATTGATGGTTGCATGTCGAAGGGGACACTACGACATTGTGAAACAATTGCTGGCATTCCCTCTGCCGACCACCTTTCCCCAGACGTGGTATGGCAATTGCCTGATGCACGATGCGGCACGAAGATGCGACTTCGAGCTGGTTGAGATAGTCCTCGAAGTCACAACGGATCTTGATTCTCGCGATCGATTTGGAAAGACCGCGCTCATGCATGCCATCGTGAAGGCCGACATTAGTGACAAGCTTGAACGAGAGAGACGCAGCGTCGGGCGATTAAAGACGGTGCAAGTACTTCTAGAGGCCGGGGCTGATCCAACGGTTCAGGATAACATGACAGGGTTGTCGATAAGAGATTATTCCTTGAAGGAAGGCGATGGTGACTTGATAAGCCTCCTGGACCACATTCCCAGAAGGGGCGTGAGCGAGCTCTTGGCTTGAGGTATGTTAATTTGACACGAGACTTATTTCTTCAGGGTCGATCCGTTTCCGGGATGACCATTTGTTACTTCTCTGGTGTACTTTAGCCGCGATCGTGGTCGGATTGCCTGGGGAATCCTTGTCACATTAGGGATGGAGATTAGCGGCCTCGCCAGCTATTAGTGTCTTGGTGAATACTTGATATCACTATCGCAAGACTTCAAAACTTTGCAAATACATGGTGCTTTCACACAGTATTGGCGTGACTATCACATGGTGAGGAAGTAGATCATTCTCGAAGTGTGGCGTTGCTGCGCACAGCCACAATCAACGCCACATCATATGACATCACTAGCCTTGAAACTTGGCAAGCGGCAACATGAAACCTCTCTTTATCATGAAGGCAGTCGTACCTCGTACTGTTGTTGCCTGCCTGCTCGTCAAACTTAGGCATTCACAAACTAGCTTCTTCGACTCTATAAATCCACTCTACATTCCAGGTTGAAGTTCAAAGACCAAAACACAATCTATCATTAAATCGCAACCCTATATTCGAAAATGTCGGACGCAGCGCCCGCACTCCTCATCGTCCTCATCACCATCTTGCGTAAGTGGCTCCATGAAACCCTCACCACAGTCGCACTCGTGGGGACCGCAAGCACCAGCGCCAACGCCACGCAGCTGCGGACCAGCACGTTTGAACTGCCAACTACCTACCTCCCCAGCCTCTAACCTAACCTGACCTAACCTACCTGCCTACCTACCTCCGTCCCTACGTGCCCAACCAAAAAAAAGAGATCGAGCCTGTTTTTGCTGACAAGTTATCGACAGTCCCACCCGTCGGCGTATTCCTCGTCGCCGGCTGCGGAGCAGACCTGTTCATCAACATCGCATTGACAGTGCTCGGGTACATCCCCGGCCACATCCACGCCTTCTACGTCGAATATGTCTACTTTGACCGCCGCGAGCGGGCGCGCAATGGCCAGCTCACAGGCGAGATTGCGCCTGGTGTCTACTCTGATCGTGTCCAGTCCGGCGGCCATCAGGGCTATGGGACTATGTGAGGCCTTTGCCGGGATTGATTGATTGACGTATGAGTTGGTCCGGCGCGGGAAGCTGTCATTGGAGAGCCGTTTGTGCTCTGATTGGCAAATAGGCCACTGGCACATAGGAGTTGAGGACGAATCTTTTTGGGAGGCATCCCTTGGATGGGACCGGGTGACGAATTCGGACGGCTTGTTTTCTCATGCAATGGCCTCTTGTCCTAGCATGTTTATATGCGCAAAGAAATGAAGCTTGATGCGATTGTTGGGATGACCCAAGAGGATATTATATGGACGGTTGTCAATACTCGGCGCTGGTTTTGAAGTATTACAAAGCTGCAGCCTTGAGAAGGAATGATAACATCAAATTCAACAAATCTTCACAGTACAATTGTTGCAGCCCGTGTCAGTGTCACATGTTTGCCAGTTTGCTTAGCTAAATACAGGGCTGCTTACCTCACATTCGAGCAGAGTACGACGGCTTGAGGCGCCGATGATGCTTACATCCTAGGAAGTATACATGAATGAGGAGTATTCCGTACCTAGCCCTCCGTACGGTCTACTAGAGTTCTTTAGGTGTCGATGAATAGAATGGATCCATGTCAATGAGCGACGAGTTAATTAGAACCCCAGAGCACCCAACGGAGTCCCTGAGTACCAGCTTACTACTCGTAATCGAAGGGCAACCCACGCGGTTCGTTTATGCTTACCCAACCGCCCTCCTTCAAGACAAGCATTTTACATTGGGTGCCCGGGGGACCATTTACCGAGTCTAACACGGGTAATGTTTGCTAGCCGCAGTGCTTGTTTGGCTACCGGGAATCCTGCCCGCTTAGGTGCTTGGGTACCTACTTAGTATTAAGCTACATAGGTAATAGTTTGCCTTTTAAGTCCGTGCCTGGGGTGCCTAAAGTTAGCAAAATTTGCTTAATTGATGGGTGATGATACTGGTAGGGAGTGGCATAGCCTGGAGAAATTACTCCTCCATGCAGTCGCGGAATGAATTGTTTTAGAAAAAGAGCTAGGTAACTCCATCAATCGTCAACTACTGTGCAACGTAATACGGATGTTATTATGCCCGGAACCATGTGTCTACCTAGGTACGGAGTACTCAGCCCCTTCTCTCCTCAAAGTTTAGAGCAGGCGGTTAGTGGTGCCACGGCCCACCACCAGGCCCAGTTTCAAATGGACAGGACCGCCCACCAACGAAATAATGGATTGACTAATTCTAACCTGTGGTGCGGAGTAAATAAAACACAGAGCCATTCGCCCCTTTAAGGCGATCAGTCATTTATTCTGCTCCATCGAGGAAACCCTTGCTAACTATTAATTACCAAGGGTAGCATTATGGAGTACCAAACTCATCCACGGTACCTTTCCCGTGGAACCAAAACTGTTGTGTTCATTAGCCTCAGGTAGAGTGATCGTCATCTGTTTTCACTCCCCAATTTCTTAGTTCCTGTTTCTCACCACGATCTCCTTTCGTCCCTTGTACGATTTTCTTTGATCGCATTCGCTTGTGAATTTAACGACAATCCATGGTTTTTGTAGGTTTTAAGAGACTCACAATTCAAAGTACTTCAGGCCTCGTCGACATATGTCTGTGTTTTCCGTTGGCTTCCACATATGTCTTACAAGCAAGACCTAATAGAACTCACCAGTCCATATGCTCAGCCGATTTCCAACCCTTACCAGTATGAGGGTCTTTCACACCAGAGCAGGCCAACCTTTTCACCATTAGGCTCTCTTCACCGCAAACGATCCTCCGCCGGCGGGTACAATCCCATCCGTGGCCTAGAACAACCAGACCATGTCCGTTTCTCGCAGCATATTCCACAGCATATCCAGGAATTCGCCGAAGACAGATTTCAACCTAGATCAAAAGCACTGGCACCAGGGCGCATAGGAAAATTCGGCACGGATTTACTTATTGAGATTCTGCTTTGTACCTTCGCTGTGCTTGTCACGGTGCCGTTCTTATGGCTCGCCGTCGCTATGTCAAAGTACCATCACCAGAAGGTAACCGAATCGAGGTCGAATTTTATCAAGCAAGCCACCGCCACTGCTTCAACACTGTTTACTATCCTTTTCGCTGCGGTGTTGGGTTCGACGTTGAAACGGCTCGCTACATGGCGATTACAGAATGGAATTCGTCTGGGACACCTGGAGCAAATCATGCAGAGCCGAACGGTCTTTGCTGCTCTTACCACCATGGTCTCGTTTAGGGCGTTGAACCTCACCGCTCTCGTCCTGTTTTTTGCTTGGGCCTTCTCTCCTCTTGGATCTCAGGCGTCCTTGAGGCTTGTCAGCACAGGAACTTTGTTCACAGAAGATGCTTCTCTGGTCAGTTATGTTGACACGGTGACAAACAATATTTTTGAATCCGTTTCCGGAGTTTCTTCTCTTCTCACTTCGCTCAAGCCTAGCTATGTCAGTGCTGTGCTCGGCCCTTCAAGTTTGAAAGCGAGCTCCATGGATCTTTATGGAAATCCGAGAATTCCGTGGCTCAGAACTGATGTCGAGAAGGACAAAAATGGATGGCAAGACTTGTCAAAGGTCAATCTCACCGAAGGTTCCTACTCCTCGCTTGTGGGCGTTAGCATTGCTTCACTACAGAATCGCAATTCCAGCTTTGTGATCGAAACCACGTACGTGAACCTGGATTGCAACAATCCACAGAATGAGACTCTGGTCGACATTTCCTTCAATGTGACGGCCGGTATTAATGGCACCTTCTCAGGGCCAAATACCACAATAAATAGTGATAGCGCTATCTATCCTTCCTGGCAAGTCGCTATGGACCAATATGTCAGCAATGCTTATTTCTATGGATACCCTGAACTCCTGGTCAATAGTTCAGATGCCGATATCCCACAGGGCACCCTCCTGTGGCAAACCCCACACGGACCCTGGGTATCTCGGTGCAAGATCAATCAAGTTTACCTCGAGTCAAATATCAGTTGCTATTCTGTCGCGGATCGCCAGCTTCCGAACTGCGCTGTAATATCACAACGCAACTCTCCACGGAAACATGCCCCTTCCACAGTCACAACCCTCAGTTTTGCGTCAACCTTTCAATCAATGTCCAGTGCTTGGATCTTGGCCACTGATCCGCTCACGAGCAGTGGGTACTCATCTTTGAGCGAGTATTATCTCCAGAACACGAGTGCGCCATTCATCCTCAGTGGCAATGGAAGAGACTACGCCGATTATAGCAACGTCACAGCTGAACAATTCTCCCAACGGCTTGGGCAGCTTCTTAACAGCTGGGTCCTTGGGAGCCAGATCTCGGCAGACACCATGCAATACGGTTTAGATCATCAAAACGTCACGGCATCATATAGAGAAGGACATCCAGTCTATATTTGCTCATGGGCCTGGTTGACAATCTACTGTATCGGAATAGCGGTCATGTTCATCGCCGCCTTGATCAGCATTTACTGTGCTTTCAATACCACCATCCCGGACATTCTAAGCTACTGTTCAACGCTAACGAGGGACTCGAGATTCTTCAATTCTGCGACCGGTGGAAGCACGCTCGACGGTCTTGTGAGAGCCAAGATCCTGCAAGATGTAGAAGTGAGATTGGGTGAGGTTAATGATCAGTCGGAGAACGGTCTCTCAGGAAGGGACGGCTTTCAAAATGCGGTTCGCGGTGAGCAGGGGCATAAGTATCTCGCCATCGCACCGCCGGAGTATCTGCGGCCACCACAACGTGGCGTTGTTTATGCTTAATGTTAAAATATAGATGTAATGTTGATGTACTATGATACCTAGGTAATGATAGATTTGGCGGGCTGGCTCGCTGTTAGTTCACACGAATCATACGATCTACTAGATACCTAAGGTTGGTGTCTCTCTCCCTCTGTCGACATCGACGAGAAGCAATACTCCTATTCTTGTCTGATACGGTGGACCACGAAACCAAGCCGCGAAAATATCGCCAAGACAGCGCGTTCCAACTACGCGTCACGCGCGTACCTTCCTCCCGCCTTTGACTCGTTAACTTTTTGACTGATACCACTGCCTACACGGCATTGCCTCGTTGACAGTAGTGAAGCAGACGTGCCTTTGATATTTGCAGTGCTTTTGTTATAACGTCGTTGTATTTTTGTATTCTCTGTCAGACTCTACTTTCCTTACCACTTGCCACTCGCCATGGACGATCCACAGCCCACCACGTTCGCGGTTCCTTCCATGAATGCAGAACAGCTCACTCCTGCCTCCAAGAAGAGAAACTACGACGGGGAACTCATATCACAAGCCAGCTCCCTTACACCTCCTCTCGACCAACACGACCAGAGCAGTGAGCAGGTCTCTCGTGCGATCTCACCGAGCTCGAGCAGAGCTGATACCCCACTCACGGATCTTGGTCCAACACCCTCGGTGAGTCCGCAGAAGAACGACAATATGGCTCCGGAGGCGAAGAAGCGGAAACTCACATTCGCGGAGAGAGAGGTGGAGAAGGCCGTGAAGAAAGCGGAAAAGGAAGAGAAAGAGAAGCAGAAGGCTGAGATGAAAGCGAAGAAGGACGAAGAGAAGAAGCGAAAGGAAGAAGAAAAGGAGGCCACTCGCAAAGTCAAGGACGCTGTCAAGGCTGAGAAACAAAAGGCTAAAGAAACTGCTCAGAGTGAGAAAGAAACTGAGAAAAAACGGAGGGAGGCCGAGGCTTTGAAGAAGGAAAGGGTAAGTCAAGGTTCTTCTCAATGGCTCTTTTTATCTTGCTGATGTCTCTCAGTCACAGCTACGTATCGGTGCATTCTTTGGGCGTCCTGCTCTGGCTTCAACACCTCCAACAACCCCCGACGATGTATCCATCGGCGCTTCCAGTCGAAGATCTTCAATTGCCTCAATTGACATGGCTCCATCTCTAATCGAAACCAAGAGTCCAATGTCGAAAGCCCAAAACTCCAAGTATAACCAATGGATTTTACCCTTCTTCATTAATGAACATACTGAACTCGCTCCCTTTAACCGGTTCCGTTCCAAGACAACCCCTTTCGGCCAGCAGGACTTATCATTCGATCAAAATGTTTCCCCGGAGAAAATCAGTGGTCGATTTCGACGGCAACATAGATCCCGGAAAATCAAACCAGTCAAGGAAATTGTTGAGAGTTTGGACGTCCCATCGAAGGAATCGACTGATCCATGTGCCAGCCCTCAAGACCTGGACTCAATCGTTTACAAATGCTTATACTTTCACACTGACGTGCGTCCAGCATATCAGGGAACATACACAAGAGCCGTCTCTCCACAATCTAAAAGGAAGATTGCTCGCAATCCTACTCACCGGGGCCTCCCCGACACAAACTACGATTATGACAGTGAGGCTGAGTGGCAAGAACCCGAAGAGGGAGATGATGACTTGATGGATGAAGATGAAATGTCTGAGGATGATGCTGGAGCAGAGGAAATGGACGACTTTGTTGACGACGATGGAGAACCAATCAAGCGACAGTTGATTGTGAGTAATATGGAACCAAAATCAACTGGACTCTGTTGGGAGGATGCAGAATCACAAACCCAAAATGGGTGCGATTTGTCGACATATCGAATGGACGTCCTTCACGATGCAACGACACTACCCATAGACCCTTTCTCAACCTTCCATTGGTCTGACATTGGCAAGCCTAGTCCGAAGAAGAAGGTCCTGAAGCCACAAGCAAGCCCAGCCGGGATGCAGCCTCCACGCGTTCCACTTATGGCGGTCGATGGTAACACAGGAGGACTTGCTCCTAGCATGAATGCCCTAGGCTTCCCCATTATCCAAGATCAGAATGGTGATAAAAAGGCTGCAACGAAATTGAAGGGTAACCTGGCCACTTCTGGAAAACCCATCAAGATGATCCCAGCAGATCTATTACCGGCATTCAAATCTGCAGTTGAAGGCAACACACTATCGAAAGTGGGATTAATTGAGGTTTTGAAGAATCAATTTCCGAAGTGCTCAAAGGAGGCCATCAAGGATACCCTAACCAATATTGCGGTGCGCCAGGGAACAGAAAAGAAATGGGTTCTCATATGAATTGCGGTTTAGGAAGTTGTTTACTACTGAGCTCATGATTCACGATCACGCAGGACTGCTTCTCTACAAGATACCGCATACATACAGCGTCCTATCCAAAGAAATGCTAGAGACCTAAATCCTTCTTGAGCAGTGCACGAAGTCTCGAATGTCCGTCATATCCAAATTCACGAAGCGTACGGAGTCCAGGGATGCCAATCATCCAGGGGGATGCAGAAGAAACCTTATGAGCTTTATGAGCTACTTGTAGAGTATCAAGGAACCAGGAGGTCCCAACAAGACAAGACAAATACAGTCAATTAAAACCACAGTGGTAGTCAGGCGGGTAGGCAGGCAGGCAGGCAGCTATTCCTGTAGGAGTCTAGAATCACAATGACAATATTAACATGTACAATTAAAGGAATGCCTTCTTGGAGGGAGACACAGTCAATCAATGAGAGATGTTCTTGTGCAACAGCATACTAGATATACTCGACGCTGTCTATGTTATTGTGAGACAAATGGGCGATTTATGCTAGACGGTAGGATGGGCTAGCAGAGTGAGTCATCATGTCTCCAACAGTAAAAAGGTAGGAGAAGAAAAGTAAAGAGAAATGGTGATAGTACTAGGCTACGAATGTGTCTAGGCATCTGCCTGACTTCGGTGCAGGAGTAGATGAGTGATAGTAATAGCAATTGATTGAGCTGGCTGCGAAAGTAAGTATCTACATAAATATCTAAACGGTTCAAGGCATAAGGATCACCA
>Ga0105237_10006451_pt1 | contig 13007 bp, 12 predicted proteins | sample KBSC24metaG_FD_81520 | JGI IMG/M metagenome (GOLD analysis project Ga0105237, IMG submission 81520) | Corn rhizosphere microbial communities from Kellogg Biological Station, Michigan, USA - KBS C2-4 metaG | ecosystem: Host-associated > Plants > Roots > Rhizosphere > Soil | place: Michigan, USA...
ACGAGCTTGGTAGCTGAACCGGCCGGGGAACGTTCCGCTCCCCAGCCAACCATCCCCGGAAGCATCAGACAGCGGCGCCACGCGCTTCGAACCTCGGCGCACGGTCGAAGCCCGGCTTCGAACGGTCGATCGTGGAAAAGATAGCCGTAGTAGAAGGACCGCAGCCGCGCGTGGAAGGCGCGGCTGCGGTCCTGATAGGCGCGCTGGGCGACAAGATCGGTGTGGGCCAGCCGCGTCAGCAGCGTCTGCACCCCCACCGAGGGCCGCAGCCAGCCCAGCGCCCTGCCCGCCGCATCGCCCCGCTCCAGCCCGCCTCGGCCGGCACTTGGCCAGGCTGCACGTGACCTCGTAATCATCGTTGTCGACGCGGTGGTGGTCTCAAGCCAAGGGACGCTTATGGCAACGGGGGCCCATAGCGATCCTAGGAAATGACGCCAGAACGGCACCCTGCCGCACCCACCTGTCATTTCAACGAAATGTGATATCATATCACCGCCTACGCGGTACCGGTCGCCTGCATCCTACATGTGCCCAAGGGGGGGCTACTGCAGCAATGAAGGCGTTGAAATCGCGCAAGGTGATATGGTGCGGCATACACCCTGCGCTGCTTATGGTCATTTGTTCGCCCGTTCACGCTCAGGACTCGCAGCAGCGCGTCGTTGACATATCTGCAGATGCAGCGTTCAAGAAGATCTTTGATGCCTGGACGGCTAGCGACGCCTCGAGTTCGGTGCCGCGCCTTGGCTCCATCCCCCTAGATCGGCCAGTCGACAGCTTTCGCTACACCTCTCCGTTTGGAACCAGGATCGATCCTTTCCGCGGAAATGGCAGTTTTCATCCCGGGATCGATCTCGCGGCACCAGCAGGAACGCCAGTCCACGCCACGGCGGAAGCGCGGGTCGCTCGCGCCGCCTATGCATCCGGCTATGGTAATCTTGTCGTTCTCGACCATGGAGGAGGCATTGAGACGCGGTACGGGCATCTTTCGCAAATCGCCGTCAAAGTGGGCCAGCTTGTACACCGAGGGGACGTAATCGGCCGAGTCGGCTCGACGGGACGATCAACCGGTAGCCATCTGCATTACGAGATCCGGCTCTCCAGCCAAGCTATCGATCCGCTTCCGTTCATGGCTCCGGGTGATGAGCGGCTGGCGCTCAATCAGGCTGTCGGTCCTCGGGCCGGCACGGCGACAGCGATGGGAGGCCCGCTCCAATCGCTGCCTTCCAACGAGTAACCTTCGCGGCGCATCGGGCACCTTCCTTCACACGAAGTAACGCTGCGTCCACTGTTGTGATCAGGTGCTCCGCGGCGCAGTGGCACAGCGAAATCGGCGGACTTTCACGGATTTTTCTAGGGCGCGAGGCGTCCGCATCCGCCGATGGTCGAATGCTGGCGAGTGCCCGATCTACACGTGGCGCAAATAGTTGCGGGCCGGCAAGCTGGCCGGGGCTGCAGCGTCCTTGCCGGTGTTCGCTGAGGTTCGGCTCGCCGACGCGCTCTCGCTGCCATCGCCAGCCGGCGCCATGCCGGGAAGATCGACTACCTCAAAAGCCGAGCACAATAGCAAAGCGGCCTGCGGGCCTCGCTTACGCTTAGGCGGGGGGAATCTGGTCACTTTCTCAATCGGAGGTTTCCGCCTCCTGTGGGGGCGCGACGATGTCTGCGACTTTCTTGACCGGCATCAGCGTGGCGAGTGCAGCGAGGAAGGTCTTCTGTACCTGCGTGACGGGAATCGCCTTGCCTTCCCATTCGAGCGGTCCGGCCGCACATGCGTCACTCGCGATCGTGACCGGGTAGCCAAAATCGAGAGCACTGCGCGCGGTGGAGTCGATGCACGTCTGCGTCATCGCGCCGGCTATCACCAATTCGGTGATACCATTGGACCGCAACGCCGTCTCCAGCCAGCTTTGGAAGAAGGCATTGGGGAAGGACTTTGCAATGAGCATGTCCAGCGGACCGCGCTCAAGCGTCTCGTGAAGATCCGCGCCGCTCGTACCGACGGCAAATGGCGCCTCCGGGTCCGGGTTGAGCCCGACATGCTGGACGAAAACTACAGGGGCATGGCTGGTGCGAAAATGCTCGATCAAGATCTTTATCGGTTCAAGTGTCGCCTCGATACCGGGCAGAGCAAGCTTGCCTTCGGCAAAATACTCGTTCTGGACGTCGATCAGCAGCAAGGCCCTGGTCATCCGATTTCTCCCGAAGTTACGACACTTCCGTCGGATCGCTCTCCGCGCAGCCCGCTCGGCGCGGGGATTGTCCACACGTCGAGCGACGGGGTCGATACAGCGAAGCGGAGATATCCAATCTGCAATTCGATCGTGTAGGGATAGCGCTTGGGTTCCAAGTCCGGGATCACCAACCCCGCCCAATAATCGTAACTGGGCGTGACGTTGGGGATGGCGTCAGGGGACCTATCCCAAGCAATCTCACCATAGCGTGCTAGCTTGAAGCACACTTCCTCCTCGAAGCGGATGTCAGCGAAAGTGACTGGCATCGGCTCGCCATAAAGGGCGACGGTGTGGAGGATCCAGTTGACCACGGTACCATAGGTGCACTGGGTGGCAAGGTCCGCGGTGCCGCGCCCCGGGCTGGGGGCGCCGCTTGCGGTGACGCTGTTGTCGATCAGCATCAGTCCGCCTTCAAGACTACAGGTGGCCAGGACCTGCGCGACATCGACTATGACGCAGACATTGACCTGAACCGTGTTGCGCGTGACATTGCGCGGCTTGAACAAGGGGGTGATGAACGCACGCGGGGCGAGCGGCTCGGTCGTCACTGGGCATCCTCCTGGTTCGGTTCGAGCGGTGCCTCTCCGGGCGTTGACGTACCCGATGCCGGAATCAGGCGGGATTCGACCGGAGCGCGATACGCTTGGGGCGCGCTGCCCAGCCTGTACGACAAGTGGTAGGGGATACCGGTCTCGGGGAGCGGCTTTAGAATATTGGCGAACCAATAGACTTCCGGGGTCTCGCTGAACGCGGCGGCGTCGAGATGGACATATTCGGCATAGGCGACATCGATCTCAACCAGTTCGAGCCGCGCAAACGCCTCGCATTCGAGCGTCATGGTGGTCCACACCACCACATCGCCTTGCTGCGCGACCGTTGTCAGGCTGCTGGTGCCGTGCCCGGTTGATCCGGCCCGGCGGTTGTTGTCGAACAGGTACAGGCTCTCGCCCAGCGTACCGGAGCCGAGCGCCCCGACCACGTCGAGCATCGCCATCACGTTCGTCGCCTGCTTGACCGGTTCGGGCGTGCTGGTCGGTTTTGATTTGGTGGCGGCCGCCACCGATTGCGCTGCGCGTGCCATGTTATGCCTCCCCTGCGCCGATATCGCTCGGGATCGGGATCGGGATCAGCCCGTCGGCGGAAAAGCCGTTGCGCGGCGCGCCAGTGGAGATCTTGATCCAGGCATCGTGCGACAAAATCACCCGGTCATCGATCACTTTCCCCGCAGCGTTGCGCCGCGAATAATGGAGCGCGATGTCGACCGTGTAGCGGTAAAGTCCCAGCAGACTGGCGTCGACCGAAGCGCTCCAATAGAGGCCGCGCGAGAACAACTCGGGCGAACCATATTGGGCGGGATAGATGACGCCCGCCTCCAGCGCTTCGCCATGAATGCGCGTGATCACAGGATCGGGATAATAGACCACATCCTGGTCGCCCGGCTGGGCGACGTGGCTTTCGCCGGTGCGCCGGAACCGGGCGGTGCCCGGATCGAGATAGCCCAGCGCAGAAAGCGGCATTTGCGGGTCCGCGCGGGGCGTTTCCCGGCCGAGATGCTCGGGATGCTTGATGTTCACTTCGTCGCCGAGGATATTGCGGATGCGCACGGGAAACAGGCCCGAATGCAGCGCGGGCAAGGGGCGCTGGCGCAGCACGCGCCGATCGTCGTCATTGAGGAAAAAGGTTTGCGGTACGTTGACGGGGATCGTGCCGATCCCGATCGGAATCCAGTTGAGCACCGCATTGCCGGGATCCATTTGTGCGTCGGTAACATCGAGCGCGCTCACCAAATTGGGGGATCCTTCGCCGGTCGATCCATCCCAGCCGCCATTGTCGACGAGCCAGATATTGCCCTCAAGCGTATTGCTGTCGACGGCAGCGGGGATGTCGATCAGTACGACGATGCCGAGTTGCTGGCCCATGATCCGCGCCTCCTCAGCGCCGCACTTCGATTGACGGACTGTTGATGGAAATCACCGACTGCGCGCCGCTCCCCATCTGCAGCGCGAGCCGATAGCGATAGCGCCCCGCCGGCGTGCAGAGCGGGATCAGCCCTGTCCACAAACGCCAACGCGGCACGACATACCGCCACACATTCGGGTCAACGCCACTTTCCTCCGGTGCATCATCATGCGGCAGAAAGTCGATGCCAGCGATCACCGCGGGACTCTGCACATCGACCGCGATGGCTTTCCAATGCAGCCATTGCCCTGGCGCGCAGACGGTCGTCAGCGTCGCCGTGGCTTTGCCCTGGCTCAGCGGATTGTCGTCGGTCAGATAGACATTCTCTTCGAGCGTCCCCTTTGAGAGGGCTGCGATCGAGTCGACAGCGACGATAATGTTGATCGGCTGCATGTCCCTGCCCCTCCCCTCAACCGTGTACATCGTGCAGCAGCGGCGTCTTTCCGACACTGGTGCGCTCAATCTCAGTCCCACCGCGTGCGATGCCGCGCGCTTCGAAGCGATACCCGCTCTTGACGATATAGCCGACATTGGCCTCGCCCTGATTGAACAACGACAGCGAGGCCGCCATCGCCTGGCTGAAGACATGAAACAGCGCCGGATAGCCCAGGAGATCGATCCGCTTGTTGAACAGCGCGGGCTCATCGACCGCCGCCACCAATCGCAGTGTGCGGGTCGGCCGGTCATTGACGAATTGCAGTTCATGCGCCTGATCGAGATCGATTCCCATCGCCCGGAAGCCCTGTACCAGCGCCGGCAGCACGCGCGTCGCGGCGAATTGTGTATCGCCCAGATGGATCACGTCATTGCTGCGCCCGGCGAATTCAAACTGTTGTGTCGTGAGGCCCGGACCGCTCAGCCCCGGTCGACGGATCACGCGGTCGCCGATGCTCAGTCGCGGGAAGGGCGCTTCATGCGCATGCAGGCGCGTAACGACCAACTCCCCTTCTTCGCCTTCGGCCACCCAGCGTCCATCGGCGTCGACGACTTCGACCAGATGCAGTCCCGGCACGGTGGCAAGCCAAGGCGTGTCGGGATCGAGTTGCAGCCCGATCGTCTCAGCCTGGGTTGCAGCAAAATAGCTCAGTACCGCAACTTCTGGGTACCGGGCCTTGAGCTCTGTGCGCACGCGCGGATTGAGCGCCCCGCTGCCATACATAGCTACACGGAGCGAGCGCCGCGCGATTTCGTCAAGCCCTTCGCCCATTTCGGGCAAGAGCGCGACGCTAGCGGTAATGCCCATGAAAGCCTTTAGCCCCTCATATCGCATCATATGCTGGAACACGTCCTTGGTGACAGGACCTGCACCGACATAATTGGTGCGCGGGATGTTCTGGAAGACGCCGCCGACCATCGTGCCGCTCGACCACATCTGATAGTCGGCCAGCGTGGTCATCATCCACTGCGCTTCGGGTCCGTCGAGGAACCGCGCGAGCTGATAGCGACCCATGAATTCGCCAGCCAGGCGATACGTGTCGTGCAGTTCGCGCAGCGAATAGACGACTTCAACCGGCTCGCCACTGCTCGTGCCCCCGCTCGCCACGATCTCGAAGCCGCCATGGGACAACGGGACGACCAGACCTTCGCGGCTGCCCATGAAAAAGTCGCGCATCGTCTGCTTGTCGGCGATGGGGATCGCCTGCCACTGCTCGAAGCTTTCCAGCGGGCCCTTGATCCCAGCGCTGGCAATCCGCGCTGCCCAGTGGGGATTGAGCCGCAGCGTCTCGATCATCTGTCCCAGCCGACGCAGCACCAACGCATCCTGCAAAGCGGCGTCGGTTTCGGCAAAAGGAAGGCCGGTAAGCGCTTCAGCCGCGCGGATCTTGGTCAGGAATGCCGGCAACCGGGCGACCGCATCGGCAGTGCCGGGGGTGAACTCCTCGTCCGGAATCAGCGCCGCAAAAGCGGCGGGATTAGCGTCCGCTGCAAGCGATACGGTCATGCCAGGATTTCCTTGGGCTCGGCGAGCTCGGCTACAATCCCCCCCGCAACCTCGCGGATTTCGTCGAGCAACTGGTGGAAATGATCGGCGGTAATGCGGTGGTTCATGAAGACCACGCGGAGCGCTTCCTGGCCATCAAGGTCGACCTTGGAAATAAAGAAGCGGCCGCGGGCACGCACGCTCGTGCGGATCTCGCTCTGCAACTTGCCCAGTGCGAAGTCGTCGAGCGGTTGCTTGGGCAAATACCGGAAGCACAGGATGTTGCTGTGCGGTCGGTGCAGCGGCACGAAGTCCACAGCCTGCGCCAGTATTGCCCGTGCATCTGCCGTCATGGCGCAGAGTTGCTCAAGCTTTTCAGCAAAGGGCGCACTGCCATAGAGCGCCCAGGGCACCCATAGCGACATGATCATCGGGCGCTTGGTGCATTCGAAATTCTTGTTGGCAGCATCGAACGCTGTGTAAATGTCTGCCGATTTCTCAAAAACATAGCTCGCTTCCTGGTGGAAGGCGCCGACCGCGCTGGCTTCGTCCCGGTAAAAGAGCATCGTACAGACCGCCGGTACAAACATGGTCTTGTGCGCATCCCAGGCCAGAGAATCGACGCGCTCTATTCCGCGAAGACGTGGTCGCAATTGATCGGACACGAGCAGGCTTGCCCCATGCGCGCCATCTACGTGTAGCCACAGGCCGCGTTCGGCGGCGATATCAGCCAGCACGTCGAAGGGGTCGATCGCGCCGGTCGAAGTCGAACCTGCACTGGCAACCAGGCAGAACACATCGAGTCCGCGGGCCGCTGCGGCGTCTAATGTGCTGCGCACGCGCGCCGGATCGATCCGGCGTTCCGCATCCAGTGGCAAGCGCACGATCTGACCATCGCCAATGCCAAGGATTCCGGCCGCGCGGGTGACGCTGTAATGCACGTCCTCGCCAACTGCGATCGCCGGGCGCGCGGCGTTGCCTGCAAGCCCATCGCGCCACGCATCGGGGTAGCGGCGATTGCGCGCAGCGAGAATCGCGGTGAGATTGGCGAGCGAGCCGCCAGATGTCGTAACCATCGTGAAACTGTCGGCCGGAAAGCCGAGGAAGCGATTGAGCTCCTCGCCCATGATGCGCTCAGCCACGTTGGGCAATTGCCCCGCTTCGTAGAAGGAAGCGGGTTGGGTCAACACCGCGCTCACCAAATCGACAACTGCTGATACCGGAAGCGGCCCCGAGAACTGGCGGCCCATATAACCAGGTGAATAAACCTGAATGCCGGTCCGAGCATACAGGTCGATGATCTGGCCGAGCTTGCGCATATGGCCCTCGGCGTCGTGGGGATCTCCGTCCTGCGTCAGCTTCGCGGCCGACGCCAAGACCAACGCCGGGTCGCTGAGTGCCAGGCCGCGCAACGTAGAGTCCGAAATATGTTGTGCGAGGCGGTCAACGGCTAGCGAAGTATAGCGCGTAAGCGCGTCAGCATCGAAAAGCGGTTCAATATCTACGTCAGACTGGATCGGATCAGAATAGATTACATCTCGTTCAAGCGGAAGCTGACGTGACGAAGGCATAAATCCATTCATCTCGATGGCCTTTCATATTCCGGATACTGCTTCCACGTAGAAAGCGAGCAAGCTGAGCAATACCACGAATACAAAAGCACATCTCACGAATCAAATGTCGCAGATAGACCGAATTATGTCAATAATCGTGGTAATATCCCGTATTTCCTATATAAACCCCCGACATCAGCCTGCGAATCATCTGAATCGGGGGGAATTTTCAATTCTAGAAAATTCTGAACCCATGAAGATTTAGCTTCTGAGTTCAGCCACGGGCTCAGTGATCCGTTTACGGGAAGATTTCGACCGGGCAGCACCGCGACGATTATCGCGGACGACGAGGAGCGCGAACTAGGCTCGGTGTCACCAGCCAGGCGGCGCTTGTCGGCCTCCATGAACTCCTTGGTCCAGGTGTAATACAGGCTCTGGGAAATCCCGTCCTTGCGGCACAGCTCGACATGCTGTCCTCGCCGCGCAGGCCGTGAGCACGACGCGGATCTTGTCTTCGGCCGAGAAATGGCGTCGGGTGTCCTTCACAACCCGCTCAGCAGGGGCCTTCGCTGGCGATTTATCAAGGAGGGTTGAGGCTTCATCTTCGTTCCTTTGTCACTACGACGAAGTCCCAACCCTCCTTGATTCACAACTTCAAATCTGTGCCATGGGTGCCGACGGCGGACATAAGGGCAGCTGCGTGGTGATGACCCACCGGTCAGGTCGGGGAATGGCTGCGCGGACGCGCGACTTACTGCAAAACCGTAGCTGGAATTGGCGGACTGTCTCGGATCGTCCCATAAGACGCAGCGTGCCGGTAGCACTTCATCGGGTTTCCAAGTGCCGTCAAGGCGGACAAGGCTTTAGGCGGGTCTGCGCATTCCTTGCTCACGTCTTGACGGAGGCAGCTGGCAGGCGCTCCTCGATCCAGGACGCTATATCTTCGAGGACCGCCTCTTTCCCGAAATCTGCCAGGAGATCGTGAAATGCGCCTTCGTAAAAGCCCAGCCTCTTATCCTTTGATGCTGCGGCCTCATAGAACAGCTGGCTACCATCAGGTCGCGTTGCTCTGTCAGCGGTTCCATGGAGGATCAAAACCGGCGCAGTGAATTGCGAAAATTCGCGGTTGAGCCGCTCGCTCGCGCGAATCAGTGCCGCCACCGTGATGGCGGGCTGCGTTTCCCTGGCGGTCAAAGGATCGGTATTCAGGAAGCCGACTCGAACGGGATCGCGCGAAAAATCCTCGTTCTTGAGCCTGAGCACGCGCGCTCGGGGTGCGAAGCGGCTCAATAGCTTGAGAAAGGCCAGCGCGATGCCGGGCGCCGGCAGGTGGAAGGCGAAACTTTCGCAAATCAACCCCTGCAGACCGAACGGGTGCTCGATCGCGTAGAGGCAGGCCGCCACGCCGCCTGCGCTGTGCCCTAGCAGGTACAACGGCAAATCCTGCTCGCGTCGTCGGGTAAACGCGACCATCGCAGCGATATCCGCAACATAGTCGTCGAAACGCTCAACAAGGAAGCGCGGCCCGCTCGATCGGCCGCGTCCGCGAAGGTCCAGCGCATAGACGACGAAGCCCGCAGCCGCGAGTTGCTCTGCGACCCACTGATAATGGCCACCATGCGCATTGAACCCGTGGCAGATCGTAACGATCGCGCGCGGAGACGAAGCAGGACGCCAGCTGCGGACGAAAATCGACACCTGGCCGACCGAAAGGGTAATCTCTTCAGGAACTACAGGGAAAGCGTTCGCGGTCATGGTCAACTCCTTCAGGCGCAGCTCGTCCGAGGAAGAATGCCTTCCCGAAGCACGATTTGACGCGGGATCAATCCCCCCCGGCCAGTTGGCGGCGCAGCTCGGCATTTTCCCGCTCCAGCGCTGCCAGCCGGTCGTGCAATGGCTGGACGGCGGTCGCGATCTCGCGCTCGCTGAACCGCGGCACGATATGCTGCGGGCAGTTCCAGTCGAAGGCGACCAGCCGCAGCCGAAAGATCCGTTCGATCGCCGCGCCATAGTCGGGGTCCGTCACCCGCTCGGTGAGCGCCTGATCGGCCCCGGGCGCCACAGTCTCGACATGCACGTACATCTTCAGCCTGGCGCGGCGGACATAGTCCATCAGGATCAGGCACGCCCGGTCGTTCGTCCGGAAATTCCCGGTGCTGATATATTGCCGGTTCCCCCGGTAATCGGCGAAGGCGAGCGTCTGCGGATCGAGCATTTTCAGGAAGCCGGGCGGGCCACCGCGATGCTGCACATAGGGCCAGCCGGTTTCCGATACCGACGCGATGTAGAAGCTGTCGCGCTGCGCAAGGAGGGTGGCTTCGTCCGCGGTGAAGCGATCGAACGCGCGGCGCCCCTTGAAGCGAGTCCAGAGGTCGCCCACGCCCATCTGGGCCTGCGCGGCTGCCACGCCCGGCGTGCGGGCCACGTCCATGAAGCCATAGGGCATGGGCCCCTCCCTCCTCCGGTTCAGCCTGCAGCCTTGCCTAGGCGATTGCCTCGCGCGCCGCCTGCTGGGCGCGGACATAGCTCTCGGTCACCGCGGCATAATTCGGCGCGGCCAGACCGTAGAGCTTGGCCAAGTCGGCGGCTTCGGGGCGGGCCCAGGTACGGTGGAGCTCGGAGAGCAGCGCGTTGGTCGAGGTAGGCTTCACCCCGCCCTGGACGAAGCGGGCGAGCGAGATACGCGAGACCATCTCGCTCGGATCGCCCGACGCATCGAGCACCGCATAAACCTCGAACCCCGCGGCGCGGGCATCGAGCGCCGGGAACATCACGCACACGCTGGTCCACACCCCGGCCATCACCAGCGTCTTGCGCCCGGTGGCGCGGACCGTCGCGACGAAGTCGTCATTGTCCCAGGCATTCACCTCGCCCTTGCGCGGCACATAGACGGCGTGCGGGGCGTGGAGGGCGATCTCCGGCATCAGCGGGCCGTTGGAGCCGGCCGGCTCGGACGCGGTGGTGATGACCGGAATCTGCAGCAGCGACGCGAGCCGTGCGATCATCTCGACATTGCGGCGCAGGTCGGCGACGGGGATGTCCTTCACCGTCTGGAACAGGCCCGACTGGTGATCGAGCAGCAGGATCACCGTATCGGCCGGATCCATCAGCATCGCGCCACCGCCGCTGGCAAGGATGCTGGTCTTGGGGGCAGGCGAAGAAGGCATGATGACTATCCTGTGGGTTCGTCCCTGCGCGCCGGCAGCGGCATGGGACGCTTGTGATCGACGTGCACGGACCTTGTACGCGACATCGGCGCGGCGCCTCGGTCAGCTGTGGTAAGCTGCGGTTAAGCGCAGGCATCGCCCGGCGGATATGATGCACGGGGGCGAGGGGCCCGCACCGTTCCGGGGAACAAGGCTGCGGCAGCCCGTGGAATTTTCCCGCGGGATCGCTAGGATGGTCCATGATGGACTTCAGGGACGGCGGCGACTTCCGGGGAATGGGAAGGGCGCCGCCAGGGGATCGGGGAAGCGTGACGATACGGGTGCTGACGGTAGACGATCATGCAACGGTCCGCGACGGCGTGGCCGCGCTGATCGCGCGGCAGCCCGACATGGAGATTGCAGGCGAAGCGGCGAACGGCACCGAGGGGGTCGCGATGTTCCGCGCGCTCGGGCCCGACGTGACCCTGATGGACCTGCAGATGCCCGACATGGGCGGGATCGACGCCATCGCCGCGATCCTCGACCTGTGCCCCAAGGCCCGGATCCTGGTGCTCACCACCTATTCGGGGGACGCGCAGGCGATCCGTGCGATCCGGGCCGGCGCGGCGGGCTATCTGCTGAAGAGCTGCCTGCGCACCGAATTGCTGGACGCGATCCGCACCGTCCATGCCGGTCGCCGCGCGATGAGCCCGGAAATCAGCCACGCCGTGGCCGAACATGCGCTCGACGATCCGCTGACCGACCGCGAGATGGCGATCCTGGGCATGGTCGCCGAGGGACATCCCAACAAGCAGATCGCCCGCAACCTCGATGTCTCGCCGGACACGATCAAGTCGCACCTCAAGAACATCTTCGCGAAACTGGGGGTGGACGATCGCACCCACGCCGTCACCGTCGCGATCCGGCGCGGCTTCTTCCACCACTAACGCCGGGCGCGCGGCGCTCAGTCCTGCACGTCGGCGATGAAGCGATAGCCGCGCCCGGTGACGGTGGCGATGTAGCGCGGCGTCTCCACCACCTCGCCCAGCACCTTGCGCAGGCTGGCGACATGCACCTTGAGGTTGCCGTCGCCGACGAAGGTGTCGGGCCAGGTGCGGGCGCGCAGTTCGCGCTTGCTGACGACCTCCCCCGGCCGCTCGGCCAGCACGGTGAGGATGTCGAGCGCGCGGGCACCGATCTTCACCGGCTCGCCATGCTTGAGCAGCAGCTGTCGGCCGGGCTTGAGCACGAACGGACCGAAGCGGAAGCACCGCTCGATCGCTCGCACCAGCGGTGCCGGATAGGCGGATAGCGGCGCGGGCACGGACAGGGCAGTAGACGGCATGGGGACGACCTCCCGATTGCATCGCTCTCGCCGCCCCGGGCGGCGCGATGCCCGGGGGCAGAACGATGATGTTGTGGCGCGAAGACTATGCCGATGGTGCGCCGGCGGCACCCTACCCCCGGGTTCGCCGGCTTCACCCATTTGGGGGATCGACAGCAATCGATGCCATCGCCCCGCGTGACACCCGCCCCGCTTTGGACGAGATACAGCGCATGTCGCCCGCCGCGAAATATTGGGTCCTGGCCATGCTGGCCCCGCTGTGGAGCACCGGAACCGCCTGCGCAGCGGGCGCCCCGCGAAGCTTGCAGCAATTGCGGCATACCGCCTGGACCGTCCGCGAAGGCGCGCCGCCGGAGATCTGGGCGCTCGCCCAGTCGCGCGACGGATATCTCTGGCTGGGCACAGGGAGCGGGCTGTACCGCTTCGACGGCGCGCGCTTCGAGAAATTCCGTCCCTTCCAGGGCGAACACCTGCCGTCGCTCAACGTCAATTCGCTGCTCGCTACCCGCAGCGGCGACCTGTGGATCGGCTTCGCATCCGGGGCCGTTGCCCGACTGCGCGGGGGGCGCCTGGCCACGTTCGACCTCGGCTTCCGCTCGGTTCCCGTGCTGGCGTTGGCCGAAGACCGTTCGGGGGTGATCTGGGCGGTGCTGGGGGAGGATAATCGTGGCGGGGTCGCCCGCTTTCGCCAGGGTCGATGGCAGATGCTTGGCCGCGGCGAGGGTGTCTCCGCAGGCGCTGCGACCAGCGTCGTTGCGGGCATGGACGGATCGGTATGGGTCGCAGTGGGCGGCGAACTGGCGGTGCTGCGTCCGGGTGCCGACCGCTTTGTCTCCGTTCCCGCCTCGGCCG
>Ga0105237_10006459_pt1 | contig 13002 bp, 16 predicted proteins | sample KBSC24metaG_FD_81520 | JGI IMG/M metagenome (GOLD analysis project Ga0105237, IMG submission 81520) | Corn rhizosphere microbial communities from Kellogg Biological Station, Michigan, USA - KBS C2-4 metaG | ecosystem: Host-associated > Plants > Roots > Rhizosphere > Soil | place: Michigan, USA...
AGGTCGCGAAGGGCGGCGTCGGGGTTGATCGCGACGGCCGTGCCGACCAGCGACAGCATCGGCACGTCGTTGAAGCTGTCCGAGTACGCCGTGCAGCGCCGCAGGTTGAGGCCTTCGCGGATGGCCAGCGACCGCACCGCGTGGGCCTTGCCTGCACCGTGCAGGATCTCGCCGACCAGCCGCCCGGTGAACACTCCGTCCACCGACTCGGCCACCGTGCCGAGTGCACCCGTCAGCCCGAGCTTGCGGGCGATCGTGGCGGCGAGTTCGTAGGGCGTCGCCGTGACCAGCCAGACCTGCTGGCCGGCGTCGAGGTGCATCTGGGCCAGCGCGCGGGTGCCCGACCAGATCTTGTCGGCGATGATCTCGTCGTAGATCTCCTCGCCGACGGCCTCGAGTTCCGCCGTCTCACGGCCCTCGATGAAGGCCAGGGCCTTGCGCCTGCCCGCGGCCACGTCGTCGCTGTTCTCCTTGCCGGTGAGCTGAAACTTGGCTTGCGCGTAGCCGAATCGAGCCAGATCGCCGTAGGTGAAGTACTTCCTGGCGGCGAGGCCGCGGGCGAAGTGCACCAGCGACGAGCCCTGCACCAAGGTGTTGTCGACGTCGAAGAAGGCGGCCGCAGTGAGGTCCGGCGGGGGTGGCGGCGGTGGGGTGGTCGGCTCGTCGTCGGTGAGCGGTTCCGCAGCTTGCTCGTCCTGGACGTCGGCGTGGACGTCGGTGTGGACGACCTCCCCGGACTCGGACACGGCTCAACCCTAGGGCACGCGATACTGGCGAGCGTGGAGCATCAGGTAGTCCTGTTGACGCGTGCCGGGTGTGGTCTGTGCGACAAGGCCAAGGACCGGCTGTCCGCGATGGCGGCCGAACTCGGCTTCGGCTTCGCGGCCACCGACGTCGACGCCGCCGCCGACGCAGGCGATCCGGCGCTGCGGGCCGAATACGGCGACCGGCTGCCCGTGGTCCTGCTCGACGGGCGCGAGCACAGCTACTGGGAGATCGACGAGGCACGTCTGCGCGCGGATCTGGCGGTTTAGCAAATTTGGCCGACGGGCAGCTCAACGGCTACCTTTGACGATGTGGTGACGAGGCCATGAGCGTTCTGCTATTCGGGGTTTCGCACCGTAGTGCTCCGGTGTCGGTGCTTGAGCAATTGAGCACCACCGAGGCCGATCAGGCCAAGATCGTGGACCAGTTGCTGCAGTCCTCACTGGTTACCGAGGCCATGGTGCTCTCCACCTGCAATCGCGTCGAGGTCTACGCCGTCGTCGAGGCATTCCACGGCGGACTCTCGGTGATCGGGTCGGTGCTGGCCGAGAATTCCGGCATGTCGCTCGGCGACCTCACCAAGTACGCCTACGTGCGCTACGCCGAGGCCGCCGTCGAGCACCTCTTCGCCGTGACCAGCGGCCTTGACTCGGCAGTGGTCGGCGAGCAGCAGGTGCTCGGCCAGGTCCGCCGCGCTTACGCCGCCGCCGAGTCCAACCAGACCGTCGGCCGCACCCTGCACGAACTGGCCCAGCGAGCGCTGTCGGTCGGCAAGCGGGTGCACTCCGAGACCGGTATCGACGCCGCGGGTGCCTCCGTGGTGTCGGTGGCGTTGGACGTGGCCGCCACCAAGCTGGACGGCCTGGCAGGCCGTTCCGCGGTCGTCATCGGGGCCGGCTCCATGGGTGCGCTGTCCGCCGCACACCTGGTACGGGCGGGGATCGGCCGCGTGCACGTCGTGAACCGCTCCCTGCCACGCGCCGAGCGGCTCGTCGAGAATCTCCGCGAGCAGGGCGTCGACGCCCATGCCTTCCCGTTCGACCACCTCACGCCGGTACTCACCGATGCCGACGTCGTCGTCTCCTGCACGGGTGCGGTGCGGCCGGTGGTGTCCCTGGCCGACGTGCACCGCGGCCTTGCACACGGCCAGGAGCCGAAGCAGCTGGTGATCTGCGACCTCGGCATGCCCCGCGACGTCGATCCCGCGGTGGCCGGTCTGCCAGGCGTCTACGTGGTCGACATGGACCGGATTCAGCGTGAACCCGCGGCCAAGGCCGCCGCGTCCGACGCCGAGGCCGCCCGCACGATCGTCGCCGCGGAGGTGGCCAACTACCTGGCCGGGCAGCGGATGGCCGAGGTCACGCCGACCGTGACGGCTCTGCGTCAGAGGGCCGCCGACGTCGTCGAGGCCGAACTGCTGCGCCTGGACAACCGGCTGCCAGGGCTGGAGTCCGCGCACCGCGACGAGGTCGCCCGCACCGTGCGCCGCGTCGTCGACAAGCTTCTGCACGCCCCCACGGTGCGCGTCAAACAACTGGCCAGTGCGCCAGGCGGGGACAGTTATGCCGAGGCGCTTCGCGAGTTGTTCGAGCTCGACCCGCAAGCCGTCGACGCCGTGTCCGGTGGCGAATTGCCATTGTTCACAACCGATTCCCGGTTGGATCCGGACAAGTCCGAGTAGCGCTTGCCCAGCACAAATGACACTGTGATCCGGATCGGCACCCGGGGCAGCCTTCTTGCGACCACACAGGCCGGGTTGATCCGCGATGCGCTGATCGCCAAGGGACGCCGCGCCGAGCTCGTCATCATCAGCACCGCAGGTGACCGGTCGAGTGCGCCGATCGCAGACATCGGCGTCGGTGTGTTCACCGCCGCGCTGCGCGACGCCATCGCCGACGGCAGGGTCGACGTTGCGGTGCATTCCTACAAAGATCTCCCGACTGCCGTCGATCCACGCTTCCTCATTGCGGCGATTCCCCCTCGTGAGGACGCCAGGGACGCTTTGGTGGCCCGCGACGGGATGGTGCTCGGGGAGCTGCCCGCGGGGTCCGTGATCGGCACGTCGAGCCCGCGAAGGACCGCGCAGCTTAGAGCACTGGGTCTCGGTTTGGAAATTCGCCCCCTACGAGGCAACCTAGACACCAGGTTGAACAGGGTAAGTAGTGGTGATCTCGACGGTGTCGTCGTCGCCCGAGCGGGATTGGCCCGCATCGGACGGCTCGGCGCTATCACGGAGAGCCTCGAGCCGGTGCAGATGTTGCCCGCGCCGGCTCAGGGGGCGCTTGCAGTGGAGTGTCGAGCGGGTGATACCGAGCTCGCCGCGCTGCTGGGGGAGTTGGACGATCCCGACACGCGCGCCGCGGTCACCGCAGAACGCACCCTGCTTGCCGAACTGGAGGCGGGTTGCTCCGCGCCGGTCGGCGCGATCGCGGAAGTGGTCGAGTCGATCGACGAGGACGGCCGTGTCTTCGAAGAGCTGTCGCTGCGCGGCTGCGTGGCGGCGCTAGACGGATCCGACGTGATCCGTGCGTCCGGTATCGGGACACCCGATCGGGCACGGGAGCTGGGGCTCTCGGTGGCCGCGGAGTTGTTCGAACTGGGGGCGCGGGAAGTGTTGGTGCAGCGGACTGAGAGCGGGAGTGACTGATGACCACCCGAGGGCGTAAGCACAAGCCCGGCCGCATTACGTTCGTGGGTTCCGGGCCCGGCGATCCTGGGCTTTTGACGACCCGCGCACGCACGGTTCTGGCCAATGCGGCCTTGGTATTCACCGACCCTGACGTGCCAGAGGCGGTGCTGGCCCTGGTCGGCACCGAACTGCCTCCGCCGTCTGGACCGGTTGAAGCCAAACCGACCGACGACGCGACCGACGCGGATGCGCCAGAGGCGGCGCCCGCCTTCGCCAACGGCGTGGACGTGCGGCCCGCGCTCGGCGATCCGGCCGAGGTGGCGAAGGTTCTGGTCAACGAGGCCCGCAACGGCATGGACGTGGTCCGCCTGGTGGCGGGCGACCCGCTGTCGGTCGACTCCGTGACCACCGAGGTGACCGCGGTATCGCGCACCCACACCCTCTTCGAGATCGTGCCCGGGCTGCCCGCCACGACGGCGGTGCCGACGTACGCCGGGCTGCCGCTCGGGTCGTCGCACACCGTGGCCGACGTCCGCGACCCGAATGTGGATTGGGCCGCTTTGGCCGCAGCACCGGGACCCCTGATCCTGCACGCCACCGCGTCGCATCTGCCCGACGCCGCCCGCACGCTCATCGAGTACGGGCTGACCAACACCACCCCGTGTGTGATCACCGCCAACGGCACCACCTGCCAGCAGCGGTCGATCGAGACCACGCTGGCCGGGCTGCTCGACAAGACCACGCTGGCAGGCAGCGACCCGTCGGGCCCACTGGCCGGGCCGCTGGTCGCGACCATCGGCAAGACCGTCGCCAACCGCGCGAAGCTGAACTGGTGGGAGAGCCGGGCGCTGTACGGCTGGACCGTGCTGGTGCCGCGCACCAAGGATCAGGCAGGCGAGATGAGCGATCGTCTGGTCTCCCACGGCGCACTGCCCATCGAGGTGCCGACCATCGCCGTCGAGCCGCCGCGTAGCCCGGCTCAGATGGAGCGTGCCGTCAAGGGTTTGGTCGACGGCCGCTTCCAGTGGGTCGTGTTCACCTCCACCAACGCGGTTCGCGCGGTGTGGGAGAAGTTCAACGAGTTCGGGCTCGACGCGCGTGCGTTCTCCGGTGTCCGGATCGCCTGCGTCGGTCAGGCCACCGCAGATCGGGTGCGCGCCTTCGGAATCAACCCCGAACTGGTGCCTGCGGGTGAGCAGAGCTCGCTCGGCTTGCTCGATGAGTTCCCGCCGTATGACGACATCTTCGATCCGGTGAACCGGGTGCTTCTTCTTCGTGATACCGCCACCACCGAGACCCTGGCTGAGGGCCTGCGGGAACGCGGCTGGGAGATCGAGGACGTGACGGCCTACCGGACGGTGCGCGCCGCACCGCCGCCTGCGCAGACGCGCGAGATGATCAAGACCGGCGGGTTCGACGCGGTCTGCTTCACCTCGAGCTCGACGGTGCGCAACCTGGTCGGCATCGCGGGCAAGCCGCACGCGCGGACCATCGTCGCCTGCATCGGCCCCAAGACGGCCGAGACGGCCGCCGAGTTCGGCTTGCGCGTGGACGTGCAGCCGGAGACCGCGGCGGTCGGCCCACTGGTCGAGGCGCTTGCCGAGCATGCCGCCCGACTGCGTGCCGAGGGTGCCCTGCCGCCGCCGCGCAAGAAGAGCCGTCGCCGCTAGAGTCGAAGTCGTGGCATTCCCTAGACATCGGCCCCGTCGGCTGCGCACCACTCCGGCCCTGCGTCGGCTGGTGGGTCAGACCTCTTTGGAGCCAAGGCATTTGGTGCTGCCGATGTTCGTCGCCGACGGCATCGATGAACCGCAGCCCATCCTGTCGATGCCCGGCGTCGTTCAGCACACCCGCGACTCGCTGCGCAAGGCGGCCGCCGAGGCGGTCGATCTCGGCGTCGGCGGGGTGATGTTGTACGGGGTGCCGCGCGTCGAGGACAAGGATGCATCGGGATCCGCAGGGATCGCCGAGGACGGCATCCTCAACGTGGCGCTGCGGGACTTGTCGGCCGACCTTGGTGATTCCACCGTGCTGATGGCCGACACCTGCCTCGACGAGTTCACCGACCATGGGCACTGCGGGGTCTTGGACGGTGCCGGCCGAGTCGATAATGACGCCACCAACGACCTGTACGTCGAACTTGCCGTGGCACAAGCGAATTCCGGCGCACACGTGGTGGCGCCGAGCGGGATGATGGACGGCCAGGTCGGGGCCATCCGGGACGGCCTCGACGACGCCGGGCACACGGATGTCGCCATCCTCGCCTATGCGGCGAAGTTCGCGTCCGCGTTCTACGGGCCGTTCCGCGAAGCGGTCTCGTCGAGCTTGAAGGGTGACCGGCGCACGTACCAGCAGGATCCGCGCAATGCCCGCGAAGCCGTGCACGAGATCGAGCTCGACCTCGACGAGGGTGCCGACATCGTGATGGTGAAACCGGCGATGAGCTACCTGGACGTGGTGCGGGCCGCCGCCGACATCTCGCCGGTGCCGGTGGCTGCGTACCAGATCTCCGGTGAGTACTCGATGATCTGCGCAGCTGCGGCCAACGGCTGGATCGATCTGCAGGCCTCCGCCCTGGAGTCGCTGATCGGCATCCGGCGCGCTGGCGCCGATTTCGTGCTGACCTACTGGGCGGCCGACGCCGCCTCTTGGCTGGCGTGACCGAGCCGGCAGGCGGCGCGCCAAAGGACTTGCCGGAGGACGTCGTCACCGGGTTCTGGCTGTGGGTTGCCGCGCTGCCGTTGCTGGTGATCGGTTACGTCGTCGATCTGGTGACGAGTCCCGCGAAGCCGCAATCGTGGTTGGCGTACGCGATCAACTGTGTCTTCATCGTCGTCGTCGCCGCGGTCGTCCTGACGTTTCTGATCCTCATGCGGCAGGGCTATCGCTGGGCACGCACGGTGCTCACCGGAGGCGGCGCCACCACGATCGTCGTCGTCAGTGTCGGGTTGTTCGCCGCGGGCCGCCCCGAGGCGGGCGCACTGGTGTACGCGGCCACCGGGATCGTGGGGTCGGTGCTGATCGCGGGCGGTGTGTACCTGCTGCACCGCAAGGACGCTCACGCGTTCTTCACCAGGTGATGGTCCAGTAGGCTGTCCCGACCATGTCAGCAACGCCGTCAGTGCCGTCGAATCGGCCCCGCATCGTCGACGCCGCCTTCTGGTGCTGGCTCGCGGCGGCAGCTCTCACGGCGCTTCTTGGCCTGCTGATGGCGACGCAGTCGGCCGCAAGCACCGCGCCGTTCTTCCGGTTGGCCGGGGTTCTGTTGGTCGTCGTGGGTGTTGGCCACGGGTACGTAGCGGGACGGGCGCGCAAGCGGCAACTGCGGTACGCCAGCGCAGGGGTCGGCCTTGCCATGTCGTCGGTCGCGTTCCTCGCGGTGCTGCTGCTGTTCGGCTCGTCGATCATCGGCACCATCTTCGTCGCCGTGATCATGATCCTGATGATCACCGGTTCGGTGCTGATCCAGCGTGGGTCGGCCCAGGAGTGGTTCGAGGCTGCGGAGTGAGCGACGCGCCTCAGACGCCGACCGCGGAGGTCGAGGTGTTGTTCAGCGAAGCAGGAGCGTCCTGGCTGTGGTTGTCGGCCGGGCCCGTTGCGGGGATCGCGATGATGATCATTCAGATCACCAGCGGTTACGGGCCGCAGCCTCTGGTGCCAGCCATCTTCCTGGTGCTCGTCACCAGCTTTCTCGCCGTTCAGGTCAAGGCCGCGCGGATCCATACCTCGGTCGAGTTGACGGCCACCTACCTCCGCGAGGGCACCGAGACCATCCTCGTTCCGGAGATCGTCAAGGTCTATCCGGAGGCCGAAGGTGCCGAGCTGCCGAAGTGGCAGTCGGCGCGCGCGTTGGGGGAGCTGACGGGCGTGCCGCGGGGGCGCACGGGCATCGGCCTCAAGCTCAGCAACGACCGCAGCGCGCAGGCCTGGGCACGCAAGCACCGCGAACTGCGTGCCGCGTTGAACTCACTGGTGGGCGAGCCGGCGTCGTGACGACGAAGTCCCGCGCGATCATCGAACTGGTGCTGGCCGCCGCGGCCATGATCGGGTCCGTGCTGTGCTGGCTGGCGGCCAAGTCGACGGCCGATGTCGCTCCCGTTCTCGCAGGTGAGCCGTCCAAGACGTCGAACGTGTACGACCCGTGGCTCATCTCTTGGTCGATGCTGCTGCTCACCGTCGCCGGCGTGTTGGTGGTCATCGGGGTGACTCACTGGCGCCGTCGTTCGTGACCCTGGTCACTGGGGGTTGGTACAGGTTTCAAAATTTGTAACACTGTTCCTCATGACTGAACTGGTCGAGAATCAACAGCAGACCGATGCGTTGCCCCTTGGCCCGGATTCGCTGGTGTGGCGGTACTTCGGCGACCACCGGGTTGCCCTGGTCGGGCCGCGTCCTGCCGTGTTGCAGAACATGCTCGCCGAACTCGGCCAGGGCGTGCTCGACCACTCCGTGTTCTTCGCCGACACCGCGGCGCGGGTGAAACGATCGATCCCGCCGATCATGATGACGGTGTACGGCTCCAGCGATGACAACCCCGGCCAGCAGGTCCGCGACTTCCACCGCGACATCAAGGGAGAGATGCCGGACGGTAGCCGCTACCACGCCCTCGACCCCGAGACGTACTTCTGGGCGCACGCCACCTTCGTCGATCAGGTGCTGTACTTCGCCGACACCTTCGTCAAGCGGCTCACCGAGGCCGAGAAGGAACAGATCTACCTGGAGTCCAAGACGTGGTACCGCCGCTACGGTGTCAGTGATCGCGTGATGCCCGCCGATTACGCTGGCTTTCAACGGTATTGGGATCACATGATCGACGAGACCGTCGTCGCACACCGCACCGCGAAGTACGGCGTCGGTTACGTCACCAAGGGCTTCCCCCGACCGAAGGGCGTATCGCCGTTGGCCTGGCGGCTGGCGTCGCCGGTGTTCAACCCCGTCGCCGCCTTCCTCACCACCGGCGGCATGCCGCCGCGCACCCGCGATCTGCTTGGCCTGCCCTGGAATCCACGCAAGGAGAAGGCGTACCAGGCGTTCGCCGCGCTGTGCCGCACGCGAACGGTGAACCGGATGTGGGATCGTCTACCAATGCGGCTGCGCTACAACACGTTTGCACAGAAGGGCTATGCCCATTCCGGATAAGCGGACCGATCCCACCACGGAGGCCATCCTCGACGCCGCGCTCGTCGAGTTCGAGCGCCACGGCTTCCACCGCGTCGCCCTCGACGACGTGGCGCGCCGTGCCGGTTTCAGCCGCACCACCATCTACCGTCGCTTCGCCAATCGCGACGAGCTGGTCGCCGCGGTCATCGAGCGCGAGAACACGGCGTTGTTCGCCGACATCGCAGCCGAATTGAAGAACGCGGGCCCCAAGTCGAACTACTACGTCGAGGCATTCACCCTGTCCATCCTGCGGTTCCGCCGCCACCGGGTGCTCAACCAGCTGATGGTCGAGGAGCCCGAGCTGGTGCTTCCGCTGGCGCACGCGCACTGGGGCTCCGCGATCGAGCGGATGGCGGCGGCCCTGCGGGTGATCTTCCCCGAGGGGTTCGCCGACCGGATCGGCGAGCAGGCCGTCACCGACCTTGCCGACACCATCCTGCGGTACGCCGCCATGGTGTTGATGTTGCCGAGCGTCCAGCCACTGGAGACCGCCGACGACATCCGCGCCTTCGCCACCAAGCACTTCCTGCCGAGCCTTCCCGCCGCGGTTCGCGCCGTACCCGTTTAGCGCGGCCATCGTCCCGCGTGTGAATTCCACGACGCGTCCCCGGCGTGTCCCGTCGTTGGATTCACGAATGGGCCGGAGGAGTGCGCCGAACACTCAACCGAAGAAGATGCAGGTGGGGTCGTCGTCGATCTCGGCGAGAAGTATCGCGACGTCCCGAGTCGGTTCGACGGTGTCGTAGACGTGAAAATCCGAATTGCGGTCCGCCCAATAGAGCTCCCATCCGCGGGATCGGGTGAACCGCAGTCGGGCGAACGGGACTCGGAACCATTCGCCGTCGGGATCGTCGGGAAGAATCGGCCGACATTCCACCACGGTGAGCGCATTGCGATACAGGTCCAACTCGTATCGCAGCTGGCTGGTCACGTGCGCGGGCATGCTCGAGTTGAGCGCGTTGACCCACTCGCGGGCCGCCGCGACGTCTTCGTCCGGGATCGGCATGGTCTGCCTAGGGTAAATGCGCTGCACGCATGGGTCGGCGCCGAACACCGTCTGGTGTGTCGTGGGCGAAGGCGTCACGCACGACGACGTCATGGGCAAGCGTGAGAAGGGCATGGCCGACGAGTAGCCGTCCTAGGCTGTCGAAGTGACCCCGCTATCCGAGATTGCCCCAGCCTTCATCGAGATGGCCCATTCGATCGTGTGGGCGTCGGTGGCCACCGTTGACCGCGACGGCCGTCCGCGCAGCCGCATCCTGCACCCGATCTGGGAGTGGGACGGGTCGGACCTCGTCGGGTGGATCGCCACCTCCCCGACGCCGATCAAGCACGAAGACCTCGCCATCCACCCCGACGTCTCGGCGAGCTACTGGACCACCAGCCAGGACACCTGCAGTGCCGACTGTTCTGCGCAGTGGTTCTTCGACGACGAAACCCGAATTGCGGTGTGGGACAAGTTCAAGAATGGCCCGGCGCCGGTCGGCTACGACCCCTCGATCATCGAGCCGTGGAAGGACGGCCCCACCTCGGCCGCCTTCGCCGCACTGCGGCTGACGCCACGGCGGCTGCGGGTGATGCCGGGGTCGGTGATGTTGAAGGGCCAAGGCGACGTGCTCAGCTGGCACGCCTGAGGGCTCACACCCTGGTGAGCAGCACCGCCTGCTCGAACGGCAGCCGCCCGAAGATCGGCCGCCACGGCCCGGTCACCGACGACGCCGCTTCGGCCTTCGACACCACGCGGGGGTCGGTCACGTCGAACGTCTTGCCGTAGCGCTTGATCCGGCCGCCGCCCGCGGCGGTGACGTTCTTCAGCCAGTCGCGGTTCGGCCCGTAGGTGAGCAAGATCGCGACGCCGTCATCGGTGCTGAACACCGTCAGCGGCGTGCGAAACTGCTTGCCCGACTTGCGCCCGACGTGCTCGAGGATGCCGAACGTCGGCGCCCAACCCGCCCACAGCCGTTGGATCGGGTTGGTCACGTGCCGGTTGAACCGGGCCAACCATTGCGGTCGTTGGATGTAGACCATCAAACTCTTGATTCATGGCCTACCTCAAGCCTCCGTGGTTCACCCGCACCATCTTCAACAAGATCGCCAAGGCGACGGGAGTCGGCAACAGCCAGACGCTCGTCGTGACCCGACGCGCGAGCAAGCAGCCGCAGGAGATCCCGGTGGTCGTGCCGGAACTCGACGGCGTGAAGTACCTAGTGTCGACGCGCGGCGAGTCGGAGTGGGTGCGCAACGTCCGCGCCGACCCCAACGTCACCGTCGGCAAGACCAGGTACGTGGCCACCGAGGTGCCGGTCGAGCAACGGGCACCGATCCTGGCCGTCTACCGGCCGCTGGCAGGCAAGGTCGTCGAGGGGTACTGGCGCCAATTGCCCGACGACGCCGATCACCCCGTCTTCGTCCTCGTGCCGGCGCCATAGCAGTCATGATGGAGTCCGAAGGCTGACCCCCCACGCGAACTGGAGTAGTCACATCCTGGATCCGAGCACACGCCCCCAGCACCGCGGTGCGACGGCGGCGACCACCGACACCCCGGATGTCGGGGCATTGCCGTTGGCGCCGAAGAATCCACTGCCGATTCGGGAGTTGGTGAAGGCGGTGCGCAATCTCGACAAGGGGCAGGTACCGATCCGGGACGCGGGCGGCTCGATCACCCGTGTGCAGCTCGGCCCGAGGTGGGTGGTCCCGCCGCTGGTCGTCGTCATGTCGCCGAACGCGATCCGCGACGTGCTTGGGCGCAACGACGCCTTCGCCGAACGATGCATCGTCCACGAGGAAGTGCGGCACATGGCAGGCGACAGCCTGTTCGTGCTACCGAACGAGCAGTGGCGTCCGCGCAAGCGGGCACTGCAGCCGGTGTTCACCGCCCACAACGTCCGCCGTTTCGGTGGCCACATGTCCCGCGCCGCGCAGACGTTCGTCGACCGCTGGCGCGACGGCGGTGACGTCGACCTCGACGTCGAGTGCCGCCATCTGACGATGCAGTCGCTTGGTCGCTCGATCCTCGGCATCGATCTCAACGAACGCGCGGAGGTGATCGCCGAGCACATGCACGTCGCGTCGGGTTACACCGCCGATCGTGCACTACGCCCGGTGCGGGCACCACGCTGGCTGCCGACCCCCGCCCGCCGGCGCGCCCGGATCGCCGTTGCGGTGATGCTGCGGGTCACAGACGAGATCCTGCAGGCGTGCCGGGCCGACCCGACGCGTGACGCACCTCTCGTACACGCCTTGATCGCGGCCACCGACCCGGAGACCGGGCAGCCGATCTCCGATGCCGACATCTGCAACGACCTGCTGATCTTCATGCTGGCCGGCCACGACACGACCGCGACGGCGCTCACCTACGCGTTGTGGGCGCTTGGGCACCATCCCGGGGTGCAGGACCGCGTCGCCGCCGAGGTCGCCGAGATCGGCGACCGCGAGCTGACACCCGAGGACGTGCCTCGGCTCGGATACACCGTCCAGGTGTTCCACGAGTCGTTGCGGATGTGCCCGCCCGCGGCGGGGGTCGGCAGGCTCGCGGTGCGCGACATCGCCGTCGATGGCCACCGCGTGCAGAAGGGCAGCCTGGTAGCCGTGGGAATCTATGCGCTGCACCATGATCCGACGCTGTGGGACCGGCCGGAGACCTTCGATCCCGACCGGTTCAGTGCGGAGAACGTCAAGGGCCGCGACCGGTGGCAGTTCATCCCGTTCGCAGGCGGGGGACGTCCGTGCATCGGCGAACACTTCGCCCGCCTGGAGACCACGCTCGCGCTGGCCACCATCATCCGGGCCATGGAGATCCGGTCAGTGAACAAGGACTTTCCCGTCGAGGTGCCGTTCACCACGGTGGCCAAGGGTCCGATCTGGGCCCGTCTGGAAGCGCGGGGCTGAGCGCGACCACTACACCCTGTAGTTGACGCCAAGCGACCGGCTGGGACACTGGTGGCCATGCCTAGCACTGCGGCCTCCGCTGCGCTGTTCGCCGACGCGGCCGAGGTCATCCCAGGTGGGGTGAACTCGCCGGTCCGGGCGTTCGCCGCGGTCGGCGGCACCCCGCGGTTCATCACCTCGGCGAAGGGCTGCTGGCTCACCGACGCCGACGGCAACCGCTACGTCGACCTGGTGTGTTCCTGGGGACCGATGATCCTCGGCCACGCCCACCCCGCCGTCGTCGAGGCCGTGCAGCGCGCCGCCGCCGACGGGCTCTCGTTCGGCGCGCCGACTCCGGCCGAGACAGAGTTGGCCCGCGAGATCATCGGCCGCGTCGGCGCCGTCCAGAAGGTCCGGTTGGTCAACTCCGGCACCGAGGCGACCATGAGCGCAGTGCGCCTGGCCCGCGGGTTCACCGGCCGCGGAAAGCTGATCAAGTTCTCCGGTTGTTATCACGGCCACGTCGACGCGTTGCTCGCCGACGCCGGCTCCGGTGTCGCGACCCTCGGCCTGCCGTCCAC
>Ga0105237_10006461_pt1 | contig 13001 bp, 7 predicted proteins | sample KBSC24metaG_FD_81520 | JGI IMG/M metagenome (GOLD analysis project Ga0105237, IMG submission 81520) | Corn rhizosphere microbial communities from Kellogg Biological Station, Michigan, USA - KBS C2-4 metaG | ecosystem: Host-associated > Plants > Roots > Rhizosphere > Soil | place: Michigan, USA...
ATGTCCGGATCGTCCGCCGCCCGTCGCGCCATGGGCGTTTCCACAAGCGCCGGCGCCAGGACATTAAACCGGATATTGTCCGCTGCGTAATGCGCCGCCGAAGCCGTGGTGAGGCCGACGATGCCTGCCTTCGCCGCCGCATAGGCATGCGTGGCGAAGTAGCGGGGCGAAGGCGAGTGGCTGAGTACCGAACCCATATTCAGCACGGTGCCGCCACTGCCCTGGGCGAGGAACTGCCGGACGGCCGCGCGATTGGAATAAAAGACTGAACTGAGATTGAGCCGCAACGTACCGTCCCAACCGTCATCCGTGATCTCGTGCAGCGGGCCGTCACCCATTCTTCGTCCGCTGCCACCCGCGACGTGATACAGCCCATGAAATCCACCAAACGCCTCGAGCGCCGCGCGAATTGCCTTGGCCGCCGTCTCCGGTTCCGACGCATCGCCCACCACCGCTCGCGATTTCGTGTCCCCTCCCAATTCTCGAGCGGCGCGTTCCGCATGCCCCGCATCTCGTCCCACGATCACTACCGACGCACCACTCTCCACAAAAGCCTCTGCCGCCGAGAATCCAAGTCCGGTGGTGCCACCGACGACCACGATGGATTTTCCTAGTAGAGGGGGCGTCACAGATAGTGAGTATCGGACAAAGGACCCGCCGATTTTAAGAACAAAATCGCTGCGCCGGGCCCAGCGCTATATCGCAGAGCCAAAACTCAGCCCCAAAATCACGGATAAATCCCCAGCTCTACCCAAAGCGCACGGGCTTCAGTCTGTTGACGTTCGTTCATCTGGAGTCGGTTCACAGTCGCCCGTCCCTTTGAAGAGAGGCCGCGAATCTCCAGTATTTCCGGGACGAATCGAAAATGGCGACGCCACCGATCGCGGCGAGGATGGAAGATAGGAAGTTCCTCGCCGGATTGAGGATCGACGCCTGTCGTATGAGCCGCCTTGTGCCCGTTGCAATTGACGCACGAAAGCGCGTAGTTCGTCCGTTCGTCAAGGCCTCCGTGTGTCTTTGGAATGATATGCTCGATGTGAAAGGTCACGCCAGTGACGACCTGCGGCGCGCGGCAGTATTCGCACCGAAGTCTGGCGCGCTCACTAACGAAATTGCGGTCGGCCCGTGTGGTCAAACTAGGCGACGATCTCAACTCGCTTCGACGGGGACCGCTGCTTCCGCCGCACGATTTGCTTTCCGGCCCGCCTGCCTTCGGCCAGCAGAGTGCGAGCGTTTGCCATACTGATTCGGTGCGCTTCGCCGGCGAGCGCCACGAATTCCTTGCGCTCTGTAACCGTCAGTTGGCCTTCGTTGTTTTTTGACATCAATGCATCGAGGCGCGCCTGCGCCTTCCCGTCGAGGCGGCGAAGTTGCGCTTTCGGCCTTTCGAAGCTGATCAACTCACCCAAGGCAATGCCGAATGCCTGGCAGATCGCAGCCGCAATCCGGAGGTCGATCTTTTGTATGGGAGCGTCCTCTGCCAATCGATAAAGGCTCTTCACATTCACCGGAACGCCCGCCGCTTCGAGTTTTCGCCGCAGCGCCAGCACGCTCAAATTTTCGCGAGCGAGAATCAATCCCAACAGAGAATACGCATCTGGCAATTGTCCGTTCATACGGGGTCTCTACCATGTATCTGGATAATTGTCCACCGACTTGCCCCTCACTCAATCACCACGTACATCGCATTGACCGGAAGTTTGAGTGTCACGCCAGTGGCCGCCTTCGTAAGCATCACCGGTCCCGCCGCGTAGCCCGCAGTGTCGAGCAATGTCGCCCTGGCCAGGGACGGGTTGGCGATGGTCAATGTCACATCCGTATTCGCGATTTGGATCGGGAGCTTGCCAGTGTTGACGATCTCCTGGCCGTGGACCTGCTTGCCTTTTTGATCGCGTGTCGCCTCGCGCACCTGCCAGCCGCTCGGACGCGCCGTGGTGCCAACCTGGACGAGAATGCGGCGCGACTGCTTGAGCGGCTGGTTGTCCATCGCCACGACGGAGATTGCGGCGTATTCGTTGCCCGATTGGATGGTGACATCGGCGAGCGGGAAGTTGCCGCCGGCTTGCTTCAAGAAGCCGGCCACCCCTTGCGCCTTGGGCGCATTCAGGGTGCAAAAGCCGATGTCGTAGTTGAGCGCGATTTCACCGGTGTCGCTTTTCACGATCTTCTTCGTCTTGTCGATGAAGGGCGTGAGGTCCGCGAGCTTGGTCTTCGCGGGGTCGCCCCCGTATTTCACCTCGACCGGACCGACGAGGAAGGCCAGCGGATCGACCGCGGTCTTGACCGGCGAGCCTTCGGCGAAGGCGATCTTGTCGCGATTGGGATCGAACGACTGGCCTTCGACAATGGCCGGGGCGGCCCGCTGCCACAAGTTCTCGAGGCTGCGCTCCTCTTGTACGACTGGTGTGCCGGGCCGGATGTAACCGAACCGGTAAGCCAGTGCGTTCGCGGGGAAGGCGCCCATCAGCGTAGGGATCGAACAGCTCCATTTCTGCAGGGGATGCTGCCCGCCGGCCATATTGAGGAAGGTGAGATACGGATTCTCGACGTAGTCGACAGCCGTCGCGCTGAACCAAAAAAAGGTGTCCACGCCGGTGAGCGACTGGTAGGCGGCCATGAGCCACGGTCCTTCGCTTTGATAGCCGAGCGGCGCGACCCACGTGCTCTCTGTGATCATCATGGGATGTCCCACGACTTGCTTGAGGGTGATGGGCAGCGCAGTGGGATTCTTGAGCGCCGACTGGCCCTCGAACAGATCGCCCGGATCGATCCGCCAGCCATTGGCCGGGCCGATGTGCTCGCCGCCGTTGTAGTACTTGTTCACCGCGATGACTTCGTTGGCCGTGTGCGTCCAGCGCTCCACGTCGCCCTCGCGAAGCATGTCCGCGGGGCGCCAGTTGCTGGCGTTGATGAGTTGCTTGCAGCCAAGCGTCTTGTGGTAGTACTCCCCAATCATCGCGTAGAAATCGTGCTGGGTGCGCGAGATGAATTCGAGCTGATCGGCAGCGCGCTGCGCGCGGCCGCCCGTTTGCGGCTGCGTGAGGTCCCAGGTGATCAGGAAGCCCGCGACACCCTTTGCGAAGTCGTCGTCCTTTGCCGCGGCGCCGCCCCAAGCCGCTTTTGCTTTGTCGAGTGTCCCGTATTTGTTCCCCAGCCACGCCGCGTACTTCTTCCCGAGCGCCTGCTTTTGCTCCGGCGCGATGCCTTCGAAGGTCCAGAAGAGGAGACTGTCTTCGTTGTGCACCTGGATGATGGCGACCGCCGGATCCTGGCCGAGAGCCAGGCCGGTGTAGGGATTCTTGCGCGTGTAAACTTCGCGCACCCAAGCCTTGTAACCGGCCTGGAGCGTTTCATTGAAAAAGAGCACGCCCCACGGTTCCTTGTCGGCGTAGCCTTCGATGCCCCACGATGCCGCGGCTTTGCTGTGCGCCCAGAAGGGGGAAATCGTCGAGTAGATGCCCTGCTTTTTCAGCGCCGCGACCAGGTGAAACACGCCGTCGAGTTCCTGCTCGTCCACGTCGGTGATTTTGGAATTCTTGCCCTTCGGCGTGAAATCGCAGTGCATGCGCACCATGTTCACTCCAAGCTTCGCGAGGAAGCGCGCATGGCGATCCATGTCGGCTGGCGTGTGCTTGTGAAAGAGATCGCTGCCGACCGCCCAGAATCGCACCGGCTGCCCGTTGCCCAGCGCGAAGGCGTTGCCGTCGGGAGTGAGCCGCACGAAGCCGGAATCTCCCGCGGTCTTTTCATTGAGCACGCGCAGGTCGAGCAGGGCGGTCGGTTCGAACTTGTCCGCCGGATAGTGAAAGGCCCACGAGCCGCTCTCGGACGTCTCGGACGCACTGGTGGCCGGGGCCGAGGCTGCGATCGGAGCCGGTGCCACACCGGCTTCGCCGGGCTTGCCTTTGCCCGCCGGCGTGAATGAACCGGTGGTCAGGACGAAAACGTCGAGTCCGCCGTGATTGGCATTCTCGCTGTTCATCTTGAACGCGACCGTCGCGGTCCCTCGCTCGAGTTTCAAATCACCGGCGTTCATCCAGCCGATGAAACGCAAGTCGGGCGTTCCGTCCTGGGCAATATTGATCACGTCCACGGCGCGGGTCGTGTCGATCGGAGTCCAGGCGCCGGTGCCGAGGCGATAGGATAGCTTCGTGCCGGTGGGATTTGCCCGAACCCAAAAGTGATACGTGCCATTGGCAGGCACATCGATCCGGTATTCGGCCATGCCTTCCTGTTCTTTGGAGAAATTGGAGATCCAACCGCCACCCGACAACTCCCCCGTCTTCACTTTGTCGTACCACCAAGGGTGTGGCTTCACGTTGGATTGGGTCGCCTTCTCGCCCTCCTGCCAGATCGTGTGGACTTCTTCGGCCCTTACGAGCGCGGTACTGAGGATAAAGGCGCAACCGCAAAGAACGGACGCAGCAAGGGGGGATCGCATAGGGCTGGAATCCTTATGCGCGCAGGCGCTGGCTGGCAAGATCACCTGTTTGGAGTTCCGCCTTTAGGCGGTCGAACGCGAGGCGTTTTTAAGATCGGCGCCTGAACGCGGAACTCCAAACACGAGTGAGGCCACTTAACGGCCGCCCGACGGAGGGCTTGGGAGCCCATCTCCTGACCAGGAATTCGGTTCTTTCAACATCAGCGTAGCAGCTTGCGGACTGGTGAACCGCAGCAGTCGCGAATTCCAGCGAAAGGCGACATTCAAAGTCTGCTGGGTCTCCGGATTCTAATCACTGGTGAGGGGTCCGAAGCGACGGGCCGGCGCGATTCATTGATGGAGATTTCCAATGCCTGCACCTGACGACCCGAATGAACGAATGACCAGCCACCGCTACCTTGTGGGGCTCGTCGCACTGAAGACACCGATCGCCGAGAACGGACTGATGGCGGTCGGCACCGCGCTCGTGGAATTCAAGGAAGAACTGCCTGTGAATTCCATTAGCACGAACATGCGCGTCTTCGAAGCGGCGGAAAAAGTCTTTCGGGAAACCCGGCACTTGGCCCGCACGGAAATCGGCATTCGTGAAACATTCCTGAGCCGGCCGATCTGGGACCGAGTGGAACTCGAGGGAAGAGAACCGGATGGCGAATGGGACGGCGTGAGAGTTTGGCTCTCGGCCGCGTGAGAATCCGGAATTTCATCCTTCAATACCACCTCATTCCGCGTGCATTGTCCGCGCATGCCCCCCCTCCCGCGCCCGTTCCTTGCGCTTCTCATCGGCTGCTTCTTCGCAAGCCTTCTTCCACGCCTCCAGGCCGCGGATTTCGAGAAGAGCACCACTCCTCGCATCGACGTCATCCTTTGGTTCGACACCGAGGACTACCTGCTGCCCGCGGATGACGACGCGTGCCTGCGGCTGGCCAGCATGCTTTCGAGCCGGGGCATCCGGGCGACATTCAAAGTCGTCGGTGAAAAAGCCCGCGTGCTCGAAAAGCGCGGCCGCAAGGACGTGATCGCCGCGCTCCAGAAACACGATATCGGCTATCACGCGAATTTTCATTCCGTGCATCCCACGCCCACCGAATATCTCGCCGAGTGCGGGTTGCTGGACGGCATGGCGGAATTCGCGCGCCGCGAGGGCGGCGGCGCGGCGGACGTGCGGCGCATCTTCGGAGTCAAGACCCTGGCCTGCTACGGGCAGCCTGGATCGTCATGGGCGCCGCAGACACACGCGGCGCTGGCGGAGATCGGAATCGCGCCATCCGGTGTGCCCTGCTACGTCGACGAAGGGTCGCATGTGGGATTGGACAACAAGCCGTTCTGGTTCGGCGGCGCGCTCAATGTCTACAACATGGGAAATGGCCGCGGCTACACCCGCATGGACCTGCATCAACCCGACGCCCTGGAGCCCGCGAAGAAGACCGTCTCCGCGATGGCGGAGCGTCTGGCCCGGGAGGACGGCGGTGGCTTGATCAGCATCTTCTACCACCCTTGCGAGTGGGTGCACCGGCAATTCTGGGATGGAGTGAATTTCTCGCGTGGGGCGAACCCGCCACGCGAAGAATGGAAATTGCCACCGCAGCGCACCGCGGAGGAAACCGAGGCCGCATTTCAGCAGTTTGGCCAGTACCTCGACCATATCCGGACGATCCCGGGAGTACGCTTTATCACCGCGAGCGATTTGCCGCAGATTTATCCGGACGCCCTGCGGACCGAAGGCGCGACGGAGCAGGAACTGGCGGAGCTGGCCCAGCGTATCCTGAGCCGCGGCGAGAACGGCGTGGATTTTCAAACCATCGGAAAAAAAGCGTTCTCGCTCGCCGACCAGTTCGAACTGCTCGCGCTCGCCGTCGGCCAGCAGTTGGACGGGAAGAAGGCGCAGTTCCCTGTGATCGCCCGCGGACTTCTCGGTCCTGATGGCATGCCGCCCACCAGAACTGATGAGCAAAACGGCGACTTTCGCATCCTCACCCCGTCGGCATTTCGTGCCGCCGCGCTGGATGTGCGGGATTTCATCCAAACGGAAAGGCGGGTACCTGCGCGCGTCTTCATCGGTCCCGATCCGATCGCACCGGCCGATTTCCTCGTGGCACTGGCCTCGGCCTACGAGTCATTCCGCAAGAGCGGAACACCGGCGTCACCACCTGCCAATGAGATTCCCGTCGGCATGAATACCGAAGTGTTGCCGGCACGCCATATCGCGAAAGACACGCCCGGCCTCTTCGGCGGCTGGGTCATTCACAAGATAGGCTTTCGCGCCCCGAAGGTCCTGGAAGTCGCGCGGCTGCAAGCGTGGACACTGAAGCCCGCGGTGAGGAGGGATTGAAGGCGCGGCCTGTAGAAGGCTGCCAGAGGGCTTGCCGCTCCAAGCCGGAGGGTTGCGAAGAGACACAAGCCGGTGGTGACTGGAGCGGAGCGACAGGATCTGCCGAAGGCGGACCCGAAGGGTGGTCGCGGGGGCGACCGTCAACCGAGGCACGAGCGCAACCACCGGATTACGTTCCAATCGCGGATGCGCCCCGGAGATGGCGCGAGAAGTTCTCGCGCCCCGCTGGGGCGCATTCTTTGGTGGGGGCGCGTTCCGGTGGTTGCGCTCGTTCCTCGCTTCACCACCAGCTAATAATTTCTTTCATCCCTCCGGGATGCGCCAACTCCCTAACTAAGCCGCGGCCATCGCAGCATTGGACCGCAACTCGGTCAGGATGGCGTCGACATTTTTCTTCGCGTCGCCGAAAAGCATGCGCGTGTTCTCCTTGAAGAAGAGCGGGTTTTCCACGCCGGCATAGCCGCTCGCCATGCTGCGCTTCATGACAATCGTTTTCTCGGCCTTCCACACCTCCAGCACGGGCATGCCGTAGATCGGGCTCGACGGATCGTCCAAGGCTCCGGGGTTCACGATATCGTTGGCGCCGATGACGAGGACGACATCCGTACTGGGGAAATCCTCGTTCACTTCCTCCATTTCGAGCACGATATCGTATGGGACTTTCGCTTCCGCGAGCAGGACATTCATGTGGCCGGGCAGGCGGCCAGCCACGGGATGGATCGCGAAGCGCACGAGCGTGTCACGCTTCTTGAGGTGCTGGGCGATCTCGTAGAGCGCGTACTGCGCCTGGGCCACGGCCATGCCGTAGCCGGGCACGATGACGACGCTCTTCGCTTCCTCCAACAAGGTGGCGGTGTCGGCGGCCGTGATCGGCGTGACTTCGCCCTGCGGTTCGCCGCTCGCGCTCTTCGCGGGCGCGGCTCCCTCGTCCGCGCCGAAGCCGCCGAGGATGACGCTCACGAAGGACCGGTTCATCGCGCGGCACATGATGTAGCTCAGGATTGCGCCACTGGATCCAACGAGGGCGCCCGTAATGATCAGCAAATCATTATCGAGCATGAAGCCGGCGGCGGCGGCGGCCCACCCGGAGTAGCTGTTCAGCATGGAGACAACGACCGGCATGTCCGCACCGCCGATGGCCATCACCAGGTGCACGCCGAGCAGGCACGCAGCGAAGGTCATGACAAGGAGTGCCCACAAGCCGGCGTGACCTTCCGCTCCGATAAAAATGAAGCCGAGGACGAGGGACCCGGCGATCGCGGCGAGATTCAGCCAGTGCCGCCCGGGCAAAAGCAGCGGCTTGCTCCGGATCGCCCCGCGCAATTTTCCGAAGGCGATGATGGAACCAGTGAACGTGATCGCGCCGATGAAGACCCCCAGGAAAATTTCGATCTCGTGAATGGTCGCTTCAGCCGACGACAGGAAGACTTTGGCGCCCAGGTAGCTCGCGATCCCAACCAGGACCGCCGCCGCACCGACAAAGCTGTGCAACATGGCCACGAGTTCCGGCATGGCGGTCATCTGGACCCGTTTCGCCAGCACGGTGCCAATCGATCCGCCGATGGCGAGGGCGACGATCAAAACTCCGTAGGAATCGACCGAAGCGGCTGCCGTGATGACCAGGGCGATCAACATGCCCGCCATGCCAAAGGTATTCCCGCGGCGCGCGGACGACTGCGCGCTCAAACCGCCGAGACTCAGGATGAACAAGATCCCGGCAATCAGGTAAAGCGCGGTGGATAGACCGACGGGGATGAGAGCGAGAGACATGGGTTATTTCTGGAACATGCGCAGCATGCGCTGGGTAACCAGGAATCCCCCGGCGATATTGATGGTGGCCAGCAACACCGCCACTGCGGAGAGGATGGTGACGGGGGAGGAAATCGGCCCCGAGATTTGCAGCATGCCGCCAACCAAAATGATGCCGCTGATCGCATTCGTCACGCTCATGAGTGGCGTGTGCAGGGCCGGCGTCACATTCCAAACGACCTGCCAGCCCACGAAGCACGCCAGCACGAACACGGTGAGGTGCGAGACGAGTTCCCGCGGCGCCACCGCCCCGATCACGGCCAGGACAAGGAAAGCCACGGTCATGGCGATCGCCTGAGTCTTTCCGCCAGAAGACGCCGGTGCCCCATGCCCTCCCGCCTTCGGTGCGGCCACTACCGGTTTCGACGCGGCGGCTGCCGGTTTGGTGGGCGGGATGATCCGCGGCGGCGGCCAGAGCACCGTGCCGTCGTGCACCACGATCGCCCCGCGCACGATTGGATTCTCCTGGTCGATCCGAAAAGCAGTTCCGCCCCCCATTTCCGCGAGAAGGTGGAGCAAATTGGTGCCATAAAGTTGGCTGGCCGTCGGCGCGAGGCGGCTGGGGAGATCGACAAAGCCGATCACCGTCACCCCATGGTGAACCACCACCGCGTCCGGCTTGGTCACGGCGCAATTGCCGCCCGCTTCGGCCGCCAAATCCACGATCACCGAGCCTGGCCGCATGCCCTTGACCATCTCTTCCGTGATCAATTGGGGGGCCACTTTCCCGGGGATGAGCGCCGTAGTAATCACGATATCCACCTCGCGGCATTGCTGCGCGAAGAGCGCCATTTCCGCCTCGATAAATGCGGCGCTCATCTCCTTCCCATACCCGCCCGCACCGCTGCCTTCTTCTTCAATGGATACCGTCAAAAATTCCGCGCCCATGCTGTGGACCTGCTCACGCACTTCCGCCCGCGTGTCGAACGCGGACGATCGCGCCCAGGCTCCGGGCCGCGCCGATCGCAGAGAGCCCGGCTACACCGGCGCCAATGACGAGCACTTTCGCCGGGGGCACCTTGCCCGCCGCCGTGATCTGGCCGGTAAAAAAGCGCCCATAAAAACTCGCCGCCTCGATGACCGCGCGATAGCCGGCGATATTCGACATCGAACTCAGCGCGTCCATTTTCTGTGCGCGCGTGATGCGCGGCACCTGGTCCATGGCAAACGCGGTGACCTTGCGCGCCCGCAGGCGCTCCACCAGTTCCGGATTTTTCGCCGGCCAGAGGAAGGAAATGACGACGGCTCCTTCGCTTAGCAAGTCGGCCTCATGCTTCTGCGATGCCGGATCGAGCTCCGGCGGTTGCACCTTGAGCACGATGTCGCTGCCGCTCCACAACTCCACCTTGTCCACGATGGTCGCCCCGGCGGCCTGATACTCGGCGTCGGGAAAGGAAGCGCCACCACCAGCCTCAGTTTCAATGCGCACGTCGAAACCGAGCTTGACCAACCGGCGCGTGGTATCGGGCGTGGCCGCCACGCGGCGCTCACCGGGCCGAATCTCCCTGGCGATGCCAACTTTCATGGGCGCTGGCAGCGGTCCAGCGCTGCCCGGCCCACGAAACACTTCACGCGCGAAGAGTTTAGAGTCGGAAATGAATGGAGGGTTCCGGTTCGCATCGCCGCGAACGTATTTTCCCGCCACGCGCAGTCAAGCACCGACGGGATTTCGAATGAGTCTCCCTCGCCCTGTTCATCTCCCCCTTTCTCGACTCCGTTCCATCCCGCCTGCGCCCGCCTGGAACTCCGCTCAGAATGACTCCAAGGAAATGCATCAAAAGATGTGAGTACTCGGAAACCTCGCGGCCGTAACGGACTCCCTCAATGGCCCAAAGACGCCCCAAGATCGTTGCTCTTTTTCACCCCCTGCGAGATCGAGAGTTCGGGCGGAAGCGCCGCCGCGGCGCCCACGCACGGAGACTCCGGCGCGAGATGGAAATCATCGTGGGCTTCATCCGCGAATCCCGGTGTCTCACCGGCAAGCATCGTTTCGACTCCCGTGATATCTCCCTTGCGAAAGCCATGGCTGCCCACCCAGCCGCGCGAGATCCAGTTGGTGGCCAGGGCGACATGTCCGGGTCCATCGCAAATCGCCAGCTTCGCACCGCCGGCTTTGTCCCATACGATGTTGTTCCGGGCATCGACGCTCTCGTCATCGGTGGAGAGACCGAAAAGCGTGGCTTTCGCGCCCCTCCGCGAGACCACCGTATTGTGGAAAAAATGGAGCGTTCCCTTCCGGTACCACCCGGTCTTGCCGCTGTCGCCGCCGTAGTGGATGACCTGGCCGTTGATGGCATCGTCGAGTTTGATGAGCACGTTTTCGTAAATGTAGGTGTCCCGATAGGCTGGGCTGGCGCACAACTCGGGCGCATCCGCGGCATCAACGAGATCGAGCGCCCGGTTGCCGCCTTCGATCCAATTATTGCGCACCACCAATCCGGCACTGCGATCCTTGAGATTGTTCCCCGGGCAGCCCGCGCGCAGCGGGCCGTAGCGGTTGTTTTGAAACACGATGCCGAGCGCTTCAGTATAGCTGTTGTGCTCGAAGATGTCCTTTTCGATGCCGTTGTCGTAGATGCGGCACCCATCGATGAGCAGGTCGCGTGAGCTGTGGCTGACGAACAACCCATTGCCGCTGTCGTGCAGGACGCAGTTGCGAATCACGAGGTGCTCCACCTTCTCGACGGAAATCGCCGCGGCTCCCGGGAGATATTTCTGAACGCCCTTGCGTCCCGGAAATGTAAACGGCGGGCGGGCGCTCCGCACCTCCAGGTTCTCGATTACGATGTGGGCCGGCATGAGATCCACGGGCTGGGTCGCTCCACCAATCTTGATCACGCTTCGCTCGCCGCCCCAATAATCGAGCGTCCCCGGCGTCGTGGCGCCGCGTCCATCGAGGACAGGCAGTTCGCCGTTCGGCCCGCGTACACCGCGGACGACGATCGGATGCTCCGCCGTCCCACGCACGCAGAGCACAAATTTCTCGCGGTAGGGTTCCGGGCGCCAGGCGATGGACACGACATCGCCGGGGGTGAGCGCTCCCCACGGCACATCTCCGAGAGCCGTGAGCTTGTTCCCGGGTCCCACCTCGAAATCGGCGGCAAACGTCAAATTCACGAGACTCGCAAAGAACAGTGCCAGGCCGAGGCGCATGGGGGTCGAAGGGCTCATGGAATGCGTCAACCAATCCATGCAGCCGGGCGAAAAGGCCAACTGAAAGCAACTCGCTTCCCGCAATCGGGCGACGCGCGCGATCGCCCGCAACTCGATCCGTCACGACAGGAGATTCCGGCATCGTCATCCGCAGCCTCACGGCATAGTCTTCACCGCGCTTCGCACGGCCGAGGTGGATGCCTGCACCCTATGGCAGAAACCTCGACGTTCACGCCGCACCCCTCCCCATGAACACCCATCCGAAATTCACGCCTATTCTTCGCGTTCTCCTGGCCCTGTCGTTGATTTGCGCCAGGGGTGGCGCCGACCCTGCTGCCGGGCAGAATCTTCTCCCGAATGCCGACTTTTCCGCCTCGCGACCCGATGGGAAACCAACCCCGCTTCATTGGTATCTGGAAGGCAACTGCAACCTCGTGGTTTCGAAAACTGATGGGGCGCAGGTGACGGTCAATGCTGCGGGCGGCAAGGACGGCCGGCTGGCTGCATCCATCGACGTGTCGCCCCAGACCAGCTACGTCGTCACGGCGGAGATCAAGGCTTCGATCGCCCAGATGGCCTACCTCCAGATTGAATTCCTCGATGGCGGCAACGAGATCAAAACCATGCCGCGCATCGATAGCGCCAAATGCGGCACCGATTGGACTCCGGTGACAATGAAGTTTCCGACGATGGACGCGAGACGATTCAGCGTCCTTTGTCGCTTCGAACAGACGGCACGCACCGTCGGCCAAAGCGCCTTTTTTCGGAACCTCCGGGTGGCGCAGGCAGACGCAGGAGCGGCACCAACCGCGGCGCCCGCCAAGGAACCCCCTGTGAAGCCATTGATTGCGCCGACCAGCGGCAAACCCCAGTCAGCCACGCCGCGAGCCGTATCCACGTTTGAGAGCGTCGGGCTCTATTGGACGCCAGCGGATGGCGCGGAGAGCAAGGTGTGCAAGGCACGCTATCGCGCGGCCGGCGAAGGGGCCTGGCACGAGGCGCTGCCGCTCTGGTTCGACAAACGCATCGGCGAATATCGCGGGAGCATCGTGCAACTCCACAGCGGCACCAGCTACGAAGTGCATCTTGAACTCAGCGGCGGGGGGGCGTCGACGGAATTGAAGACGGCAACGTGGAGCGAAGACTTCCCCATCGCGAGGACCGTGGAAGTCGAGGACATGCCGGGGAAGACGCTGACCGTGGATCAATCGGGCACCGCCCAAGGCTATGTGCTCTACACGCATCGGCCCGGCGCCGCGACAGCGACGC
>Ga0105237_10006463_pt1 | contig 12997 bp, 14 predicted proteins | sample KBSC24metaG_FD_81520 | JGI IMG/M metagenome (GOLD analysis project Ga0105237, IMG submission 81520) | Corn rhizosphere microbial communities from Kellogg Biological Station, Michigan, USA - KBS C2-4 metaG | ecosystem: Host-associated > Plants > Roots > Rhizosphere > Soil | place: Michigan, USA...
AGTCGACGACGATCAGCCGCCCCGGCTTCGCGTTCGCACGCAGCGCCTGACCGAGCGCGACCGGCTCCTCGAGCGTTGCCATCGCGGGCACGCGCGCGGCGCGGTCGAGGCGATGCCGGGCGATGCGCGAGCGCATCTCGTCGTCCAGAGCGCGCGCAGTCGCGATCAGCAGTGCCGACCGCTGCGGATCAGCGACCAGCCAGGCCTGGGCGCGCGCCTCTGCGCAGCGCGACTTGCCGCTGCGCTGGCCGCCGAGGATCAACTCGTGCCGCACGCGCTCACCCTCAGAAGTGCAAACGCACCGACGCAGTGACCGCGCGGCCGGCCTCGGGGTAGATCGAGTTCACGACGCCCGCGCTGCATGAAAACGCCTGCGTGTAGTACTTGGCGTCGGTCAGGTTCGACACGCCGACCGCCAGTTCGGCCCGACTCCACTGGTAGGCATAGCGCACGTCGGCAGTCGTGTAGCTCGGCATCCGGCAGGCGTTGTCGAAGTCGGGGTTCTGCGACGATACGACGTTGACGCCGCCATCGATCCGATGCCCGGGAGCGGGCGACCAGTCGGCCCGCACCGACAACGTATGGCGCGGCGTCAGCGGCACGTCCTTGCCCTGGTAGGCGCCGGACGTGAAGCGGGCGCGCCGGGTCGCGGCATTGACCCGCAGGTTCGCGTTGGCGGCCAGCGCCTGCATGACTTCGAGCTCCAGCCCTTCGCGCCGCGTCGGGTCGAAGTTGACGTTGGCGCCGTTGAAGCCGAATGCGCTGTTCGGGCCGATGGCATTCGGGTCATAGCCGATCTCGTTCGTCAGCGCGCTGCGGTACACGCGCAACTCGGCACGGCCGCCCGAATATGCTCAGCGGGCGCCGAGTTCGGCATCGCGCGAGGTCTGCGTCTTCAGCGTCACAGCGGGCGTGGTGAAGCCGAACTCGTCGACATTCGCGAGCCGGAAGCTGCGTCCATAGCGACCGTACACCGATACGCCCGCCCCGATCGGCTGCACGACGCCGAGTTCCCATGCGTTCGGGCGCTCGTCGATGCTGTCGGTTGCGCTGCTGTTGTCCTTCTTCACGCTCTCGGTGCGCCAGCCGGCGCTCAGACGTGTGCCGCCGGGCAGCGTCAGCTCATCCTTGGCGTAGAGCGCGTTCGAGCGCTGGTTCGCCTCGGAACCGAACGATCCGAGCACGGTGCGTTTCCATTCGCGATGGTCGATGCCTGCGACGAAGCTGTTGGCGTACGCACCGAACTTGGCGGCATGCCGGGCGCGCAGTGCGTAGGTCTGCGCATCGACGTCGTAGGCGTAGATGAATCCGCTGTTGTCGCTGCTCAACGACTTGCTGCGCCAGCCGGCATCGAGACCGACTTGCCAATCACCGAGGGTGGCCTCGCCAAAGACGCTGCTGCGGGTGTTGCGGATGCTGGCCGAGTCCATCGGCGTGTTGGTCTGGTGCGGATCGGCTTCGTACTGGGCCGCCGTCAGCGAACCCGGCAGGCCGGTGCCGAGATGATCGTAGGCGTAGCGGGCGCCGACACGCAGCCAGTCGTTGCTCCACTGGCCGGCGACCGACGCGCCGTCGGTCTTGGAGCGAAAGTTCTCGCGATGGTTGTCGGCATCGCGCTTGTTCGCATCGACATCGAACGAGAAGTCGCCCGCCACCACCGTGCCTCGCGCGCGCGCCTCGCGCAGCCCGAAGCTGCCGGCGGCGCCATACACGTCCGCCTGCGTCTGGCGAGCGGTGCCCCGGCCCGCCTTGGTGGTGATGACGATCGCGCCAGCGGTGGCGCCTTCGCCGTACAGCACGGCGCTGCTGCCGCGGATGACTTCGATGCGCTCGACCGAATCGATCGCGATGCCGGCCAGGCGCGTGCCACCGAGATCGGCTTCGTTGATTCGGATGCCATCGACGATCACGACCTGGTTGTTGTCGGCCGTGGTGCCAAAGCCGCGCAGGTCCAGCGCGTAGTCGCCGCCGCCGTACAAATCGAGACGGCCCGGAACGCCGAGCAGCTTCATGATGGCGTCATTCACTGTCGTGGCGCCGGATGCCTTGATGTCGGCGGCCGTCAGCACGCTGACGCCGAACGGCAGGTCGGCCGCCGCCTCGGCGAAACGCGTTGCGGTGACGGTCACCGGCGGCAGACTGGTTTGCGCGAATGCACCGGCGCAGGCGGCACCGATCATCGACATCGCCAGGCGCGGCACGGCGGCGCGCGCACGCATGATGCGAGGTGCGTGTTGCACCGAAGAGAACTCGAACATGGGGGAACTCACTCGAACGTTGTCGTGCGCGCCCGCTTCCCCGCAGGTGCACACCGTTTGGCACGCCGCTCGCGCGGCTCACCTCCTCGTTGGCCGGTATCCGGGCTGGCGGAGCAACGCTTGCGTTCCTTCCCAAAGGTTCGTGGCCTTCAGTGGTGTGTGCGCAGTCGCTGAAGCGCTCGATCCGGATCGAGCACTTCGTCCGCCGTACCGTTGCGGGGGCAGCGCAGGTCAGTCGCCACACCTCGAGCGTGACTTCCTCCTGCTTCCCGTTTAACTGTGCCGGCTGAACGCCGGCACGGGCACCAACATGCGGCATTGTATGCAGGTGTGACGCCTACAATGCGCCGGTCACCCCTCTTCACGCGCCATGGCCACGATTCAAGACCTCGCCGATCGGGTTGAACGCCTGCTCTTGCGTCATGACGAACTGCAGCGCACCAACGCGCTGCTCGAACAGCAACTGGCCACCGTCACGCACGAACGGGACAACCTGCGCTCGCGCCTGAACGCCGCGCGCAGCCGCATCGACGCGCTGCTGGAGCGGCTGCCGGCCGAGCCGGCGCCGAGCACCACCGAATCCGATGCCACGGGGAGCGATCGATGAAGCAGATGGAAGTGACGATCCTCGGGCAGAGCTACCTGCTCGGCTGCCCCGAAGGCGGCGAGCGCGATCTGCTCGAGGCGGTGGAGAACGTCGATCGCGAGATGAGCGCGATCCGCGACGGCGGCAAGGTCAAGGCGCGCGAACGCATCGCGGTGCTCGCCGCGCTGAATCTCGCGTACGCACTCGCCGGCAGGCCCGCCGTGCGTTCTCCGCAGCCAAGTGCGACGACGGCGAGCGGCGAGGTCGACATCGACGTGCTTGTCCAGCGTGTCGATCAGGCCCTCGGCGCGAACGGTCAATTGCTGTGAGCAACTGCGCTGCGTCACATACGCGGCGTAGAATGAATCGGTCCGTCGCGCTCGCGTGAGTTTTATATTTCCTTGAACCGATGCTCGCAAGAGCAAGGGCTTGGAACATCGCCCGGTAGGTGTGATCGTCTCGCGTCAGATGAACCCGAAACCCGGCTGACCTCGCCCACCTGAACTGCCTGGGTTCAGGAATGCGGCTCACGGTTTGCGGCGGACACCTTATTCATTCGCTGCGTGCACATGCGTTACTGGCTGATGAAGAGCGAGCCGTCGGATTGCTCGATCGACGATTTGGCGGCGGCACCGAACCAGACCGTGCCGTGGTACGGCGTGCGGAACTTCCAGGCGCGCAACTTCATGCGCGAAGAAATGCAGCTCGGCGACGGCGTGCTGTTCTATCACTCGTCGTGCCCCGAGCCGGGCGTTGCCGGCATCGCCGAAGTTGCGAGCGGCCCCTACCCCGACGAGAGCCAGTTCGACGCCGCAGGGCATTACTACGATGCAGGGTCGCGGCGCGAAAAGCCGCGCTGGTACCTGGTCGACGTGAAGCTGGTGCGCAAGACGCGGCTGCTGCCGCTCGCCGCAATGCGCGAAGCACCGGAGCTTGCGACGATGCGCACGTTGCGCAAAGGCAACCGCCTGTCGATCACGCCGGTGACCGATGAAGAATGGAGTGCGGTGCTCGCCAGGCTCGCCGCTGAATGACGGGCGAACTGGGTTGGCAGATCGCCGCCGAACTGTTGCCGCTGGGGGCACGCCTGAGTGCGCGGCGGCAACTCACGCCGAGCCGAGCTCGAAGCGGATACTCGCCAAGGTGACGTGATTGCCGCCGCGCTTGCGCGCTTCGGCAAGCGCATTTTCGGCGGCGCGCAACAACTCTTCCTCGGTGTGGGCGGTGTGCGGAAAGCTCGCGACTCCCATCGAGACCGTGAAGCCGAGGTCGCGGCCGTCGAGCACGACGATCTGGGTCGCGCACTGACGTCGCAAGCCTTCCATGCGCGAGTGCGCGGTGGCGAGGCCGACACCCGAGAGCAGGATCGCGAAATGATGCTCGTCGAGCCGGCACGAGGCGTCCATCGCTCGCGTGTTGCCGCGCAGCAGCCGTCCGATCGCTTCGAGGATGCGGTTGCGCGCCTCGGCGCCGGCAGACTTCACCGCATCACTGAGGGGATCGAGTTCGATCATCACGAGCGCGAACTCGCGGTGCTCGCGCGAAGACAGGTCGACCTCGCGTCGCAGCTGGTCATCGAAATGCGCGCGTTGGTACAGGCCGGTCGGGCCGTCACGCAACGCCTGGTCCTGCAGCTCGCGGCGCTGCATCTCGGCCGCTTGCTGCTGCTGCTCGAGCTGGCTCAGCGCATGCTGGAGCTGTTGCTCCCGCTGATTCTCGGCGGTGATCTCCGACCACACGGTCAGCACATGGCGAGGTGAGGTTCCGTCGCCACGCGGCAGCGCAATACGGATGACGCTGAATTCGCGGCGCTGGCCGTCCCGCTCGATGCGTTGCTGCGCCACAGTGCTGATCGAGCTCGCCAGTACGGTCTGCTCGGCGCTGCGCACCGCCGTCGCCTGCGAGGGATCCAGCAGATCGGCATCCGCAGCGCCGATCAGCTCGCTTGCCGAGCGGCCGAACAACTCGGCCAATCGCTGGTTGGCATGCAAGTAGCGGCCGCTCGCCACCTCCTTGACGGAAACGAGCAGATTCAGCCGCTCCAACGTGTCCAGCAACGCTCCGGCCAGGATCGCTTCGTGGGCGCCCAACGCGGTGGCGAGCGCGCGTGCCGTCTCGGCATGCCCGCTGGTGCCGGACGATGGTGTTTCGTTCATCGAATCTCGTTCCCCCAACTCCCGCGCCAGGTTCGGCGCGAGTGTGAACCTGTTGAACGGGGGGCGAAACCCCCAGATCGCGCGTCAATCCCACACATCGCCTCTGACCCGCGGCCGATCATATCTGCGTGCCGCCCTGACCCTGCCGCACGAGCGTGAAAACGATTGTTGCCGTCGGTCGAATCGGGCCTGAAAATTGCGGAAGCGTGGTCGGAGATGACTGGATGTCCATCACAAGCTACATCAGGGAGATAGGCCGCGGCAAGGAAGGCGCACGTTCGCTGACGCGCGATCAGGCGCACGACCTGTTCTGCCAGGTGCTCGATCGGCGCGTCACCGATCTCGAAATCGGCGGTTTCGCGCTGGCCATGCGCATCAAGGGCGAGTCGCTCGACGAGCTGGCCGGCTTCCTTGACGCGACCCATGAACGCTGCCTGCGCATCGAAAGCGCCCGCCCGACCGTCGTGCTGCCGTCGTACAACGGCGCCCGCAAGCTGCCGAACCTGACGACGCTGCTGGCGCTGCTGCTCGCGCAGGAGGGCATCGACGTGCTGGTGCACGGGCCCACGCTCGACCCCGGCCGCGTGACGACGGCCAACATCTTCCACGACCTCGGACTCCCGATCGCCGGCGACGCTGCCGAGGTCGGCCACGCCTGGGCCCGCCGCGAGCCGGTCTTCATCTCGACCGACGCGCTGTGCCCGCCGCTCGCCCGGCTGCTCGAGGTTCGGCGCGTCGTCGGCGTGCGCAATTCCGGGCACACGGTCGCGAAGCTGCTTGGGCCCTGCCACGGCGCGCCGCAGTTGCGCGTCGTCAACTACACCCATCCCGAATATGCCGAGCTGTTGTCCGACCACCTGATCGACGCACGGGCCAACGCACTGCTGCTGCGTGGCACCGAGGGCGAGCCGGTCGCCGACCCGCGGCGCGCACCGAAGCTGGACGTGATCGTCGACGGGGTGCGGCGCGCCGAGCTCTCGCGCGCCGCGCACGAGGGTGTGCTGACAGAGCTGCCCGTGCTGCCGCGCACCTGCGACGCCGCGACGACAGCGCTCTACATCCAGAGCGTCGTCAGCGGCGAGAAGCCGGCGCCAACGCCGCTCACCGTGCAGGTCGACTGCATCGTGCAGACCTTGCGCCAGATCGCACGCAGCAGCGAACAAGCGAAACAAGAGAAGTCGGCCTGAAGTAGGCGCCGGCGGGGGTGCGACGCATAATCCGCGCCCACGGAGAGGCCGCGAATGAACGAACTGCAAAAGCTCAACCAGCTCAGCGAATCGCACGGTGCACTGCGCCCGGGCACCGGGATGGTGTCGGGCGTGATTGCGTTGTCGCTCGCAGTCTTGTGCTTCCTCGGCGTGCTGGCCTTCCATTTCCCCGAGTACCTGACGACGCCGCAGTTGCGCAAGTCGTACAACGTCGACCACATGCGCCTGCTGCTGTTCTGGTCGCTTGTGGTGGCGGGTGCGCTGGCGCTGTTCAACATCGTGCGCGGGCGTTCGCGCTGGCTCGCGCTTGGTGCCTTCGTGCTGATCGGCCTGAGCCTTGCGCTCGGCGGCCACAAGGTGCCGGTCAACGACTTTGCCGACAACACGCCGTACATCGGCCTGGATTGGTTCATCCTCGACCTGCTCGGCTCTACGCTGATCTTCATCTTCATCGAGAAACTGTTTGCGCTGCGGCGTGACCAGCCGGTGTTCCGCCCCGAGTGGCAGACCGATTTCCATCACTTCATCGTCAACCACATGGTCGTGGGCTTCGTGCTGCTCGCGACCAACCTGCTCGTGCACAAGCTGTTCGGATGGGCCGCGAACGACGGCATCCGCGGCTGGGTCGCGAGCCTGAACTTCTGGATCGCGCTGTTCCTGATCGTGCTCGTCGCCGACCTGGTGCAGTACTGGACGCACCGCGCGTACCACGAGGTACCGCTGCTGTGGCGGCTGCATGCGGTGCATCACAGCGTCAAGAGCATGGACTGGCTGGCCGGCTCGCGCCAGCACATCCTCGAGCTGCTGATCACGCGCACGCTGGTGCTTGCGCCGATCTACGTTTTCGGCTTCAGCAAGGAAGTGATCGACGCATACATCGTGATCGTCGGCTTCCAGGCGGTGTTCAATCATGCGAACGTCAGCGTGCGGCTCGGGCCGCTGCGCTACATGATCGTGACACCGAACTTCCACCACTGGCACCACAGCCAGGACGATGAGGCGATCGACAAGAATTACGCCGCGCACTTCGCCTTCCTCGACCACCTGTTCGGCACCGCCGTGCAGTCCGATCGCGAATGGCCCGCACAGTACGGCGTGGTCGGAGACTACGTGCCGAACGGCTTCGTGAAGCAGCTTGCGTTTCCGTTCGTCTGGAAGGGCTGAGGCCTGAACGCGAACGCCGCCGCCGGCTTCGATGCGGTGATCATCGGCGCCGGCGCCGCCGGGCTGCACTGTGCGGCCATCGCCGGCCAGCTCGGTGCGAAGGTGCTGCTGCTCGACCACGCCGAGAAGGTGGCCGAGAAGATCCGGATCTCCGGCGGCGGCCGATGCAACTTCACGAACCGCGAGACGACGCCGGCGAACTTCCTGTCGGCCAACCCGCACTTCTGCCGCTCGGCGCTTGCACGCTACACGCCGGCCGACTTCATCGCGCTGCTCGGCCGGCACCGGATCGGGTGGAACGAGAAGCACAAGGGCCAATTGTTCTGCGATGAAGGCAGCGAAGCCGTCATCGACATGCTGCTGCGCGAGTGCGACCAGGGCGGCGTGATCCGCTGGCAGCCCTGCGCCGTGCACGAGCTTCGTCACGGCGCAGCGGGCTTCGAGCTCGATACCGCGCGAGGGGTGGTGCGCGCTGCGCGGCTCGTCGTCGCCTGTGGCGGATTGTCGATTCCGAAGATCGGCGCCAGCGATTTCGGGTATCGGCTGGCCAGGCAGTTCGGACACGGCATCGTGGACACCCGGCCCGCACTGGTGCCGCTGACGTTCGACCCGGTGACCTGGTTGCCTTTCGCGCCGCTGTCGGGCGTCTCGCTCGAAGTGCGGATCGGTGCGGGCGAGGCGCGCTCACGCACCGAGTTCGTCGAGGACCTGCTGTTCACGCACCGGGGGCTGAGCGGCCCTGCCGTGCTGCAGATATCGAGCTTCTGGCGGGCGGGCACGCCGATCCGCATCGATCTGGCCCCTGGGCAGGACCTCGCTGCCCAACTCGCCGACGCCAAGCGGCGCTCACAGCGCCGGCTCGCCAACGAGCTGGCCGAGATCATCCCGAAACGGCTGGCGGATGCCTGGCTCGCCGACACGCCGGACGAAGCCGTCCGCCCGATGCCGCAGCAGCGCGACCGCGACCTGGCTCGCCTGGCCGAGCGCCTGCACGGCTGGGAGCTCAAGCCGCAAGGTAGCGAGGGCTACCGGAAGGCCGAGGTCACGGCGGGCGGGGTCGACACCCGCGAGCTGAGTTCGCAGACGCTCGAAAGCAAACGCGTCCCCGGGCTGCACTTCATCGGCGAGGTGGTCGATGTGACCGGCTGGCTCGGCGGCTACAACTTCCAATGGGCCTGGGCCAGCGCCGCAGCCTGCGCCCGCGCGCTGGCGGACGGCGCCGCCCCGGTGAGCGGGCGCTGACCGGCCTGTTGCGCGACCCTTTGGGTCGGGCTATAATCGACAGTCTTTGCCGGCGATGTGCCGGTGAATGCTTCACCAACACTCACCAACAACTCGGTCAGCCTACGGGCCAGCCCCAGGATTCAAGCGTTACATGACTACGATTCGCGTCAAAGAAAACGAGCCGTTCGACGTGGCACTGCGCCGCTTCAAGCGCACCATCGAAAAGCTCGGCCTGCTGACCGACCTGCGTGCGCGCGAGTTCTACGAGAAGCCCACTGCCGAGCGCAAGCGCAAGAAGGCGGCCGCCGTGAAGCGCCACTTCAAGCGCGTTCGCAGCATGCAGCTGCCGAAGAAGCTGTACTGATCGACAGCGGTTCGAATTTCACAAAGCCCGCTCCGAGCGGGCTTTTGCACTTCTTGGGGCGACACTTCCTGGAGCAGCGATGAGCCTGAAAGACCAGATCACCGAAGACATGAAGACCGCGATGCGCGCGAAGGATGCGCCGCGCCTGCTGACGATCCGCGGCCTGATGGCGGCGATGAAGCAGCGCGAGGTCGACGAGCGCATCACCCTGGACGACGCCGCGATCGTCGGCATCATCGACAAGCTCGTCAAGCAGCGCAAGGATTCCATCACGCAGTTCACGGCCGGCAACCGGCCCGACCTGGTGGAGAAGGAAAGCGCCGAACTGGCCGTGCTCGAGGGCTACCTGCCGCAGCGGCTCGGCGTCGAAGCGATTGCGGCCGAGGTCGCGGCGATCGTCGCCGAAGTGGGCGCCGCAGGCCCAGGCGACATGGGCAAGGTGATGGCCGCGGTGAAGGCCCGGCTCGCCGGCAAGGCCGACATGGCGCAAGTGTCCGCCGCGGTGAAGCAGGCTCTGGCAAAGTAACGGTCATGAGCACTCTTCCCGTTCGCGCCATTGCCCCCGACGTCTGCGTCGCCCCGCAACTCTCGCCCGGCGCGATGGCCGAAGCCGCTCAGGCCGGCTTCAAGAGCGTCGTCAACAACCGGCCCGACTTCGAACATGGGCCGGACCAGCCGAGCAATGCCGAGATCGAGGCCGCAGCGCGTGCCGCCGGGCTCGAGTACCGGTTTCTGCCGGTCGAGAGCGGTTACCAGTCGCCCGAGGAGATCGCCGCGATGGCGAAGCTGCTCGCCGAGCTGCCGCGCCCGCTGCTGATGTTCTGCCGCTCCGGTGCACGCTCGATGCGGCTGTACAGCTTGGCCGCCTCGCTGTAACCGACCGGCCGGCGCGCCGGCCGCGTTTTTCGCACCCCGGGGTTTTCCCGGGAAGTGCTCTTCAGCCAGGCTTTTTGCTCGCCGCGGTCCCTATAGTCCCGCGTGCGAACAAATGGACACAGGCGTCCAGGGACCGACTCATGCCTCATCTCATCCATCCAGCGCTGATCGGAGCCATCCGATGAAGGCGCTGATCCCCCTCGCGCACGGCATCGACAAGCTCAACGACCAGTTCGGCTGGATCGCCGAATGGGCCGTGCTGCTGTCGTGTTTCATCAGTGCCGGCAACGCACTCGTCCGCTATGGCCTGAGCATCGGCTCGAACGCCTGGCTCGAGATCCAGTGGTACATGTTCGCCGCTGCCGTGATGTTCGGTGCCTCGCAGGTGCTGCGCGTCAACGAACACGTTCGGGTCGATCTGCTCTACGCGCGCTACTCGACGCGCCTGAAGGTCTACGTCGACCTGCTCGGCCTGATCTGCTTCCTGATGCCGGTGATGGCGGCGATGCTGTACTACTCGTGGCCGCTCTTCCTCGATCGCTGGTACAGCGGCGAGATGTCGCAAAGCGCCGGCGGGCTGATCCGCTGGCCGGTGGTGCTGACGCTACCGCTCGGCTTCGCGCTGCTCACGCTGCAAGGCGTTGCCGAGATCATCAAGCGCGTGGCCTGGCTGCGGCACGAATACGACATGGACACGCACTACGAGAGGCCGCTGCAATGAGCATGGAATCCTTCGCCCCGCTCATGTTCGCGGGGCTGATCGTGATCATGCTGATCGGCTTCCCGGTGGCATTTTCGCTGGCCGCGCTCGGCCTGGGCTGCGGCATCTTCGCGGTCTGGATGGGCTGGTTCCCGGCTTCGTTCATGGGCAACCTGCCGCTGAACGTGCTCAGCATCCTGTCGAACGACCTGCTGCTCGCGATCCCGTTCTTCACGTTGATGGGAACGATCCTCGAGAAGTGCGGGCTCGCCGAAGACATGCTCGACTCGATGGGCCAGCTGTTCGGCCCGGTACGCGGCGGTCTCGGCTATTCGGTGATCATCGTCGGCTTCATCCTCGGCGCGATCACCGGCACGGTGGCTGGCCAGGTGATCGCCATGGCGATGATCTCGCTGCCGGTGATGATGCGCTACGGCTACAACATGCGCTACGCGACCGGCGTGCTCGCCGCGTCGGGCACGATCACGCAGCTGGTGCCGCCGTCGCTCGTGCTGGTCGTGCTCGCCGACCAGCTCGGCAAGCCGGTCGGCGACATGTACAAGGGCGCGTGGGGCCCGTCGCTGATCCAGATCGCGCTGTTCGCGGTCTACACATTCGCGCTCGCCCGCATCAAGCCGCACCACGTCCCCGGGGTGCCGAAAGAGTCGCGCACTCTGAACGGCTGGCCTCTGGTGAAGAAATGTCTGCGCGGCATCATCCCGTCGGCGGTGCTGATCTTCCTGGTGCTCGGCAGCATGGGCGGCCTGCCTGGCATCACGACGGCGGTCTGCACGCCGACCGAAGCCGGCGCGATGGGCGCAGTGGGTGCCTTCGTGCTGGCGGCACTGCACAAGCGCCTGACCTGGCCGCTGGTCAAGCTCGCGATGACCGGCACGATGCGCATCACCGCGATGGTCGTGTTCATCCTGATCGGTTCGCGGGTGTTTTCGCTCGTGTTCCAGGGCGTCGAGGGCGGCGTCTGGATCGAGCACATGCTCACCGGCCTGCCGGGCGGGCAGATCGGCTTCCTGATCGCCGTCAACATCTTCATCTTCTTCCTCGCGTTCTTTCTCGACTTCTTCGAGATCGCGTTCATCATCATTCCGTTCCTCGCCCCGGTCGCCGCCAAGCTCGGCATCGACCTGGTCTGGTTCGGCGTGATGATCTGCGTGAACATGCAGACCAGCTTCATGCACCCGCCGTTCGGCTTCGCGCTGTTCTACCTGCGCGGCATCGCCGACACGCTGTTCCGCTCCGGCTCGCTGCCGCGCAAGGTCGAGTCGAAGGACATCTATCTGGGCGCGATCCCGTGGGTGCTGATGCAACTCGTGCTCGTCGGCATCGTGATCGCGTTCCCGCAGTCGGTCACCGTGTTCCTCGACAAGGAAAAGCCGGTCGATTCCGAAGCGGCGACCCGCATGCTGGAGGGCATGGGCACGCGAAGCACCGACAAGCCAGCCCCGCCGTTGGACGCCGCGTCAGGTGCGCTGCCCACACCCGCCCCGGCGGCCGAGCGTGAGGATCCGATGGAAGCGATCCGTCGCGCGAACGAGCAGGACAAGCAGAAGAAGCCATAGCGCCTTGTCGCAGCGGCCATGAAGAAGGGGCCCCGCGGGGCCCCTTCTCGTGCATGCGCCGCGAGGGCGCCGCCGGTCACAGCTTCTGCTGCTGCATGAAGTCGTCGAAGCCGGCTTCGGTGAAGCGGAACCAGAGGTTCTGGTCGCGGCGGAAGTTGGAGAAGTCTTCGTAGACCTTCTTCCACGACGGGTTGCTGCCCGACAGCTCGCTGTACAGCGCCATCGACTCCTTGAATGCTGCTTCCATCATGTCCTTCGGGAAACGGAACAGCTTCGTGCCGCTGCCGACCAGGCGCTTCAACGCCGCCGGGTTGCGGGCGTCGTACCTGGCTTGCATTTCGACGTGGGCGTGCGAAGCAGCCGTTTCGACCATCGACTTGTACTCGGTCGACAGGCTGTTCCAGGCCTTGTCGTTGATGAAGAAGTCGAGTTGCGGGCCACCTTCCCACCATCCCGGGTAGGCGTAGTTCGGGGCGACCTTGTTGAAGCCGAGCTTCTCGTCGTCGTACGGGCCGACCCATTCGGCGGCATCGATGGTTCCCTTTTCGAGGGCCTGATAGATCTCGCCGCCCGGAATGTTCTGCGGCACGCCGCCGATGCGCTCGATCACCTTGCCGCCGAAGCCGCCGATGCGGAACTTCAGCCCCTTGATGTCGGCAAGCGACTTCACTTCCTTGCGGAACCATCCGCCCATCTGCGCGCCGGTGTTGCCGCCGGGGAAGTTGACGATGTTGTACTTCGCGTAGAACTCGCGCATCAGCTTCAGGCCGTTGCCTTCGTACATCCAGGCCGACATCTGGCGCGAGTTCATGCCGAACGGGATCGCGCAGCCGAGCGCGAAGGTCGGGTCCTTGCCGAAGAAGTAGTACGGCGCGGTGTGGGCC
>Ga0105237_10006464_pt1 | contig 12995 bp, 10 predicted proteins | sample KBSC24metaG_FD_81520 | JGI IMG/M metagenome (GOLD analysis project Ga0105237, IMG submission 81520) | Corn rhizosphere microbial communities from Kellogg Biological Station, Michigan, USA - KBS C2-4 metaG | ecosystem: Host-associated > Plants > Roots > Rhizosphere > Soil | place: Michigan, USA...
CGACGCTGCTACCCGTCGCGCTCAAGTGTGCGCGGCCGCCGAACCGGCCCGCCGACCCGTTCGGCGACGCAAGTTGCGGAAAGAGACGCTTCAGCTCGATGCGTCGTATGTCGATCTGCGCGTTTGCTGATGGCGTCGGTTGGGTCAGGTCGAGCGCCAGGCTGCTCACGACGTGACCGTCGGCGACACCGAAGTCGAGCGGGTCGAAGCGCAGAACACCGTCTTTGAGGATCATGTGCGCAACGAGGTTGTCGAGCGGGAAGCGCGCCCACTTGACGCTCGCGCCGCGGAATCGCAGGTCGACGTCGTGCTGGCGCAGCTTGCCGAGGTCGAACGGCTTGTCGGGCAGCACGCGCGACGACGCGTTCCGTTTCTGCACTTCCTTGCGCTGCGCCGGCGTCTTCGCCTTCTCGCCGGGTTCGCCCGGCGGCAGGCCGATGAATCCGCCGAGATCCTTGTAATCGAATTTGCGTGATGCGAGATCGGCGATCGTCGCCGCACGCGGACGCGACACGTCGACCGCGAACTCGCCGGCGAGATCGCTCTCGCCAACCGTTCCCTTGATGTGCTGCAGGCTCCAGCGGTTGTTCGAGTGCGAGAGGTCACCCGCGAGGTTGTACGGAGGTGTCCACGGAAGCGGTGAAGGCACGAGCGGATAGAGCTGCGACAGATCAGGGCCGCTCAGATGCAGCGCACCGCGAAGATCTTCGGGGGCCGCGGGAACGATCGTGCCGTCGAACGCGATGCCGGTGGCGCCCGCATGCAAATCGAAGGCGAGCTGGTATGGGTCGTTGACCCGACGCAGCGCAGAAAGCCCGTGGCCGTGACCCGTGATCGTGAAGGGGTCCCCGCGCAGCGTGCCTCGACCGTCGAAGCGCAATTCATCGGGCGCATTCGCCTCGTGCGGCGCAGTCTGCACGCCGATGGTGATGTCCCCGCGCAGCGTCGGATCGCGATAGCGCAGCGTTCCGTTGTCGATGCTGATATCGCCGAACGCCGCTGCGCCGGATCCGTTCCCGCCGAAGCGCCAGTTCGCCTCGCCCGATGCATTCTTCTCGAGCACCAGGCGCGGCTCGGTCAGACGGATCGTGTCGGGTGTGAATCGAAACAGGGAGGGTAGGTCGAACGTGAGCGCGATGCGGGTCGCGTGCGCCATCGGCTGCAGGTCCGACCACGGCGCGTTGGCAATCGAGAAATCATCGACCTCGACGCGCGTCGGAAACCCGAGGTGGACGTGCAGGCCGCCATTTATGGTGACCTCACGATGCAGGCGATGACCCAGATACGAGGCGAGCGGTCCCCGCAACAGATTCCAAGGGAAGAACACGACGAGCAGCGCGAGCGCCGCAAGAACGACGGCCGCGATTGCGCCGTATCGAAGGCCGCGCCGGCCGGTGAGTGACATGAAGGATCGCGTCGACGAGCGTGCGCGAGACGCACGATCGTTACCGAGAAGTTCGCAGCGTACGGTCGCTGCGGGCCGACGACAATCCGTCGCTTGCCCGGCGTGGCGTAAGAAAGGTCTTACGCGGTTTCGAGCCAGGCCTTTCGCAGCGCGACCGCGCGCTCGGGAGCATCCGTTCGCAATGCGAGATGGCAGGTATCGAGCGGTGCGGCCAGGAGCTCGACGTCGACGCTCACGAGCTCATCACGCCGAAACGCGTGCACCGGGATTCGTTCCCCCGGCGAGCGGCGCGTGACCAGCGCATTGATCGCGTCTGCCGAGGCGCGGATGCCGTCGATGGCGACCAGCACGTCGTTCGCGGCAAGGCCCGCACGCTCGGCTGCACCGCCGCTGTAGACATGCTGCAGTTTCAGATCGCTGCCGACCTTCGCGCCGAGCGAGGCTTTCGGCAGCGTTCCCGTTGCCGGCTTGCCTCCACGATCGTTCGCACCCGACGCGGGCCGCAGATGCCAGTCGATGCCGAAGGCACCGAGCAACGTGTCGAGTGGCGGGTCCTCGGTTCCATTCACATATCGATCGAAAAACGCGTGCATCTCATCGCCGCCCATTTCGCACGCGATGCGCTCGAATGCGTCCTCCGGGACGCCGATGCCTGCCTCGCCGTAACGCGCCCACAGCGTTTGCATCAACACATCGAGCGACCCATGGCGGGCTCGCCGCAGTGTGAGATCGAGCGCCAGTGCGACGAGCGAACCCTTCGTGTAGTAGCTGACGACCGCGTTCGGCGAGTTTTCGTCGGGACGATAGAACTTGATCCACGCGTCGAAACTCGAATCGGCGATGCTCTGCCGCGAGCGGCCGGGCGTGCGCAATACGGCGCTGACCGTGCGTCCGAGAAGCTCCAGATAGCGCGTGACGTCGATCAGGCCGCAGCGCACGAGCGCGAGGTCGTCGTAGTACGAGGTAATGCCCTCGAACGCCCAGAGCTGCCGCGTGTAGTTTTCGCGCGCGAGGTCGTACGGTGAAAACGCCTCGGGCTTGATGCGCTTCACGTTCCATGAGTGGAAATATTCGTGGCTCGCGAGACCCAGGAAGTGCAGGTAATCGTCGTTGATCCCGGGGTCGCCCCGGGCCGGCAGTTCATCGCGACGGCAGAGGAGGCTCGTGCTCGACCGATGCTCGAGGCCGCCGTGGCCGCTGCCGAGTGCGGTCACCTGGAACAGGTAACGCTCGAACGGTGCGCGAGCGCCGAACAGATCGATGTGGCATTGGCACACGCGAGCGAGGTCGCGTGCGAGCCGCTCGAGGTCGCAATCGTGGCGGCCGGTGACCGCGATTTCATGCCGCACGCCGCCTGCGCTGAAGGCAGCGAGCGCGAAATCGCCCATCTCGACCGGGTGATCGATGAGCTCGTCGTACGACGATGCGCGGTAGCGCCCGAATCCATGAGGCGCTGCGCCATTCGTATCGAGTGTCGTGGCCACGCGCCAGTCTGCGTACGCGTCGCCGGCAGGCGCCACGATATCCAGTAAACAGGCCGACGCCTCGCGTCCTTCCGGACAGAGGAACACGCTTGGCCCGTTGAAATAGGCGCGCGCGTTGTCGACGTAGGCAGTACGCACGGACAGGTCGAACGCGTACACGGTGGCGATCACCGCGAGGGCGCCGTGCGCAGGGTCTGCACGCCATACGTCCTTGGCCTCCTTGCGGATGTTTACGGCTGCGCCGCTCGCTTCGGCCCTCACGTCGATGAACTGCCGGGCGAATTCGCGTATCAAATAGCTTCCGGGAATCCACGCGGGCAGCCGGAAGCGTTGTCCGGCGGGGTCGGGATCGTCGAGTGTGCAGGTCACCTCGAACAGATGCGCGTTGGGATTGCCCGGCGTGATGCGGTAGGAAATGATCGACATGGCGAGGAAGATTACGCGCCGCCGCGACCGACAACGCGTGCACGATCGCGGCTCGGCAGTGCAACCATTTTCAGGAGGTAAGAGGCAATGAGGCTTTCCGATGCATTCGTCAACACCTGGTCGCGCCGCGTGCTTAGCGTGCTGCGCATTGTCGCCGGCTTCATGTTCATGTCGCACGGCATGCAGAAGGTCCTCGGTTTCCCTGCACCGCAGCGCGCGCCGTTCCACCTCTTCTCACTCACCGGCTTCGCTGGTGCGCTCGAATTGATCGGCGGCATGCTGCTGCTCCTCGGGCTGTTCACGCGGCCGGTTGCATTCATCCTGTCGGGCGAAATGGCCTTTGCCTACTTTCTCGCACATGCGCCGCGTGGTTTCTGGCCGCTGATCAACCACGGCGAGCTTGCAGCACTCTACTGCTTTTTATTTCTTTACCTGGCTGCCGCCGGTGGCGGCGCGTGGAGCGTCGATCATTGGTGGCACAACCGACGTATTGCTCCCGGTGAACCAGCACGAGGACAGCTTGGCGCACGCGGTGCGTAACGGGACGGGCGGTGAAGCATCCCGCCCGCCTGCAGTTTGTGATCCGGATGAAATGGGGCGCCCCGAAGACGAATCGAACGTCCGACCTGCCCCTTAGGAGGGGGCTGCTCTATCCACTGAGCTACCGGGGCAGCTGCAATCGACGCTTCGCCGCAGCGCGCAACGGTCGCCGGGCCGTGTAACAAAAGGTGTTGAGCCCGGTACGCTGAGCGTTCATTGTACCGCGCGGAAACCTCGCTTTCGTGCGCCGGCGTCGCCGCGACTGCGGCAAAATCAGCGATCCATCATTCACCGTGTCCGTTTCTTCCCGTACGTCGATGATCCCGTGGCTCGACGCAGATGCCGCATTTCCGCCGCTCGAGGCCGCACTCGTCGAGCCGAACGGGCTTCTCGCCGCCGGCGCAGATTTGTCCCCGGCGCGCCTGATCGACGCGTATCGCCGCGGCATCTATCCGTGGTACAGCGAAGGCCAGCCGGTACTCTGGTGGAGTCCCAATCCGCGCATGGTGCTGTTCATCGATGAATTCCGGACGTCGCGATCCCTCGCGAAACGCGTGCGGCGGAACGAATTCGAAGTGCGATGCGATACGGCGTTCGACCAGGTGATCGAAGCGTGCGCCGGGGCGCCGCGTGAGGGACAGCGCGGAACGTGGATCACGCGCGACATGATCGCCGCTTACCGGTGCCTGCACCGGCTCGGCTTTGCGCATAGCGTCGAGGCGTGGCGTGACGGCGAACTGGTCGGTGGCCTGTACGGTCTCGCGCTCGGCGGCGTCTTCTTTGGCGAGTCGATGTTCACCCGGGTCACCGATGCCTCGAAGGTCTGTCTGGTGGCGCTCGTTGCGCTGATACAACAACACGGCGGGACGCTGATCGATTGTCAGCAGGAGACCGAGCACCTTGCTTCAATGGGTGCGCGACCAATCCCCCGAGAGCGGTTCGCACACACGCTGGGCAAGTTGATAAACTCGAGCCGGCCGCCTCGCGGTTGGCGAAGCGGCCCTGTGCTGGAGTACGCGTGAGCAAGCTCAACGACCTTCCGCTCGCGACGCTGCAGTTCTATGCAACGGCGCCATACCCGTGCAGCTATCTGACGGATCGTGCTGCGCGGTCGCAGGTGGCCACGCCGAGTCATCTCATCGATGCGCGTGTTTATAGCGAGCTCGTCCGGCTCGGTTTCCGCCGGAGCGGCGCCTTCACCTATCGCCCGTACTGCGACCACTGTCGCGCATGCGTACCAGTACGTGTCCCCGTGCAGCAGTTCCGGCCGACGCGAAGTCAACGTCGTGCGTGGAGAGATAGGGGCAGTTTGACGGTAAATAGGCGAGAGTTAGCGTACGATCCCAGCCATTACGCGCTGTACTTGCGCTACCAGCGGCTTCGGCATCCCGGCGGCGGGATGGATCAGGACAGCCGTGAGCAGTACCAGCACTTCCTGCTGCATAGCAACGTCGCGACCGATCTGTATGAGTTTCGCGAGGGCGACCACCTCCGCATCGTCAGTCTCGTCGACCGCCTGGGCGATGGCTTGTCATCGGTCTACACGTTCTTCGAACCCGATCCCCCATCGGCGAGCTACGGCACTTTCAGCATCCTTTGGCAGATCGAGCAATGCCGGGAGCTGGGATTGCCCTATCTGTATCTGGGCTACTGGATCCGCGAGAGCCCAAAGATGGCGTACAAGGCGACGTTCAGGCCCATCGAGGGGCTGCGCGGGGGCAGGTGGTCACCGTTGTCTTGGTAAGGATCTTGCCTATTGCCTCAAGGCGCAGGTATTTGTACGCAACAAGCCGTGCGGTTCAGCTTTAACGCCACGAACCGCTCCTCTTCGGCGCGTTTAGGACGTTGGCATAACGCCCTAACTCCATTGGCTTTTCGCGCCGCCACAACAGCTAAGAACGAAAACTAAGACTTCCTTCGTAGGACTTGCACCTACAGCCGTGTTCTGATGTAGATTACACGCGTGGTGCCGCCGTACGGCACCGTGTGACCCCCAGCGCGCTCCATAACTCGTCGGTAGTTTCTATTCGGAGATTTGTATGAACGCCGTTTCTGAGCTTCTTCCCCTGGCTAACTCACAAGCCCTGCGTCAGATCGAGGTCGATTTCGACGACGACACATCAACGATGTACTGGTGGATGAAGCCGACGCCGCGGCCGTGCTTTAACCGCGAATTTCTGGAAGAGGTCGAACAGTTTGAAAGCCGCCTTCAACTGCATCAGGGATGGATTCGTCATCTCGGGCGTGAATGCAAGGTTGAAAACGCGGTATTTGGAAGTCGAGTACCTGGTGTGTTCAACCTTGGTGGCGATTTGGCGATGTTCATTCAAGCGATCCTGAGAAAGGACCGTCAGACCCTCGCGCATTACGGGAGAATGTGCGTTAACAACATGCACCGGCGCGTAACGGGTTTTGGTAGCGAAATCGCTACATACTCACTCGTGCAGGGTAAGGCCTTCGGTGGCGGCTTTGAATGTGCGCTGGCCAGCGAATTCATAATTGCCGAAAAAAGCGCCACGATGTCCTTCCCGGAAGTATTGTTCAATATGTTTCCGGGAATGGGGGCACTTTCGCTTCTTGGTCGCAGAATCGGGCTTCGCAAAGCCGAAGACATCATTATGAGTGGCGAGGTGTTCAGTGCGAAGCAAATGTACGATGCTGGTGTGGTCGACGAACTCGTCGAAGATGGCACCGGTTTGGAAGTAACGCGCGCAATACTCAAATTGCGGCAACGTCGGCGCAACAGCTACCGGGCGATGTCAATGGCGAAACGCGAATACCTGCCGGTTTCGCTTGCCGAGATGCAAGCCATCGTTGATGTGTGGGTCGATGCCGCGATGAAGTTGGAGACACGCGACATGCGCATGATGGCACGACTCGTACGAGCACAGGACAAGCTCTCGAGCATGACCGCCGAAGATGAAATTGTCGACCGGCTTTTCGATTCCGGTCGCGTTCAGTCGCAGCTCGCCGTTGTTAACGGGTAATGTATTTTAGGTGTGCGAGTGGGCGTACAGGTATCGTTGTAGTGATCCAGCGGTGGCCTCGAAGCACGACTGAATCTCCCCGACCTTAGCCTTGAGCTGTTGAGGTCCGGATTGCATTGCGATCCGGTCGAGGTCGGTTGTCATCTGCGCGAGCTTGGTGGCGCCGACGCCGACGGCTGCGCCCTTGAGCGTGTGCATCAGGTCCGGAATTTCGGTGTATGCCTCGTTCGCAACTGCGCGCTGCGTCTTGGAAAGGATTGCATCAACATCCGAGATAAACCCGCCGATGAGTTCGGTGAGGAACGACGCGTCTCGAGCAATGTCTTCCAACTGCGATATACGGGCCGAATCGAGCAGCGCCTCATCGATCTGGGTAGCCGCTAGCGTCGTCCGGAACTTCAGCAAATCGGTCGATGCAGTTGACCTCTTCGCTTCACTGATTCGCGCAGGTGCATCGTGCGCGCTCGCGAAGTCACCCGTCCTCCGGTTGACTACCCGTTTTCCTAGACGGTCGATCGTATTAATCAGCGATGCCGCATCAAAGGGCTTGCCGACGAATTCATCAGCACCGGCGCCGGCCGCGCGCTGACGAGCATCGATAGTGACGGACGCGGATAGGATCATCGCCGGCATGTGAGTTCCTGCAGGCTCCATCATTCGGATTGCCTGAATTACTTCAATACCGCTCCGCTGCGGCATGTTGAAATCGAGGATTGCCATGTCCGGATTTTGCGCTTCGTAAAGATCTAATGCTTCCTCACCATCGGAGGCCAGGATCACCTCATAGCCGGCACTTTCCAAGAGCTGGCGAATGATCTTTTGATTTGTACCGTTATCGTCGGCGACGAGAACACGCAGAGAGGTGCGCTCGCGCTTCAGTACCATCGAAAGATCAACCGTTGCGGCACCGGTGTCGATGCCTGCGGTCACAGCGTGAATTGCATTACCGATCAGACGTGGCGTCGCGTACTCCAGCGCGTAAGCGCCGTTGATACTATTGACGCGCGCTCGATCGACAACTGTCACTTGGCCATTGGCGATATAGACCAACGCGACTCGAGCTTCGGCTAAGCGTTGTGTCGCTATGTTGAATGCAGCGCACGCTTGCTCTACTGGACAAGCAGCCACGACCCCTCGAATAGTGACTCCAGCGTCTTTGAGTCGATCGATGCGCGCGCCAAGCGAACTGGCAGGAGCAACAACTTCGTAGCGCTCGCCAATGGCACGAAGGGCACCTTCGGGATCTCCGTAGCCCGGCGCGGCGATTAACAAGCAGACGTTACCGCCATCCGCACTGTCGAATTCAGTTATTGGTTCTGCTTCGACGTTATCGGGCGTATCGCGCAGCAGTGGTAGCTCCGCCCAAAAAACGCTTCCTTCGCCAACTTTGCTATCGACCCCGATAGTGCCGCCCATCAGCTCAACCAATTGCTTGGCGATGGTTGTACCAAGACCGGTTCCACCGTACTTTCTTGTGGTCGATTGATCTGCTTGAACAAAACGCTCGAATATTTTCGCGACCGCCTCGGGTGCAATTCCGATGCCCGTATCGGCGACTTCAAATCGAGCTGTCACTCCAGTCTCGGTTTCTTGTCGCAGTGATACCGAGAGGCTGACTTTTCCGCGCTCAGTAAATTTGATCGCATTCCCGAGCAGATTGAGCAGGATTTGGCGCAGGTGATGCGAATCGCCCTTCAGCCGGTAGTCCAGCGCGGGATCGACCACAGCAGTCAGAGTCAGCCCTTTTGCTTGAGCGTGGGGCCGCAGAAGCTGCATCAATCCGTTCACGCACGCATGAAGGTCGAACGGCGCTACTTCAATCGTGAGCCGTCCGGCCTCGATCTTTGTGATGTCCAGCACATCATCGACAAGAGATCGCAGCACCGTGATCGAGTGCCTGAGCAGTGCGACCAGTTCGACCTGCTGATTGGAAAGCGTCGTCGTTTTCAGTAGATCCACTACCCCCACTATTCCATTGAGAGGCGTTCGCATCTCATGGCTCATGTTCGCCAGAAACGACGTCTTCGCTAAATTTGCCTCCTCAGCCTTCGAACGCGCCTCCTGAATCCGCTTGAGCAGCGTTGAGACGTACAGAGGAAGAACGATCAGAGCGATCAGTAAGCCAATTCCCGCTGCGCGGTGGCCGGCCCAGTACGGCACGAGCCAAATGACTCCAGCAAATCCGGCGAGGCTTAGCAACTGGCTAGCGAAGAGGTATTGACGCCCATAACGGAAACCATTGCCGAATGTGACGAAGAGGAACACTCCCGTCATAGAGAATCCGTAGTCTCCGGCCAAGCACATGTACCAAGTTGCGCCTCCGTTGTCCGCTAGCATTCCCACAAGCCGACGGGGAATATTCTTCGTTGGCCATATGCATATGGCGACAAAGATCGCTACCGCTAGAACGAAAAAGGCGGAAAGACCGGCGATGATCGTCCAATCTAGCGAGGACCATTTACCCGGCGCGCCATGGAAGATGGCCATATAGGCCAGGACCAAGCCAACTATGACGATGCGAAGTGCAGCCTGCTCGTGCTCGCTGTCGTCGCGCGCTTTGAGCCGGTGCTTCAATGACTTGAACATCGAAATGAGCATTGGATTACCAGAGGTCTGTGTCTGCGCGCAACTTTCGTGCCTTTTGGTCCGATTCGCCGCTGGTTACGTGTAAAAGCCGGACCACGCGACTCGTCGAAGCGATCGTATGTTCTAAGCCACATAAATACAAAGACTTATGTTACGATTTAACTCCTTTATCTTATAACGAGCTTGCGGCAGGCCCTCAATTCGCCTCAAGAAATCGCGTGGGTGGCTTGGCGAATGTCGGCTTATTCGCCAACTCCGGCGCTACTTGCCGTCGGCTGTCACGGTCCCGAACGCCAAGGATGTCCAATATTTACAGCCGTATAGTAGGAACCGGTAGCTACCTTCCGTCGCGAATCGTGACGAATGACGAGCTGGCTTCGACACTCGATACGAGCGACGCATGGATACGGACGATGACCGGCATTGTGCAGCGCCGCATTGCTGGAGAAGGGGAAAGTACGGCTGAAATGGCGGCGATTGCGAGTGCGCGCGCACTCGGGAATGCAGGTGTCAATGCTCGGGACATTGACCTTATCATTGTGGCAACGATTACGCCGGATCTCGTGTTTCCATCGACGGCTGCCCTGTTGCAGGCGCGCCTCGGCGCAAGAAATGTCGGTGCATTCGATTTGTCGGCTGCCTGCTCAGGGTTCATGTATGGCTTGGCCTTGGCGGACGGCATGATTGCGTCCGGCCGATTGAAAACTGCGCTTGTCGTCGGTGCAGAAACAATGTCTCGACTTCTGGACTGGAAGGACAGGTCGACTTGTGTCCTTTTTGGTGACGGTGCCGCTGCTGTAGTACTCGTTTCCGCCAAAAATCCTGGAGTGCGCTCAGTTCGGATGCACGCTGACGGGAGCGATCCTAATGTGCTGTGCACTCCGTCCCAAAGGAGCCGATATTTACATATGGACGGCGGAGCGGTATTCAGATTTGCTGTTCGTGGCCTAGTGGAGGCCGGCGGTGAGATGCTTGAAGCAAACAACATTACCGCAGCTAGTGTCGACTGGCTCATCCCCCATCAAGCAAATTTGCGCATTATCGAATCCTGCGCCAGGAAGTTAAGTATCGCCAAGGAAAAGGTAGTTGTTACAGTCGATCGTCATGCAAACACGTCGGCAGCATCGATCCCTCTTGCTCTGGACGCCGCAGTCACGGACGGTAGAGTACGGACTGGAGACAGCGTCCTTCTGTTGAGCGTTGGAGGTGGATTCACTTGGGCGGGTGGATTAATAACTTGGGCGTAGTCGCGTCGCCATTTAAGGTGGAAAGCGGCGCGGCATAGTTGCCGCTTTATGTAGATCCGAAGAACGCGAATGCCGAACGCCCACATTCATCTGCTTTTGGACGCCTCCAAAGACGATGCGGAACTCATGGCAGAATGTCCATCGTGCGGATCAATTGTCATTGACTCACTCACTGGAGCATGGTCTAGGCGTTTTATCGCGTGCGAATGCGGAGTAACGATGGAAGTCATTGCGGAAGAGCTACGACAGCTACGCGCGCTTGCAATCCGCTACCAGCATGCGATCGAGAAATTGGTCGGAGCCAATTGAACTCGGGATTCATTGACGAATGAAAATTCTAGTACCGATAAAGCGTGTCATCGACTTTAACGTGAAGATACGCGTCAAAGCCGACGGCAGCGGCATCGAGACGGCCAATATCAAGATGTCGATGAATCCGTTTGACGAGATCGCCATTGAGGAAGCGGTCCGCATGAAGGAGAAGGGCGTCGCGTCGGAAGTGGTCGCCGTTTCGTGCGGAACGATCACTTGCCAGGAAACGCTTCGCACTGCGCTCGCGCTTGGCGCCGACCGCGCGATCCTCGTTCAAACCGACGTCGATCTACAACCGCTCGCCGTTGCGAAGCTCCTCGCGGCCATTGCACAGCGTGAGACGCCGCAACTCGTCATCCTGGGCAAGCAGGCCATCGACGACGACGCAAATCAGACCGGTCAGATGCTCGCCGCCCTGCTCGACTGGCCACAAGCGACGTTTGCTTCGAAGGTCGAGCTGGGGGAAGGCCGCGCGATCATCAAGCGCGAGGTGGATGGCGGGCTGGAAAGCGTGGAGGTGTCGCTGCCGGCGGTCGTCACTACAGATCTTCGGCTGAACGAACCGCGCTACGCCACGCTTCCGAACATCATGCGAGCGAAGAAAAAGCCGCTCGAAACGTTGACACCCGATGGGCTGGGCGTCGACGTCGCGCCCCGATTGACGATCCTCAAGGTCACCGAACCGCCTGCGCGCAAGGGGGGCGGACGCGTCGCCGACGTGAAGGAGCTCGTCGCAAAGCTGCGCAACGAGGCAAAGGTTCTGCCGTAACCGACGAGCTTGCCTTTGCGCTGAATCAAGGACCGAAAATGCCCGCATTGGTATTGGCCGAGCACGATAACGCCTCGCTGGTCTCGGCGACGCTGCACGCGGTTGCCGCCGCCGTGAAGCTCGGCGGCGACGTCGAAATCCTCGTCGCGGGAAGCGCGGCCGACGCCGCGGCAGCAGCCGCTGCTGCCATCCCTGGAATCACGAAGGTACTGCTGGCAGATGCTTCTCATCTCGCCCGGCCGACTGCCGAAAACGTCGCCGCAACCGTTCTCGAAATCATGAAGCGCGGCTCTTATACGCACGTTCTCGCGGCGGCCACGAGCTTTGGCAAGAATGTGATGCCACGCATTGCAGCGAAGCTCGACGTTGCGCAAATCTCCGAGGTTACGGCAATCGAAGCGGCCGATACTTTCGTGCGTCCGATCTACGCGGGCAACGCCTTCACGACGGTTCGCTCGGGCGATTCCATCAAGGTGATCACGGTACGGGCAACCGCATTCGACGCGGCGCCCCCGAGCGGTGGCGACGCGTCGATCGAGCGCGTTTCCGCGGCGCCCGAGGTGACGACGTCGAAGGTGGTCGGCCAGGAGCTCACGAAATCGGAACGTCCCGAGCTTACGAGTGCGCGGGTGGTTGTCTCTGGCGGCAGGGGCATGGCCAGCGGCGAGAATTTCAAGTTGCTGGAGGCGCTCGCCGACAAGCTGCATGCCGCAATCGGTGCGTCGCGCGCGGCTGTGGATGCCGGTTACGTTCCCAATGACTACCAGGTGGGACAGACCGGCAAGATCGTTGCGCCCGACCTGTATGTCGCCGTCGGAATCTCCGGCGCCATCCAGCATCTTGCGGGCATGAAGGACAGCAAGGTCATCGTCGCAATAAACAAGGACGCCGAAGCGCCGATTTTCCAGATTGCCGACTATGGCCTTGTCGGCGATCTTTTTGAGCTCGTACCCGAGTTGACACGCGAGCTGGGACCCTGATTCGACGCGCGACCCGCAACCATGAGCACCTACCACGCTCCGCTCCGGGACATGGAGTTCGTGATGAACGAGCTTGCCGGACTTGCGCAGATCGCAGCGTTGCCGGGATACGAGGAGGCCACGCCCGACACCGTGGCGGCAGTCCTCGAGGAAGCGAACCGGTTTGCGGCCGATGTGCTCGATCCCTTGAACGCATCGGGTGACAGGGAAGGCGCCAGGCTCCTTCCCGACGGCAGCGTGAAAACCCCGTAAGGGTTCA
>Ga0105237_10006469_pt1 | contig 12988 bp, 9 predicted proteins | sample KBSC24metaG_FD_81520 | JGI IMG/M metagenome (GOLD analysis project Ga0105237, IMG submission 81520) | Corn rhizosphere microbial communities from Kellogg Biological Station, Michigan, USA - KBS C2-4 metaG | ecosystem: Host-associated > Plants > Roots > Rhizosphere > Soil | place: Michigan, USA...
ACATCCGTTTACGAAATGTTTCTCTTTCTTGGCAGTTACCAGGTAATTGGCAGCGAAAAGCGAAATTAAAGGGGTGTAAAATATATCTTCAATGCGAAAATCTTTTCACCATTACAGGGTACAAGGGTTTAGACCCCGAAAATCAATTTAACGGAAGCGTCCAATTACCACCGCTGCGGATGATTTCTGCTGGCTTACAATTGACATTATAATTAATCTTTAAGATCATGAAATTTCTATCATATTTAATGTTGTGCGCAATTCTTCTAATTTCTTCATGTAAAAAATATGTTGAAGTAGATGCGCCCAACGATAAACTGGTTACAGTAACGGTGTTTCAAGCAAATGAAACTGCTATTGCTGCTTTAACGAGTGTCTATGCGCAAATGGCGCAAGATAATGTACAGCCTTATTATATAGCTTTAGAAACTGGCTTTGCGTCAGATGAATTGACTAGCTATACAGAAAGTACTATTCTTAAACAAACTTATGTTAACCGGCTTAATTCATTTGATGGCTCGCCAAGCGATTTTTGGCAGTTGGGTTACAGCTATATTTATCAAGCTAACGCCGTCTGGGAAGGTTGTAACGAGTCTACTAAATTAGACCCACTTGTTAAGAAGCATTTAATGGCAGAGGCTTTATTTATTCGTGCCTATTGGCATTTTTATCTTGTTAATTTTTTTGGTGATGTGCCTATTGTTACTACTACAGATTATGTATCTAATGCCCATGTAAAGAGAAGTCCAAAACAACAGGTGTATGCGCAAATGGTGAGTGATTTGATTAGTGCTGAAAATGATTTACCGGTAAATTACGTGGCTTTAGATTCTAAGACAGTTGCTGCTGATAGAATTAGACCGAACAAATACACTGCTTCTGCTTTGTTGGCTAGGGTGTATTTATATAGTGGTAAATATATGGAAGCAGAACAGGAGGCTTCTAATGTTATTGCATACAATACCTTATATGGACTTGCGGATGTTGGATCAGTGTTTTTAAAGACGAGTAAGGAGGCGGTTTGGGAATTAGCTATGCCTACTCCAATAACTTCTACGGCGAATACATTTGAGGGACTTAATTTTATATTAAATAGTGTGCCTACTATTATGCAAACAAATTGTAGTGCGATTAGCAGTCCATTGTTGGCGGCATTTGAAAATGGGGACCTTCGTAAAGTAAATTGGATAGGGCATTATGTGGATAATTCCGTATCTCCTGCTGTAGATTATGCGTATCCATATAAATATACAAATATCAGTTCAACCCAGGCAACGGAGTATAGCGTCCCTTTTCGTTTGGCAGAACAATATCTTATACGTGCAGAAGCAAGGATAACACTTAATAATTTAAAGGGTGGTAAAGATGATTTGAATACTATAAGACATAGAGCTGGCTTAGGAGATACGCCCGCTAACAATTCAACAGATCTAATAAATGCGGTATTGCAGGAAAGACAAGTGGAGTTGTTTGCTGAATACGGGCATAGGTGGTTTGATTTAAAACGGACGGGTAAGATCGATGCTTTGATGAGTAACGTAGCTCTGATTAAACAAAGCACTTGGAACAGCTTTCAGCAACTCTGGCCAATCCCTAAAAGCGAAATTCAAATTAATCCAAATATTACCCAAAATCCAGGATACAATTAATTCTTAAAATTTAGCATTTACTCTTTAGTGTATTGTGTGTCATGAGAAAAATAGTAAAAATAGTATTCTTGCTTTTGCATGTGTATGTAGGCTTGAATGCGCAGTCGAAAAAAATTGTGTTTCCTGAAATTGGAAAGCCCCTACCCAATTTTGCTTTTAACAATATGTCAGATCCTAATAAAAGTAAAATCCAGTTAAAGGACTTCGACGGCAAGTACCTAGTACTTGACTTTTGGAGTAGAGGTTGTGGTTTGTGCATTCAGAGTTTTCCAAAAGTGAACGATATACAACAGAAGTATAGGGATAGTTTACAAGTGTTATTGGTGGGATATCTGGAAAAGAATGGAGGGCTTACTGTACTTTTTAATAAGTTAAAGGAGAAGGAAAATTTAAATCTTTCTGTAGTCTACGATTCTACTTATTTTAATAAAGTTGTCCCTATTGGTGTTCCGCACTTAATCTGGATTGATCCGACGGGAATTGTTAAGGCCATTACAGGAACAGATGATTTTACCGATGATAATGTGAAAAAGTTTATTTCTGGGAAAAATTTTGAATTTTATGATACAAGTTATCAAGCAATGATCGACAGGCAAAATATGACGCAAAAGAAATCTAAAGAAATTGAAAGCGTAGATACTTCTCTACTTTGTTCTTCTTCATTGTCTATATGGAAATCGGAAGACGAGCCATATTATCAAATACCCCCCAGGGGAAAAGATCATTCATTTAAGCTGGTCGGTATGAGTATTAAAGAAATGTATAGCAATGCCTACTTAGACGTAGTTAATATGGTTACTGATAAAATCTATTGGTATCCGGTATTGGAAGTTGCGGATACAACTAAGTTTGATTCTAGTCTAGCTGGAAAGGGACGCGGGATGTACACATATCAACTATTTACCAATCCCAAATTTGCAGTCGGAAAAGAGCTTGTGAAGATAATGAGAAGTGATTTAAAGAAATTTTTCGGATACGATGCGGCCATTGAGGAAAAGATGATGCCTTGTATTGTTTTAAAAGTAGTTGATAAAAATAAAACAAAATTGTTAATGGCTAAAGGTAACCGTAAAGATTCTTATTGGAAAAATTATATGGGGGGAAAATTAATAAACTGGCCATTGAAAGATGTTGCGCTTAATTTGATTGGAGATTTACCTCATCATCCTAGAATCTTTGATGAAACAAATATTACAACGAATGTAAATTTAGAAATCCATACACTTACTACAGATTTTGAATCCCTGAGATCGGCGATTCAGGTGTACGGCTTGGACCTGGAAAAAACGAAGAGATTGATGAAAGTTTTGGTAATTAAAGATCATAGTTGATAATTTAATTTTCTAATATATTTTAATCAAAAGCTGCATTCTTTTGATGCAGCTTTTGATTTTATCAGATTAACTTGCTTTTACTGGATGTAAACAACTAGCATCTGTGTAAAGTTGATGTAAGGCACCACCATCTTCGGGAACTGTTTTTATACAGCCTAACCCGGGTGTTGATGAACAAAGGGTTTGCACTGTCGGTTGACAGATTGAAGTACTATCTAAATAAAATGCGCCTACTCTCTTATTGTTTTTAGTAGCAAATACCGCAGCGCCGGCTAAAAGTAATACTGCTGTTCCGAATAGAACTTTGGAATTTTTCATGTTTGTGTGTTTTAAATTGATTTGGAATTTGTTTAATGGACATGTCGAATGTAAATTATTGCGCAAAAGAGTTGTTTGTCTTGGATTCTATATGTGTTTTATAGCATTTACTAATACTTGGATATTCGGTTCCCCTCTGAAAACACCTATTAGGATTTTCTTTTTATTATAAAGGGCTATTATGGGGGTGGCATACGTTTGAAAGTATTTGGGTAGAAAATGCGTGTAGTCTTGCCCGACAGTTACGTTAGGGTATTTATCCAGCTTATAATAATCTCTGAACAAAGTAACCTGTGAGAACTTTTCTATGCTGAGAAAATAAAACCGTACGTTTTTTACCTTCTCCATATTCTGCAACAAACTGTCTGTAGTTTGTTGGCAATCCCTGCAATCTGATCCAAAGTGTATGATCACTATGGGTCTGTCTTCTGGAATATCCTTGGTGTTTACAATTGTGATACTGTCTATGGATCTATATTCAAAACTTGGTAACCTGGCCAATGGATCTGTTTTACAGGCATAAGCAAACAACAGGCACACCAGTGCTGTGGGTATTTTGCATTTCATAAAAAGCAAATGATAACGTGAACTACAATGTTGTGATACTATCCTATTTCTGTGATGTGAAATTAATGGATGGGTTTGAATACGCAAATAAATTCTAGGAGCCAAAACCGCGTTGGCTGCACAGGGATTGCAGTAACGATCCTGCAATTTAGGCTCATGGACTGTTTATACGGATTTATATAAAAGAGGTGGTGACAGTTACGAAATAACTGCCACGCACCGTAGGGTTATGCAAATGGATATTTTGAGGAAAAGGAAAAATGTAGCCTTCATTTCAATAGACAACACTTTATGTCAAATGAATTAGTGTTCTGCCATCTTTTTTTTAAAGTTGTCAGCTTTTCTTTAAGAAAGTGTTTTTTAGGGCAAAATATCATCAATATGAATGCTATTAGTTCAACCGCTTCTTATGATCATAGTTTAAGTAGTACTTATCGTACCCAAAAGATTTAAAAAGAAAACAAATAATCCTAATTTTTAAGGACAATGGCTTATCGAAGAAATCGCTGTTCATTTACCCTGTTTTATTATAGTCGTTTTTTAAAGGCAGAACATAACAGGTTTAGCCAATTATTTTTTTTCTTTCTCCTTTTAAATGGTGGTTTACCTGGTGGGGCGTGGATAACTCTGTGGGCCTCTGGTGTGCCTAATACTGCCATCATATGATCTTGTAATTCTCTGGCAAAGGGGCATACATCTAAAATGTTTTGCAAGGCTTTATTTTCTTCTGCTGTAATACTGCCTGTAATTTTGGAGATCACTAGAATTTCTACAATTTCTGTATTGGTCATGATGGTGCTTTATTATACATCGATCATAAAGGCAAAACATAACAGAAACAGGCAATTATTTTTTTAATTTTTTTATTGAGGCTGGTGTAGGTTGTTTTTAGTAGGGGGGGTGCCATAGATTTTTTTATAGGCTCTGGCAAAGCTGCCAGTGGATTTGTAGTGAAGTTCGTGCTGTACATTTTTAATTTGTACGCCTTGTTCAATCTGGCTTTTTGCGTATTCCATACATTTTTGCAATCGATATTTATAAATGGTCTGGTTATATAATGCCTTAAATCCTTTTGTGATAGTGGTTTCGGAGAGGTGGTATTGTTTTACTAGATCTACGATTAATATATGGTTTTTAAAGTTAGCGGTAATATGCTGATGTATTTTTTGTATGACTTGTATTTCATATTGAGAAAGATTCATGCTATAAAAGTTAATTGCGGTCTGCAATATCGGAAATTATACCGCTTCAAAATTAAATTAAATTTTTCGATCAGGAATAAAATCAAAAATGACGTTTATATGTTGGTACTCTTATTTAGATTTTTTTTAAATTCAAATTATCAAAAGTAAAACGTTTCATCATAACGTAATTACCCTATTGATGCTATTAAATTAATTGTTTGTTTTTTAACCTAATCTCAAAAATTGACCCTACCTATGGAACCACGTAATGCTTATGTGTTTGAATGGCTCGACAACTCTATTAATCTGGAATTAAACCCTGCCTTTTCCTATCCAAATCCCATGCCTGCCGCAACGGTGCAAACGATGATTGACAAAATGAAAAAGGAGGTTCAAAACCTCCATACTGAATTTCGACATCAATTTTTTTCTGAAAAGGGAGAAGGTGGCAGCGAAATGCTGATCGTGAAAAATTATGATGCCCTCATTGTCATGATGAATAAGACTTATAGCCACATGCACCATGAGAACCTTGAAAAATCAAATATTTTGCCAGTGCTTCAAGTGGTGATGGCTTGTTTGCAAGATCTGCGTTCTTTCTTTAAAACAAATTATGGTAAATATTTGAGTGAAGAGCAATCGTTACCGATTACGGATTTGGTCAAATTTAGGGATGAAATTGTTGCTGATCGACAGGCGATATTAGAAAAATTGTATGCTACTGGCAATGGTGATGAGGTAAGTAGTATTGTGATGGAGGCATTGGATTTGTTTGTAGACAAAATTGATAGACGGGAATCTATTTCTGAAAGGGAGGTGATTTATCATAAGTCTATCATCCGTGATATAAAAAATTACAAGGGACAAGAAACAGCCCTGTCTAACTGTCCAAGCCTACACGAATTATTAGTGTACTGGAATTTAAATTCTCGTGCTTGTATTAGATACTTCAGTTTGGGAATGGAAGCGATCATGAAAAGTAGTGAATCTGTGGATGATCAACTGGAATTTATGCGCTTGCAGCTTAAAAATATCAATACGCTGCCCATGATGCCAGACTTTATATATGATCCTAACTATCCAAGTATGAAAGCCTACTTTGGGGATTATATTGTAAATGAAATTGAGTACCTGGAAAAAAAGCGGATCGGTTTTCAACCTAATGAAAGCTACAACGCCGAAAAGAACAAAACGGCTCCGTATAAAATTACCTGTGCTTTATCGGCAGACCAGATTGCGCTTTTTTTACGTGCCGCTAAAGACATGAATTTGATTGTGGCGCGGTCGGTTTCTTCGGTGTTCAATAGTGTAGTTCCTTATCTGTCTACGCAAAAGGAAACGGATCTTTCGCCGGATAGTGTGCGGATTAAGAGTTACCAGGGAGAGCAACGCGATAAGGATATTTTAGTGGAGGCGTTGGAAAAAATGATCGAACAAGTAAAGGGTTATTAAATAAAGCTCCCGGCAACATCCGGGAGCTTTTTCATTTATACATTTTCTATATTGGCCGGGTTTCCGCACTCCCTTATTTTTTTATGCGGGTTGTAGTTCTGTTTCTTGTGTGCTTATTTCTCCATACATCTGTTTTAGTTTGGTGATTTGTGTTTGTAGTGCTTGTGCTTCAGGTGTTAAGATCTCAAACTTTGCAGCTAAGGAGGATTTTAACCTGGCGTATGCTGGTAGGTTGAATTTCTGGAAAAAGTTGAGTTTTCCAAGTTGATCGAACATTTTTTCTGTGATGGGTTGTACTTTTTCGATGATTAATAAAATGCTTACGCGGCAATATCTTTGTGTGGTCCGGATGCTTTTGTGTCCCATCATTTGTGAGAGGATTTCTAGCGGTACTCCAAAGGACAACATTAAAAATGCGAAGGTATGACGGCCAAGATGGGTGTTTAAATTTTTTTGTATCCCGCAAAGGAGTGCGAGTTCTTTTAGATATTCATTGAAACATGAATTGCTAGGAACGGGCATGAGTACGTTTTTGGATAAGCAATAAGGATCGTCTTTGTACTTCTCGATCAGGGCAAAGATTGGTGGCAGGATGGGAACCATTTCGTCTACATCTGTCTTGCCTCTTTTCTTGCTGAGATAGAGTTGTCCGGTGATGGGTTCACAGAAGATGTGTTCGTGGCTGAGTGCTTTGATATCTTGAAAGGCAAAGCCTGTATAGATGATGAATATAAAGCAGTCGCGGATAATTTCTAGCCGCTTGCTTAGTCCGGTTTTGTTTTCTATTTTTTCGATCTGCCAGAAGTCGAGAGGAATTACGTCTTTTTCTTTGGCGGTACATTTAAATCCGGATAGTGGGTTGACGAGTAGCCATGCTTTATCTACTGCGTATTTTAAGATTTGCTTGGTGTTTTTGAGTTGTTTATCTGCGGCAATTTCTTCTAATACGCCGTCTCTGGTGACGGTGAGGTAAGTGCGAAAATCGTTCGCAAATACGGGTTTTATGTTGTGGATCAGTATGTCGTGTTTCTTGCCTTCGTTGATGTATTGTTCCCGCTCTTCGGGGGTCATGTAGATTTTTTTGCTGTTGGGTTGTAGTTTCCCGGTTTTTTTGAAGGTGAGGTATTCTATGAGCTTCGCCCTGGTGGCTTTCCATTGTTTCAGGGTTTCTTTGGATCGTTTGCCTTTGTTGACTTCTATTTCAAAGTCGTTGATCAGTGCGTCGGCTGTTCTTAACAGGGTTTGGTCTGTGATGGCTAGGTCGTTGTTTTTAACGTGGTACACGTTTTTTCCTTCATACTTGTTTCTGAGCATGATGGGGGTTACTTCGTCGTATTCTAATTTTAGGGCATTGAAATGGGTGTTGATATCGATCAGGAAATTGGTTATGTCTGCCGCTAGTGTAGCCGGGGCAGTGGGTAGGAGTTTCTTTTCTTCCTGGTCCCATTGGTTGTAAGGAATCTTTATTTTGGTGGATACGTCGGCATATTTACCGGAGATGGTTAACCGGCAGGTTAATGGGGCTTTGCCTGTTTTTTGTGAAACTTTGTCTGCGCGGAGCATAAATGTTGGAAATAGCTCTTGGTAGTTACGCATTTGTAGCAAATTTTAAGGTGATGTGAATCGATCCTTATTTTTTTGCTGAAAGTGGCTACTGGCGCAGTCTCGCCTTTTTTTGCTTTTTAGCATGGGCGATGTTTTCGGCCATGTTTTTGGTCTAAATGTGCAAAATTGGACGGAAGTGTTTTTCTGAATTGTCTTTTTTAAGTGCAGATATGGGGTGAAATGTAAAAAGACTTTCAACTTGAAAGCCTTTTATTTACCCCGTGATCCCGCTGGGACTCGGACCCAGGACCCATACATTAAAAGTGTATTGCTCTACCAACTGAGCTACGGAATCATTCCCTGTTTTTGTAATTGGGAAATAACTATCTGAAATTGAAAAGGACGAGTTTTTCGGCCAGAACCATTCCTACAGTTAAAAAAATAAAGATCTTTTTTTGTTATCGGTGCAAAAGTAGGGTAATTAGGTCAAATATGATGTTTAAATTTTCTGTATGTTGTTAATTTAAAGTGCGTTAAAATTTATTTTGGTTTGTAGATATTGAATTTTGTAGTGTTATATATTTAAGATTTTTAAAATGGAAGCCCTACTCAATTAGTAGTCCTATCCGGCTCGTTTAATGTGTAAATTTTAAGTGGAATCATTATTATTTCACACATTAAAACAAATAAACATGGCCGTTTCAGACGTTATCAAAAAAATTAAAGGGGATTACGAACGTTTTACCCATTTAGGAACAAAATTTAGTATTGCGGATTTAATGCCAGGAGAAGGTATCCGGCTAAACAATTACTGCCAGAATCTCCAACCTCACCCGAAAAAAGACGAATTGATAAAACTTACAAAGGAATTTTGCGAGTTAAACGGGATCTGGCGTGAAAAATCTATCCATCATCTGAGCTGTGATCTGTATTTATACCCCTATGCCCATCCAAATCGATTGTCTATAATGATGAAGCACCTGGCAATGGATTTTGATTTAAATGATGAAATGGGACGAGATATTTTTCCAAATTTAGACGCTGAGAAACAAAAAAAAGCAGCGAAATTAATTCATCGAATGGCTTCAGTTGATCTCACTTTGTCAATGCCAGCCAATGCAATGAGAATTGAACAGATCAATATCGAACTGCTTAGAGAAATCAAAGCTCATTCGCCAGTGCAATGGTTTAAGGCATTTTTGACGCTCTACAAGCATCATGTTGCGCTCACCCACAAGGATAGTAGTGCAAGTAAATTAGGGTATATTCCTACCGTAAATGAATATATTGAAAATCGGATGCACACTAGTGGAATGATCTTTATGGTTATGCTGATCGAATTTGCAGACGGTAATTTTTTGGATTGGGCTTGGCTGGAAAAAGCAGGAATTGCGCCTCAATTTAAACGTATACATAGAGTGTTGGCCGAATTTGGTGGGTTATCAAATGACATTTTCAGTATGGAAAAAGAAATTATAGACAATAATGCTGAGGATAATGTACTCTCGGTTTTAGCACTTAATGACCTGGAACCTGACTTGGAACAAAGTCTAAAACATGCTGGTTTAATGAATAAGAGCCTATCAAGTGAATACTTTAATCTATTGGCTAGGACTAGAGCGAAAATAATTGCTATTGGTGAGCGTGAAGGCTTAAATGTAGATGCTTTGTTGAAACATTTGGATAAAATAGAAATCGCCTTTAAAGCCTCATGGCTTTGGCAAAAGGTTACAGATAGGTATAAAAGACCACATTCCCTGTTTGTAGAAACAGAACTGTTCTTAAACCAACAATTAACCGCTTAATATTAAACTGCCAGCATCCTATTTTCTCTAATAAGGTGCTGGCTAATTACATAAAGTGCCTGTCTTACATCTAAATAGGGTTTAATGATTATATCAGATGCCCCAGCATTTTTTAGAGCCTCTATCTTTTGTAGGTCAGAGGTACACACAATTACCGGGATATTTTTGTAAATAGGATGTTCTTTTAAACAAACTAATGTTTCAAGCCCACTCATAACTGGCATTTGGTGGTCCAGCAGTATTGCATCTGGTAGCTTTTTGCATGTCATTAACAGGCTTAATACTTCGGCTCCATTGGTTGCCTTTGTTACATTACATCCACTCATTGTAAACAATTGATAAGCACTTTGAAGGCTCATTTGATCGTCATCTGCTATTAGAATATCAATATCGCTAGAATTTACAATGAAATCAGGTTCAACAGGTAAATCGTCTCTATTTCCAATAACTAAGGGAAAAACCGCTTTCAATGTAATCTCATCATCTTGACTATTAAAGGTAACCTGGCCATTAAGGGCTTTTACCTTAGTCTGCACAGAGGAAAGACCTAATCCATTACCTATAATAGATTGGTCCGGTTTATGAGTAACGAAACGCTCAAAAATTCGCTCCTGTATTTCCGCTGGAATTTCTTTACCTCTATTTTTTACGATCAAACACCAGTTAGAATTTTCTACGGTTAAATGGAATTGTATTACCGTGTTGGTTGTCGCATATTTTATAGCGTTAGAAAGTAGATTATCGCTGATCTTTTTAAGTAGGGAAACGTCACTAATGATAATCTCAGGAAAAGAAGGATCAATATGTAAATTAATCCAACGATTACTTTTCAAAGCAGCATCATTATTTATGTCAACAATATCTTTAAAAAGACATTGAACATCGATAGGCTTTGGAGATACCATTTCTTTTATTCCGGCTTCAATCTGAGCTTCATCTAATTTCGTGTTCACATCATTTTGTATGTCGTGCAATACATGAAATATCCTTTCTAATTGAGGGGTCAAACTGTTCAGGTTTGGGTCTAATTTCGATTGTTTTAGAATGATCTGCGCCGTAGAGAATAATTTTTGAACCTGGTTTCTTAAATCGTGCATTGTTTGGTTATTAACTTCCTGTATTGCTTGGTTAAGCTCGATTAGAGCATTGTTTATAACCTGTATAGATTGTTTTGTAGATCTTTCATAATAGATACTGTCGTTGCTATTTATATAAGGTTTGCCTACAAACCATAAGATTACAACGATGCCAGCGATTACAAAACACTGTACTGTAAAACCGGTATTATAACTCATTTCAACAGTAGGAACGATTTTAAAAAAGTAGCAAATCTGTACGCTAACAAGAATCAGAATGGTGGTTACGAATGCTGTTTTCCTTTGGCTACGTTTTGAAAAAATGAGACCAATGATTACGATTAAAAACATTACCATAAAAGCCATATGCAACGATTCCCCCAATATCAGTGAAAAGTAAGTGATGGCGGCGGCTTGAAGATAAAACACTGTATTGCTGGCCAAGAGGTGCTTTTTTTTGTAATTTAAAAAGAGAACTGAGGCATTAATAAAAAACTCGACGATAACGGGAATAATAAAAAGTTTTGAATTAACTAAATAGGCAATAGTTGGTATTCCAAGAATCATGATGATTCCGAACAGCAAGGCTAGGCCATTTGTTAATTTAGTGTTTGCAAATTGAACTTCGTCCATTTCGGGGCTTGTACCTGTTTCCGTTATTTGGGAAAATAACGAAATCAGAAAATTAAAGGACGTGAGGAAAGTCTCCCTTAATGATTGACAGAGGTTTACTAATTTTTTCATAATCAATGTAGGTTCAGTATACGCCTGATTGATGCGTAAACGATTGAATTTTAGATAATGCTGGATCTCAGCATGGAAATGGTTCTTGTAATTTAGCTTACTTGTTTCTCCGGTCTATTGCAAGTTACCGATTAACTATGTTGGAACTGTTAATGATTGGTTAATTGGCTCTAACATTAACATCTATTAATTGTCCTTATTAGCTTTTTTTTATCTATTAAGTTGGTATTGTTTCATTTGGGGTTTAATGGTGGAGGTTGGGTATGGATTTTTAGTTAATGTTTGTTAACTTTAGGTGTATGCGAAATGGGTGTATACCCTTGTGCATACTGCATTAAAACGCACACGACCGGGGGGAGTAGTGCGTACAAGATAGTCGGTGTCTAACCGGCAGACATCTTGCCAATTATTTTCACTGCGCATTTATAAACCATCAGTCAATATTTAAGGATTTTTGGCAAATAGGGAATAAAAGTCCTAGTTTTTGTCATTAAAGTCCAAGTTTTTAAGGATTTGATTTCTAAATTTTGTAATCTAAAATTTATACCAAATAGATTACTGATGAAATTGGATTTTAAAATAGCTGCTAGTATTTTTTGTTTATGCATAAGTTCTGTTTTTGCTTATCCGCAAACGGCTTATCAAATGAAGCCTGTTGCGATTCAAAGTAGATGGGCAAAAGAGGTATCTCCAAGTAATGCGCTAAAAGAGTATCCAAGACCGCAAATGGTTAGAGCTGGGTGGACAAATTTGAATGGGTTATGGGATTACGCAATTACTTCTAAAGATGCTGCACAACCTGCAGCCTTTCAGGGACAAATTCTGGTGCCATATCCAATTGAATCTGCATTGTCAGGAGTGAAGAAAACTTTGCTGCCCACACAGAATTTGTGGTATAAAAGGGTTTTTGTAAACCCTTTGAAGTCCGGGATGACGGATAGGGTGATACTGCATTTTGGTGCAGTAGATTGGCAGGCCACGGTTTTTGTGAACGGAAAAGAGGTTGGGCAACACAAAGGCGGTTACGCAGCCTTTTCTTTTGATATTACGGATGCGCTCCGGTCTGGTTCTAATGAATTGACTGTAAAGGTATTTGACCCGACCGATCAGGGAATTGGTCCACATGGAAAACAGGTGTTAAATCCTCAAAATATATACTACACCCCTAGTAGTGGAATCTGGCAAACGGTATGGCTGGAGACTGTTCCCGAAACCTATATTGAAGGCTTGGTCATCACTCCGGATATTGATAAAGGTGTGCTGAATCTGGAGGTGAAATCAACTTCTGATGCTCCGGTGACAACTGTTGTTGAC